>PVBE010010741.1_pt1 | contig 75346 bp, 59 predicted proteins | sample 1631181 | NCBI WGS metagenome assembly PVBE01 (sample SAMN08397723, study PRJNA350692) | Marine metagenome, whole genome shotgun sequencing project. | isolation source: water | place: Pacific Ocean | collected 2012-04
CAAGGGAAACGAAATCATTACCCGGGGGGGTGTTGGAAACTTGACCGACAGCGTCATCGCCCCACGAGACGATAGGGCCACTCTGCGCCCAAAGTGGGAATTGGACAAGGGTGCAGAAAGCAAAGAGGAGGGGAATGAAGCGTGGCATAAGGTTAAATAGGCTCCCAGAAAGGGTATTCGAGAATCCTGAAGACCCTCCCAAACTAGCACAAATCTCCAATATTTGGGGCCGCAGAGAGACAAGAAACCAATCCTGCGGAGCTCTTATTTAGAAACTCTCGATTCGCGCCGCCAGCGGGCGTGCTTCAGGATTTTCTCAATGACCCGCAAGTCTCGCGCCTCAATGTTGACGGCCTCCAGCCGTCTTAAGCAGTTCTTCGTCTCTTCTCCGCGGTCTGGAAATTCAATCTCCTCAATTTCCTCTGCAACTCGTTCAAGAACTCGAACACGACTTTCATAGTTCGACAGAACAGATTGAGAGGTTTGCTCCGAGTCGCATCGAGAAGGGGCCCGACTCAATTCATAAAGAGCAACTGCGACTGCATGGGAAAGATTCAAGGAACTCAAGTCGCGAGTTGGAATTCGACAGAGCTGAGAACATCGCTCAACCTCTTGAGTTTCCAAACCCCGATCTTCTCGACCAAAAACAAGGGCGATTCCCTCGTCACTCGGGAAAGTTAACTCTGGGAGTAATTCTGCTTGTCGATATTTCCCACTACGCGATGTAAAAGCAATGGAGTGAGTCATGCCCTCGAGTGCAACGTCAAGGGAGGGGACTCTCCGTAAAAGGTTCAATGTTTCTAAGGCCGACGCCCCAGTCCGCTCCGCTTCAGAGCCTGGTATTTCGACTCCACCAACTTGGACCCAATCCGACACCCCAAAATTGGCCAAAATGCGGGCAATGAACCCAACATTCGCAGGGTTCTTTGGCTCAACAAGGACAATCCTGAGAGACTTCACACCCTCATCCTAACTTACCGGAATCCCTCTAGCCTCACCTTCGGGAGTGGGCTATACTTCCCCGCTCAAATTCCCCGATAGCTCAGTTGGTAGAGCAGCTGACTGTTAATCAGCTTGTCACAAGTTCAAGTCTTGTTCGGGGAGCCAAAATAAGCCCTCGCCCCCCAAAGGCGGGGGTTTTTTATATGATGAATCTATGAAAACTTTGGCCCAAATCACTTTCGCCCTTCTTGCTCTTGCGGCCACTCTCCACGCCCAGGGCAACCATTACTACGACTTGGCCCAAGAACGAGGTCCAGCCACAATCCACTTTTCCGTTGGGACTCTCCTTGGTCCCCTGAAGGGCGATGACCGTTTTCATGGCGCAGGAGACTTGGGGCTCGAAGTTGCATCCGCCACGTTCCCCTTTGGAACGGGTCGGCTTATGACCGCCAGCACGGGTCCCATCGTAATGGTGGAGCCTGAAATTCATGGCTGGATTCCGAACCCAATCCCTGGATTTCCGCATTTAGCCGACGTCTATTTCAGAGGTGCAGAATGCTACTTTGACAGCAGTACATTTCCGATAGATCCCGCCACCGGGAATTACACAGGAGGTGGAACGATTACTTTCACTGCCGGTGAAATTGAACTGAATGCGATTTCAACTTCGACAATCATGCCGCTTGCTGGCTTGGGCTCTGATATTTTCCAAATTTCAGGAAGCCTGAATCAGTTTGGTGGAAAAGTTGAATTTACTTGTTCCTTTGCCCATCAATTCGTGGGAGATGTCGGTGGATTTTCCATCGCTGTTAACTTGGGAGGTGTACTTTATGGCGCAACGACGATTCCAGGCCTTGCACTTTCGCTCAACATTTCAACCTTGACCGCAGGACAGCTCGCCTCCTTTGACTGTAGCGGCGGACTTCCACAATCACCCATTTATCTTGGCGCGAGCACACGAGGCACGGGCAGTAATCCCATCAACGCCCTGCATGTCATTTGTGATTTGCTTCAACCGATTCCGGTTAAATCTGGGCTAACGGATGCTGCTGGAAATTGTTCTTGGGCGATACAAGTCCCAAATTTCCCTGGCTTATCAGTTTGGTTTCAAACGATTCAAATGGGCCTGAAGTCCCCCGTCGTCGCAACGGCTATTCAGTGACCTTTCAATTCAAAAGTGCATCCCCTCACCTCCGTAGCCACCCTTGCCCTCCTTGCGCCCTTTGTAAACGCCCAGTCGGATAACTCCGTAGCAGCGTGGGGCTCTAATCAATTCTCGCAAATTAGTAATCTTCCCATGGAAGATGACTTTCAAATGATTGCGAGTGGTTCCAATCACTGCTTGGCTTTAAGGGGTGACGGTTCCATCATGTCCTGGGGAGATGATGCCAACTTGGCCGTTTCAGGAACTCCAACAGGAACAGGCTTTCTCTCTATTGCATCAGGTCGCTTTCACTCACTTGCAATACAACTAGACGGCAGCATCGCTGCATGGGGGCTAGACAACGGGGGCCAAGTCTCTAATACACCTATCGACTCTGGCTTTGTTCAAGTTGCTGGCGGGCACGCTCACTCTTTAGCACTGCACTCAGATGGCTCTCTCCATTCTTGGGGAAGAGACCAATGGGGCCAAATAAGTGGAACTCCATCAGGAAACGACTTCATTCAAATCGCTTCCGGTGGTGGCTGTTCATTTGCTCTACGAGCTGACGGCTCAATCGAGGCATGGGGCCTGGACGACTACGGCCAAGTTTCATCTACACCATCGGGAACGGGCTACAGCCAGGTTTCTGGTTTTGGACCTCACGCGGCTGCCCTTCGAAATGATGGGAGTTTAGTCTCTTGGGGCAACGACAACTCTGGCCAGGTAAGCAACACCCCTGCAGGCAATAATTTCACGCAAGTATCCGTCGGGATGTTTCACACAATTGCCTTACAGGCAGACGGACACGCAGTGGGATGGGGAAAAGACAACATCGGCCAAGCGCAAAATATTCCCCAAGGTCTCTATTCTCAAATTGCCTCCGGCCACTACCATTCGTGTGCATTGTCGAATACTGCCAAACTGGTCGTTTCGCCTCTTCAAGTAGGAGGCACGGCTACATTTGTTATTACAGAGGCCCCTCCATCTTCTCAGTTTTTCTTGTGCTATTCGCTTTCCCCGGCCGAACCGTACTGGATAAACAAGCACGCCCTACTTTTGTTTTTGAATTCGCCCTCTTCCCTTCCTGCGATTTCCTTGGACGTTTCGGGAGCAGGAGTCCTTGGCCCGATGGCTGTTCCCCCCAGAATCGCCGCCGGCACAAAGGTTTCGTTTCAAGGAGTCACTCTTTCTGGAGCTGGCGAGCTTGGAATTACTAACCTTGAAGAAGCTATTGTCCAGTAACTAGGAAACTTACTGCGCGAATATTGCGTGGGTGAAAAAATATTTCCACGATGCATCACCTGAAGAGTGATGTCGAATACAACCGGGCTTTCTATGCAACCGCGTGGGGAATCTCATTAAAGACGGCGGCCCACAAACATGCGCATCCCGCCATTACAAAAAGGTGCCATGCGAAGTGAAACCCTCTGCGGTTATCGAGCGAATAAAAAACGGTTCCTGTTGTGAAGAAAACTCCAGCACCCACAAGCCATGCAATCGTGCCTGGGAACATGCGGTCCATCATGGGGCCAAGCGCAATCACGCACATCCAACCGAGGGCAAGGTAGAGAAACAAGAAAAGGCGGTCAAAGCGTCCAGTAAAAAATATTTTGAGTACTGCACCGACGAGGGCAACAGACCAAGCAACCCCAAATAGATTCCAGCCCAATGGGCCTTTAAGGCTGGAAATGCAAAATGGAGTGTAAGCGCCGGCAATCAAAATAAAGATGCTGGCGTGGTCCACGGTGCGCAACCATTTGCGGAGATTGGGGCGAAAACAGCCGTGGTAGAGCGCGGACGCTCCGAGAGTTGCCGTTAAACAGGCCCCAAAAACAGCGCAACCAACGATATGCCAAGTGTCCCCTCGTTCAACAGCGTTGACTATGAGAAAAGGGAGCCCGATAGCGCTCAGGAGAAAGCCAAGAGCATGGGATCTGGAATTCCACTTCTCTTCATTCGGTCGAAAGGGCCTATCGCTCATCTTCTTTCTAGCCTAGCAAGGAAATCAGAGGGTGTTTCCACATCTCCCATACTTTTTGGGATAGGATGGAAAAGGCCCACCATCATCAATGTTGTTTACCTCCCTTCTCCTTTACGCAATCCAGCAAGAGCCGGTTTACCCGGAAGGCGTTGGCATTTCCCGAGCTTTGACCCCAGCTGAAATCGCCTGGATAGCGGCGAATCCTCCTGGGCCCGGTGGTCGTGCCGCCACTTCTCCTCCTTCAGGGCCAGTTCACTGTGTCGCTGAATACGAGCCTATGGAAGGGATTTTAATCGCGTGGGAAGGGACCAGTGGACAAAACACCGTCCTTGCCAAGATGGCAAAGCATGTAACGACAACTGGAAATGGAAAAGTATATTGCGTAGTCGATTCAACTTCCGAACAGAATTCGGCATCGAACACGATTTCAAATCAAGGCGCAGACATGAACAATGTTGAGTTCATTGTCAAAAATACCGACACCATCTGGATTCGAGATTACGGCCCACGATATATCTACCAGGGCGATTGTCGTTCTATTATTGACCATGACTACAACCGACCTCGAAATAACGACAATGCGTTCCCCTCTTTCTTTTCGAGTCACAAAAACCAAGCCTGGTATGACCATGACCTGGAACATGGTGGCGGCAACTACCACTTAGACGCTTTGGGCTACAGCTATGCGACAAAGCTCATCCTAAATGAAAACGGCAACAAATCCGAAGCTCAAATCAAACAAATCTTTCAGGATTTCCAAAACCTGAATACCACAATTTTGGACGCATTCCCCACGAGTGTGGATTCCACTCAACACCTCGATATGTGGATGCAAATCATTGGCGACCAGACAGTGGTTATCTCTGATTGGCCCGACCAATCGGGAACAACACAAGACAATATTTGTGATGCAGCCGCTGTAGACATGGCCGCTCGGGGTTATCAAGTCTTCCGGACTCCTGCGCGCCGGCCTTCAGGATGGAATGGGAACCACTACACCTATACAAATGTCGTGATGTTCAACAACATTGTGATGATTCCAACTTACAGCAATAGCCAGGTTTCTTCTTATAACTCTCAAGCTCTTTCAACTTGGCAACAAGCTTGCCCAAACAAAACTATTATTCAAATTAATTCCGACGCTGTTGTCTCGTACGCCGGCGTACTTCACTGCATCATGATGCATGTTCCGCCAAACTCCGGTGGAGCAATCCCAACGGCTTATCTGGTTCAACCGAACTCAGGCACATTTAACCCCGGCGACGCTGTTGACGTGGAATGGATTTCCGATGACGACGAAGGGGTGCAGTCCACAAAACTCCAGTTCTCTGATGATGGCGGCTCCACTTGGTCCACTGTTGCCAACAACCTTGGTCCTTCGGGAACTCACTCATGGACAGTTCCGTCTGTTTCGACCAGCCAAGGCCTGCTTCGCGTCGTAGTCAGCGACAGTAGCGGAAACTCTGGAAATGACGAGTGCGACAATGCCTTAGTCATCGGAGGTGGCGGCTCCACTGCTCAATTAATTCCCTATGGCAGTGGGAAATCCGGAACTCTTGGTGTTCCTGTTTTGAATGCCTCCGCCCTTCCTGTTCTTGGAACGCTGGTCACTCTGGAAGTTTCCCAAGGACTCCCAAATGGAAACGGTTGGCTGATTGCTGGCCCGAGAAAAAGAAGCGCTTCATTTGACGGAGGAACGATTTTAGTGGACTACAAAAGGACCTACACCTTCAACATCAATGCCCAAGGGCAAGGTGGAATGTCTGCAACTGTCCCCTCGAGCCCTTCATTAGCTGGCCTCTCCTGGTTCTGGCAGGCTTGGATTCGGAATGACCCCGCCGCAACTGGACAGGGTTGGACCTGTTCGAACGGCTTAGAAACCGTTCTTGGCTACTAAGGGTCTAGCTCCGCTCCGATAGGGCTACAATTTGCGGATGAAGACGTCTGAGACATCTCTTTTTGTGGGCTTCATTGTGCTCAGCCCCTTGCTGCTCGCTTACCTTCCAACTCAAGAACCACATCACCATGAGTCGGAACACGAGGAGTCTCCGCTTGAAGAATCTATGGAAGCCTTAAAAGATGGCTTCAAATCCTTGCGTCGCACTCTAGGGAATCCGGAAGCGCAGGCCCACCACCTAAAGACCCTTCACTCCATGCAAGACGCAGCCCTGGAGTCCTTCCCTCTTTGTCCAGACCCACTCTCTCCTCTCTCGGAAAAAGAAACCCTGCTCTGGAACCTTGAATATCGGCGCGCCATGCTCCAAGTTTGCTCTGAACTTTGCGAGCTGGAGCTTGCAGTAATCGAGGGCAGACAGGATGATGCGCAATCCTTGCTCCGAGCATTAGGCTCCATCAAAAAGAAGGGCCACCGCGCCTACAAAGAAGAGGACGAATGATCCTCTCCCCCCTTACAAAACTTTCGCCTGAGCGAACCCATTCCAACATGAAAAATGCCTTCCTCCTTTTCGCAGGACTTTTGCTTACATCTCCTGTTTCTGCTCAAGACGACTCCCATTCGGATTGGTATGACGACTTTGACAAAGCCACCGCAGCTGCAAAAGCTGAGGGCAAGAACCTTCTGGTAGATTTCACTGGATCCGATTGGTGTGGTTGGTGCATCCGCCTTCATGATGAAGTCTTCCAGTTTGACGCATTCCTAGATGCCGCAAAGAAAGAGTACATCTTGGTCGCATTGGACTTTCCCCAGGACGAAGCCATTAAAGCCAAGGTTCCAAACCCTGAACGCAATGACGAACTGAACAACAAGTATGGGATTCGTGGTTATCCAACCATCCTCTTGATGAATGCGGAAGGTGAAGTCTTTGGACGCACGGGATATCAGGAAGGTGGGCCAGAAAAGTATGTCGCCCATATGGAAGAAATCGCAGAAGCCGGAAGAAAGGGTCTTGCTAATGCGAAAAAACTAAACGAATCTTATCTTTCTGCAACAACGCAAGAAGAGAAGATTGCAGTCGTCAAAACTGCAATTGAGAGTATGGAAGGCGGCGACCCTGACACGCCGGGTTCTTCTACCATTGCCGATATTGTCCGCTATGGTTTTGAGCTTGGCCTGGAAATCGAAGCCCTGAAAGCTCTTCTCAACAATGGACATTTTGATGCTGAGCTTGCGGAAAAGGGACGGAAGCTTGACCCTGAAAACAATGAAGGAATTTTAGAGCAAGTGGTCCTTGCTCAATGTCGTTCAGTGGACAGCCTCGAAGCTGTACAGGCTGCCGTCGAAGCTGTCGTCGCGCTTGACAAAAATGGAATCAAAGACCCCGAAACCACTCGTGAGCTTTATGTCAATACCGCTTTCTGGTGCAATCGATTCGTGAAAGATCAAGAAAAGGCGATGGTTTTTGCGAAGAAAGCCAAACTCCTTGCTGGGGATGATGAACGCCTTCACGAAATGTTAGACGAAATCATCAATAGCGAGGAATAGAAGCCCCCCACACAGGGCGGCTTTTGAAGTATCCTTGGGGGGATGCTCACCTCCTCACTTCTCCTACTTGCCGCCCTCCAACAGGCTCCTGTGCAGCTGGATTTGCCAGCTGGCCTTCCTGAGCGATTTCAAACGACTCTAGAGCTCAAGGGCAGACGGGTCGACCTAGTCCTAAAGCGCCGCTCCCTGCGGGGAGAGGGCTTTATTCTCCAAAACACCGAAGGGCCGATTGAAAAAATCCCCCCTTCTCGAACCTATTTTGGCTTCGTGGATGGTTTGCCCGGCGCAACAGTTGCCGCAAGCCTGGAGCCGCGCGGCCTGCTTGCTTCGGTTTTTATGCCAGACGATTCTATTTGGCGACTTAGCCCAAATGAAACTTACGGCAATGGCTGGCACCAGATTGCGAAAGCGCCTCCGATTCCGATGGAGATGTGTGGTGTCGATGGGCAAACTTGGTCTGCAAACTCAACTGGCCCAAGCGGTAGAGCCGCAAGTGTTCCCCCACCCACAGGAGGAGGCCTTTTTGTTTCTCCATTCCCTTGGGATTGGAACATGCGGAAATCCAGAGTTGCTTTTGACGCAACATATGATTATTGGCTTCGAGAAGGGCAAACCGTTGCAGGCGTTACGGCTGGAGTGGAATACCAACTCGCCGAAAATAATCTTGTTTGTTCGAGAGATGCCATGGTCTCCTATGAACTAACAGGAATTGTCATCCGGCAAGCACAATACTACGTCGGCACAACATCTGGCGCACTCTTGGATGAATTCAGAATTGAATGGGACAACAACCAAGGTCATATCCCCCGTGAATCCGCAGTCGTACTTGAAGATTATCAAGGTGATGGCATCGCCGGCCTTGCGTGGGTTGGAACTTTAGGTGGTGGCCATGCTTACGCCGGGCTTTACTGGGACCGCGGCTATAGCCCCGGCATCATTGCTCACGAGATTGGGCACAACTGGGGTTGCGGACATATTGACTGTTGGCCATGGGGCGGTTCTGCAATGTGCGGTTCCTGGCTTTTGTATGGTCCGGGGTCAACAGACATCATTCAAAGTCGCGCTTCCTGGCTGAATCTGCCCATCATCCCACCTTATGCTGATGCCGTTCGACCTTATGCAGACCCTGATTGGACTGCTACTGACGCACAGGCAGATCTTCTAGTTGACGCCCTGGACAATGACTACGACGCGAACATGGAACACATTCATGTTTCCGGCACGGACCCCGTTTCAGAACAAGGGGGAACAGTTTCGATTGCAAGTGGCGTCGGCCCTGGTGGAAGAGATCTCCTTTTGTATGAACCCGACCGAACTCGAGTGGGCAACTATACGGATACATTCTGGTACGCCGCTTCAGACTCAGGCGGAAACGAACACTGGACTCCTGTCACGATTGATGTCACCGATCGGAAAATGGTCGCCGAGTGGGCTTTTGAAGAAGGCGCGGGCGATCTTGTCGAGGACACCTCTGGAAGCAACAACCAAGGCAGAATTCATGGCCCAAGCTTACTCGCCGAAACAGCAGACCCTTCCATTGTCCTTGATTGCGACACTTGGGGATGGTCACCTTCCAGAAACCTGTTCGACAACAGCACCGGAACCGAATTCGCATCGGCGAACCAAGGCGTTGTCTCGACTAACTTAACTCGAGACCCCCTCGATGGGACTTGGTTGGAAATGGCATTTTCCGCCCCCACAGACATTGCGGGAATTCGCTTCATGGACCGAGCAAACTCGGGCGACTGGCTTTCATCCTTTAGGCTTTGGTTTTCAACGGACAACGTTTTTGATTTAAATGATCCTTGGATGGATATCTCTGTAACTTCTCATACAGAGTTGGTGGATTATCCTTTTGATCCAGTCAACGCTCAATTTGTTCGCCTAGAAGTTACTGCCCAGGATAACCCAAACTCGAATAGCCACTCCTTAGGCGGATGCGAGTTGGCCTTTTTGTTTGAGACTGGTTTAACGGAGTTCTCGCCACCAAGCATCACTCTTTCTTCCAATGCCCTTGCTGGTTTCCCTTCATCCAATCTCGTTGACGAAGATTCCTCTACAGAATTCATTTCGAACAATCAGGGAACTGTTGGGTCTCCTCTCACTCAAGACCCAAGCAATGGAACTTGGGTAGAGTTTGATTTTGGGGCTACTCTAGACATTGGCGGTGTTCAATTTTTGGACCGACTCGATAATGCCGCTTGGACGAAAGAATCTCGCCTATGGTTCAGTAACTCCCCCGTCTTTTCCTCTTCGAATCCGGTTAAAGTTCTTAACCACGCCAACCAAGCCGCAAAACAAGTCCTTCCCTTTGCCGTTCAGCAAGGGCGCTACTTGCGTTGGGAAATCTCAAAGAAAGAAATGCTTTCATGGAAGAACTCTCTTGGTGGAAGCGAACTCACTTTCCTAACCGATATCAACAATAACCCGGGATTTAATCGAGTTCCCGGGCTCCACGGAGATTGCCTTGAAGTTACGGGCTCTACCCAAGTTTCAGCGGAAAACGCAACCGATGTCCCAAGTTCAGCAAACGCACCGTTCACGATTAATTTGTTCGTGAACCCAAGCACTTCTCTTTCAGATGGGACTTTGCTTGGAGGATTCGGTTCCCCGCTGGAATCGCCCTCGAATCAGCGAATGTTTGAAATCGTAGGCGGCTCAGTGAGATTTGCTGGGCTTGATACCGCTTGGCCACTGCCCCTTTCTTCCTGGACTATGCTAACAGCAAGCCATGACGGATCTCTTCTTTCCGTCTATGCTGACGGGGTTGAGATTGGCAACTGGTCTCACACTTTCTCGGCTTCCTCCAATGAGCTGCACTTGCTGGCCAAGAACCCGAACTTTCCAGATGCTCGGTTCCTCGGGAAATTGGACGAGTTTGCTGTTTGGGACTGGGGCATGTCAGGTGTTGAAGTTTCTGAACTTCTTTCTGGCGGCGCCGCTCACGGGCCCCTCCCCTTTGACACGCAGGCCCTTGTTTCAACCTCTCCTCAGCTCGAGTGGGCCTCGGGGCACAACTCCCCACTTCACAATATTTACTTTGGCACTAACTTCCAAAGTGTGCGCAATGCCGACACAAGCTCGCCTGAGTTCTTAACCCAACAAGGTTCCAACCAGATTACCCTAAACAACCTCCAAGATTTAACTTGGTACTTCTGGAGAGTTGACGAAGTCTACCCTAATGGCGACACGATTCCTGGCCGTGTCTGGCGGTTCCGAACTGAGCTCCCTTGGACTACAACCGTTTACGAAGGTTTCAATGACGGAAATGATGGCGATCACCTCGACGGCTTAGCTGGCGGAACTGCCTTTGCTGCACCTTGGGTTGTTCCCGCATACAATGGCTACAAACATCGAACGGGCAGTATTGGCGCATATCCCTCTAACTTGCCACTGAGTGAAGCCGATGGATTCTTTGAAAGAAAAGCGGTTAGTAACCTTTCCATGGAAGGCGGACGCGACCTTGACCAAACTCAAGTCAATGTCGACCTTGCGGGGGATGCACTTTACTACCTTTCCTTTGCCGTAAAACTTGAAGGGAATGAGCAAGGAATGACAGCCATGGCTGGAATTAAGGACCCCGCTTCTGGAAACACATTGCTGGTAGGCTCTGAGGCCGGAAAATGGGCAATAAGCGGGTCAACTGGTGACATTACCGGAATAGCCGCAGCTAAAGGAAGAACTCAATTCGTTGTACTCCGCATTCAAGCCAAAGGCCAAAATGTAGATCAATGCTGGATGAAAGTTTACGACACCCTTTCGGAAACTGTGCATCAGTCGGACTCCCTACTTTCTGGAATGGGGAGCGGCACAAATGAATGGGATTTAATCTCCCCTGGCCTTCAAAGCTCTGGAAACTTCACTCAGCTCTTCATCCGTGCTGGCGGAAGCAAAACGTACTCTACTTCAAAAGTCTATCTTGACGAAATCCGCATAGGGAGGACTTGGACGGACGTTACGGGGCTCTGATAACATGCGCACTCGAAAGTCGTTGCCTTCTTCAACGACCACTTGATTCGCATGAAATACTCCCTCTTGCTCCTTTTTTTGGCCACCGCAGCGCTCCAAGACGAAGTGCCTCCGTACCTGACGATGCCGGCCAAAGGTTACACCGACACTCCAACCCTACCTGGACAAAAGTGGAAAGTGCATGATAAAGATCGGCCTATCCCATCCTTTGTTGGACCTGCAGGCCAAAACCTCCCGATTGCCGCGCCTTCTGACGCAACCATTCTTTTTGACGGAAGTAGTCTCGACAGTTGGCAAGCCAACAATGGCAAACCCGCAAAGTGGAAACTTACAGAGGGTGCTTCGATGGAAGTGAATGGAACTGGAGACATTCAAACTGCTGAGAGTTTTGGGGATTGCCAACTTCATGTGGAATGGATGTCTCCTGTGAGCGAACACGCCAGCCAAGGAGCAAGCAACAGCGGTGTTTACATGATGAATCTTTATGAGATTCAAGTTTTGGATTCTTGGTCCTCTCGAACCTATCCCGACGGCCAGGCGGCTGCTCTTTACGGGCAATACCCACCACTAGTAAATTCGAGTCGCAGACCGGGGACTTGGCAAAGTTACGACATCGTTTTTCGTGCCCCGAAATTTAAGGGAGGCAAGCTTGTTGCTCCTGCGACCATTACCCTCTTCCACAACGGCGTGCTTGCACACAACAACCAGGAATTCATTGGCCGAACTGTGCACAAAAAAGTGGCGACTTACGAAGCTCATCCTGCGAAGTTACCCCTAAAGCTTCAGGACCACGGAAATCCCGTTCGTTATCGGAATATTTGGATTCGTCCTCTTTAGACGACCTATTTCACAATCAAACTCTTTCGGCACTCCGAAATGGGATACTGTCCCCTTTCGGAAACTCTAGGATTTAGATTGTGACCTTACGAGACTCAACCTTTGTTGTCGCCACCGCTTTACTTGCCATTTTACTGGCCTGTGGAGGGGAACCATCGGGCACTACCGAACCTCTTTCTGCCAGTGCCTGGGCAGGTTCAGACTCCTGCCGCGCATGCCACCCAAACGAATGGGAGGCTTGGTCCGCAAGCAACCACGCGCACGCTGAGAAACTCCTTGACGAATCTCAATCCCTGACAGCAACGAACAAAGAAGGGCACCAGATTAAATTTTCAGCATCTCGTTCAATCGGGGTTGAACCTTTGGTTCAATATGTCATTGAGGAAGACAGCAAAGGCCAAGTCGCCCAAAGGGCATGGGATCCGAAAAAAGAAGAGTGGTTTGATATTTTTGAGGATGGCCGCCAACCTGGTGATTGGGGACATTGGACTGGTCGAGGCATGAACTGGAATTCCATGTGCGCTCGTTGCCACAACACTGGATTCGAGAAAAATTGGGATTCAGAAACAGATACATATTCCTCAACAATTCAAGAATATGGCGTGACCTGTGAAGCTTGCCATGGTCCAGCCAAGCAACACGCCCTCGACAATGGAAAGACTATTCTCGGAAAGGCGGCCGACGCCGTGGAAGCTTGCGCGCCTTGCCATTCGAGACGTGGAGAATTAACTGAATCGTCTCACCCGCACGACCATCTCTTGGATGCTTTTCTTCCTGAGCTTCCGGGTTTAAGCGAAACCTGGTACGCAGATGGCCAAATCAGGGATGAGGATTATGAATGGGCCTCTTTCCGCTTAAGTCGAATGTCAGAAGCGGGTGTAACTTGCCTGGATTGTCACGACCCTCATTCCGGACAAAAAAAATACCAGGGGGATGCTCTGTGCATGCAATGCCATGCGGAAACCCAAGGCGAAATCCTTCCTATTCAGCCTGACTCCCACACCTTTCACTTATCGGAATCAGAAGGGTCGAGGTGCGTGAACTGCCACATGCCCACAACCACTTATATGCAACGGGATCCACGACACGACCACAGTTTCAGTGTCCCAGACCCGCACTTAACACTTGAACTCGGAATCCCAAACGCCTGCAACCGGTGCCACGACGACCAAAGCGCAGAGTGGGCCGATTCCTTTACAACTGAATGGTATGGAGCCAAGATGAATCGCCCTATTCGAAAACGCGCCAAACTCCTCAGTGAGGCGCGAAGCGGAAACCCCAGCGCGTGGCCTCCTCTTTTATCGCACCTAGCCAATGAAACCCACTCTACCTGGAAAGCTGTTCTTGTCGGTGCACTGGAAGCCTGGCCTGAAGTACCAGAGGTCCAAACCGCTCTCACTCACGCCCTAAAGGACGATGAAGAACTTGTTCGCTTCCAGGCTGTACGAGCGCTTGGACCTTCCCTCTCTGAAACTTATCCCATTCGAAATCACTCACCCAGTTTCTCTGACTCTTTCAAAGGAATTCGCGTGGAAGCCGCTCGCTCTTTTGGGCCCCTATTGAATTTGGATACAGAACCTGCAAAGGAGCTCGTTGAATTCCTAACTCACAACCGCGACCAGCCTGCTGGTGCTGCCGCATGGTCCACATGGCTCCGTGACCGGAATCTCCCATTAGATGCTGTAGCAGAACTAGAGCGAGCTCGAACATGGGGCACGGAAGGACCCGAGCTTGATATTGCACTTGCAAGCGCCCTAGATGCTGCGGGGAACCCCAAGAAAGCTCAGGTCCTCCTGGAAAGCTCAGTCAAGCGGTCCCCCAATAATTTCCATCTTTGGTTCCTGCTAGGCCTAGCGCGAGGCGCTAACGGAAGTTCATTCGCCGACTTCAATTCTGCCGCATTTGCAATGGAAAAGGCTTTAGAGCTCGCCCCAACTGAGGGGCGCATCTGGTACAACTTGGGGATTCTACGCCTCCGTAACAAACAATACCCCGCTGCAAAAACCGCCTTTGAGGAGGCACTCAAGCTTAACCCATACGATTTAGATGCTCAAGACGCATTGCGCTCTATTCCCCCACAATGATTCTGGCATTAATCCTCGCATCGGCAATCGGCCTTCCGCAAGAAGTGGAGGGAGATACTCTTCACTCTGACGTTCGCAAATCGAGCGCGTTAGGGGTTGATTTTTTGCTTGGGGAGCAACTTCCTGATGGGTCATGGACCGGTTGGTCGAACTCTTATCCAAGTGGAGTATCTGCGCTCTGCCTTTATTCCTTGTTAAGCGCAAATGTTCCTCCAAACCATCCCGCAATACTTCGCGGGTTCGAATACCTCCGAAATGTTCCACCTCAGCATACGTACAATTCAGGATTTCTCCTTCTTGCACTCTCTAAAACCCAAGATGAAATTTATCTACCTGGAGCAAAGAAAGTTGCTGAGCGGCTCATTAAATGGCAAAACCCAAGTGGATTATGGGGATATCCGGGCGGAGCCGAAGACCTCTCAAACGCCCTTGTGGCCGTCCTTGCGCTTGAAGCGGCTTCGAGGTGGGGAATAAAAATTGAAGATGATGTATGGAGATTAGCTTTGCGAGGAGCAGAGGCTTGCATCGCAAAAAAAGAGTACCAAGAGGGGAAATCAAAAAAGAACGGGCTCTTCCAAGGATTCGGTTATCGACCAATGGATGCAGCGTCAGGTTCCATGACAGCAGCAGGAATAACAATTGCAACAATTTGCATGGAGAGGTTGGGGAAGAAACTCCCAAACAGAAAGAGGAAATACTGGATTTCTCAAATTGAGCGAGCCAATACCTGGATGGACGAGAACCACACCTTTGTAGGCAACCCTCCAAACAGGTCATGGGGCCCGTGGCATCTTTGGGGCCTTGAGCGAGTTGGCGCTTATTTGAATATTGAAAAAATTGGGAACGTTGAGTGGTACAAAGAGGGAGCCTCTTATCTTTTAGGAAAACAAAAGAAAAAGGGAAGCTGGAGTTATGAGCCTGGGGAAATCGGATTAACTTTCTCTCAACAAGGCGATGCCGAGCTCAACACTTGCATGCACCTTTTGTTCTTAAATCGTGCGAGCTCCCGAAATGTCACTGGCGGGAAACTGCCTCCAGTGGGGTATTCAACTCCTAGCGGAGAAGAAGTCGTTCTCCGGGCCGCAGGAGATACTCCAATGACTATTTGGGTCAGCTCCTCGGATTTAGAAGCTAAAGAAGCCCGATTTTTTGCCCGCGAGATGGGTAGCGAAGAATGGGAGCTGATTGCCGAGGACAAGGACTCCAACCGGGGAATGAGCACCCGCTACTCTTTCCCCAAATCTGGAAACTGGGAATTGCGGTGTGAGATTGAAACGGAGGGCGGAGTCTTAAAAAGTTCGCTACTTCCTGTAACAGTAGAAATGGTCATGGCCGAGGGAGCACTTGAAAGCATCCAAGAAGCAAAATTTAATCTCTTCCCAAGTCTACAAAAAATAATTACAGCGAGTAGCTCTGTAAAAGGTTCTGGACCGAATCTTGCTTTTGATCAACTTCTGAGTAAATCGTGGATCAGCAAGCCTGATGATTCCGAACCGTGGATAGAAATCAAGATTCGGGAAAAGTTCAAGGCAAAGAAACTCCTCTTCACAAGCTCTCTTCTGCGCGCACGCTCTTCTAATCTTCCGAGGCCAAGAAAACTCCTTATAACTATTAATGAGCGCTCCGATTTTGAGCTGGAGGTGCCTGAAGAATTCGGCAAGAGGGCAGTCCTCTCCTTCTCCTCTCCAAAGCTGATTCGTACACTCAAAATCAAGCTGTTAGACATTGAAGGAGATGGTTTGGGGAAAATTGGGCCTGGGTTGGCAGAAATCGAGGCCCAATAGCCCGATTCCGTGGTAGGATTGCTTTAACCAACCTGCCCACCTTTTTTATATGAAAAAAAACAACATTGCCCCCCTTTTCCTTCTCTTCGCTTCCTGTGGCGGAAATGAGGTCACCTATAGTGACTCAAGTGAAGAGATATCACTTGGGTCAGCAGCCGTATCCGTCGAAGCCACCCGTGGAGGAGGCAGATATGGTGGTCGAAAGAGCCGAGTTCGAACTCGGGAGATGATTGACGAGTTCGAGGAAATCCAGGTAGAGAATTCCATGGTTCGCGGTGAGACTCATGTCCACTTTGGCAACCTCTTTGAATTTGACCCAAAAGGTAGTGCCAAAGTTGGGGAAGTGGACAGTCGTGCTATCTACATGAACATCCCTGCCTATCAAACGGTACGAAAAGAAAAGCTAAAGAAAGGGAGTGCGCGGCGAGCCCAGCTAATGGCCGAGGCTACCCAAGTCCATTCAAGAATCGTCCTTAAGGTGGCCCAAGGAGAAGGCTACTCACTCGTCATTGAAATGGGGAAAGCCGAAGAACTTCCGCGGCTCCCTTCGGATTACCCAAGGAATGATTTGACCGATTCCTGCATTCGGGCAATCGGACAGTAGGCTACGCAGGCCGTGAGCCTGCTACTCCCACTCTTGACCCTCCTCTCTCTTCAGGGAGAGACTCATCCGACTCCTCAAGTTCCTGATGGATTTGAAGTAAAACTTTGGGCTTCGGACCCGCTCTTAGCCAACCCTGTTGTCTTTTACCCAGACGCTTTGGGGGGGGTGTATGTCTGCGAATCCTACCGACAAGAGACTGAAGGCATCCCTGACAACCGCGCTCATCAATATTGGACAGAAGATGACCTTCGGTGCATGACCGTGGAAGACCGTGCGGAAATGTACCTCAGGCACCATCCTGAATACGCAACGGAGTGGACAGATAAGGAAGACCGAATTGTGTTGGTCGAGGACCAAGATGAAGATGGGTTCGCCGACTCATCGAAAGTTTTTGCGGATGGCTTTAACGATTTACTGGACGGAACAGGTGCAGGCTTCTTGATTCGGCCCCGGCCTGGCGGAGGAACAAATTCGTGGTACACCTGCATCCCCCACCTCTGGAAAATCCTAGATGAAGACGGTGATGGGGTTTCAGAGACGCGCGCTTCACTTCACCGAGGTTATGGGGTTCGCGTTGCCCTTAGAGGCCATGACATGCATGGGCTACAAATTGGCCCTGATGGCCGACTCTATTTTTCACTGGGAGACCGTGGTTATGCCGTCAATAACGACAATGGTGAGCTCCTCACTAACCCGGGCAGCGGAGCAGTATTTCGTTGCGAGTTAGACGGATCTGGCCTTGAAATTTTTTGCGTCGGACTTCGCAATCCGCAAGAGCTTTGTTTCGACGACTACGGAAACCTCTGGACCGGCGACAACAACTGCGACGCAGGCGACTCTGCCCGGATTGTATACCTAACAGAAGGGGGCGATTGCGGATGGAGGATGAATTACCAATATCTGCCTGATCGCGGGCCATGGATGCCAGAGTCTTGGTGGAAGCCTGCACACCAAGGACAACCCGCTTTCCTGAACGCACCAATTGCAAACCTCACCAGTGGACCAAGTGGAATCTCGTATTACCCTGGCACTGGACTGCCTGAGTCTTTCTCCGAATCCTTCTTCATTGCCGATTTTCTCGGTGGAAAAGACTGGAGTGGAATTCGACGCTTCATGGTGGAGCCTATAGGGGCAGGTTTTCAGCTGTCCTTTGATGAAGAGTTCATTTGGAAAACTCTCGCAACGGATGTGGACTTTATGCCCAACGGCTCCCTCATGGTCTCGGACTGGATAGAAGGTTGGTATGGCGTTGGAAAGGGGCGCCTTTGGGAGGTCCAGTCGACAGATGAATTTGCTCGCCTTGAAGGAAAAGAAACCGCAAAGATACTTCGCAAATTTTGGGACTCGACTCAGAAGCAAACCCCTCTTCCAACCTCAGAACTCGTATCCCTTCTTTCCCATCCCGATCGTCGAGTTCGGATGGAAGCGCAATTCGCCCTTGCAGAATTAGAAAGAGGCGATTTACTTCTCCAAACATTCCTTCAATCCAAACATCAGTTAGCCAGGATTCATTCTGTTTGGGGGCTTTCGCAGATTGAAAGAAAGGAACAATCCGGCCGAGTCTTACCTGTTCTAGTTCCGGCTCTTAACTCTGACCCTGACCCCGAAATTCGCGCCCAGCTTGCAAAAGCCATGGGGGAGCAAAAGGTTGCATCAGCAAAGAAAAATCTTCGGAACCTCCTAAAAGACTCCTCCCTAAGAGTTCGCTACTTTGCGGCTTTGAGCCTAGGAAAACTAGGGGAAAATGACCTGAGCTCCAAAGCTCTTCTTCAGCTCGTTACCCAAAACACGACGCAAGACAGGTTTATCCGGCATGCCGCTTCTATCGCACTCTCTAAAACTGCAAGCGATGATTTCCTCAAAGCTCTATCCAGCCATACCGAATCAAGTGTTCGGATGGCGGCGGTTCTCGCCCTGCGGCATCAACACTCGCCTGCCCTTCGCGCTTTCCTCCGCGACAAAGATCCACTTATTGCCACGGAAGCGGCAATTGCAATTTATGACTTGCCTATCTCGGATGCCTTGGGTGATCTTGCCGAGTCGTTGAATCAGGACGGCCTCTCAGATTCTCATCTACGAAGAGCAATCCACGCATGCTATCTCAGTGGACGCGACAGCGATGCTGCCAGCCTTCACCGCTTCGTTCTTGCAAGCCCCGCTGAGAATAAACTCCGAGAAGAGGCTTTGGTAATTCTTTGGAGTTGGCACGAAACCTCTGGATTCGACCGGCTCCACAATACTTGGCGCCCAGAACTTCCTCGGGAAGATGTCAGCTGGGCGAATAACCAAGACCTTCCCCCACTCAAGGAGAAAGGACTTGCAGCTTCGCAAAAAGGGAAAAAAGTCTTCTTCGAAAATGCATCGGCTTCTTGCCAGAAATGTCATTGGATTCAGGGAGAGTCTTCAGGGGAAGCTCCTAGTGAAGTAGGACCAGAGCTTTCTTCGATTGGATTTTTTCTAAGCAAACAAGAACTTCAGAACTCGATTGCAAATCCTTCTGCCCAAATCGCACCCGGCTTTGAGATTCGTGATTCTTCAGGAAGCGATTTAGGAATTTCTGCGATGACTCCAAACTTGGGGGAAGTGCTCGGGGAAACTGAAGTAAAGAATTTGGTGGAGTATCTTGACTCCCTTCGTCGACCTAAAAAAGTGTTGGTGCATGTTTTCTCAGCGGGTTACGAGCACGCTGTTGCAAGAATGACGCCAGGTAAATTATCGCTCGTAGAGCGAAGCTGGACTTCATGGGCAAAGGAAAACCCTTGGCTGGAAGTCGTAGTTGATCGATCTCCAGAACAATTTTCCAAAGAAAATCTCGCTGATTTTGACGCCATCTTCCTTTACACCACCGGAGAGCTTCCTTGGCCGGAAGGCGGAAAGCTCGCATTGCTTGACTTTGTTCAAAATGGAGGCGCTCTGATCGGAGCGCATTGCGCAAGCGACACTTTTTATGAATGGCCCGAGTTCGGCGAATTACTTGGTGGGTATTTCAACGGCCACCCTTGGCATGAGGAGGTTGGAATTAAGGTTGAAGACCCAGACCATCTTTCCACACAAAACCTGCCCACCTCGTTCGAAATCGTAGACGAAATCTATCAATTTAAGGATTGGACCCGCGAAGGAAAACGAGTTCTGCTTTCCCTTGACACCGATTCCGTGGACATGACTCGGCCTACAATTCGCAGAGAAGATGGAGATTTTGGAATTACATGGACACGGCGCCATGGGAAGGGGCGAATCTTTTACACTGCTCTTGGCCATCGCCCCGAAGTCTGGAAGTCCACCCTCTTCCAAGAGCATCTCCTCGGCGGAACCCTTTGGGCTACCCGAAAATGAACCACCTTTCACGAAGAACATTCCTCGCTACGGTTGCAGCGACAAGTGCGGCTAGACAACTCCTGAGTCATAATTTCACGCCACAGCCTTTCAAAAAGGCCGTCAAAATTGGCATGGTTCAAGAGGGAGACACGCTTCTTGAAAAATTCAAACTTTTAAAAGAATTGGGTTTTGATGGTGTGGAGATGGATAGTCCAAATGGCTACTCCACCAAGGAAGTCCTTGAAGCTCGGGACAAGTCAGGGCTCCCCATTCATGGTGTTGTCGATTCAACCCACTGGCGCAAAACTTTCAATCATGCGGACGAGAACACCCGCGATGAGGCTATCCAGGACCTCAAGACTGCCCTGCAAGATGCTCATGATTTCGGCGCATCCACCGTTCTCGTTGTGCCAGCGGTTGTCAATAAAGGTGAATATTACGGAGTGGCCTGGAAGCGTGCACACGAGGCCATTTCCTCTCAACTAGACTTAGCCGAAAAATTAGGGGTCAAGATAGCTTTTGAAAATGTTTGGAATAACTTTTTGATTTCTCCAGTTGAGATGTCCCATTGGATAGACACCTTTGACTCTAATCAAGTTGGCGCTTATTTCGATGTGGGAAACATTCTTCGCTATGGGTGGCCCGAACACTGGATACGTGAGCTTGGCCACCGCATTTTAAAAATCGATGTCAAAGAATACAGCCGGACCAAGGCCAATGAGGAGGGAATCTGGGCTGGTTTTAGCGCTGAACTCTTAGAGGGCGATTGCGATTGGCCTGTTGTGATGAAAGAGCTTCGCAACCTTGATTACGATGGTTGGTTCACCGCTGAAATTGGCGGAGGTGGGCGAAAACGCTTACAACAAATCGCAACGAACATGGACAAGATTTTGGCAAGCTGATGCGCTTTCCATTTTTTCTCCTCCCCATCTTTTTATTAACTGCTTGTCAGCGGCCTGCACCTTCAGGGCCAAAAGTCCTCCTCATTGGAATTGACGGGTGCCGCCCGGATGCATTGAAACTTGCTGACACTCCCAACCTGGACCGCTTGATTGCCGTCGGCGCTTTCAACCCCCAGGCGCAAACCTGCGCCCGCACCGTAAGTGGCCCTAGCTGGATGAGCATCCTAACTGGCGTTTGGCCTAATGTTCATCAGGTGGTGGACAATTCCTTTGAGGGGTATGCCCAAAGCAACGCCCCTCATTTCTTGACGAGAATTGAACAGGCGCATCCGGAATACCGAACAGCTTCTATTACTGAATGGGCACCCCTTGCTGATTTAGCGAAACCTGGTGCTGATTTAGCTTTGGCCCCTGAAAGTACAACTGAAGTTGCCAATCAGGCCATTTCTGAACTAAATAAAAATAGCCCAAATGTCCTTTTTCTTCACTTTGACGAAGTAGATCATGCGGGACATGCTTTTGGTTACGGACCAGAAATTCCGGAATACCAGAGAGCTATTGAGGAAGTGGACTCTGAGCTGGGTCGCATTTTTAACGTAATGGACGATCTCGAGGATTGGCTCATACTCGCCACCACAGATCATGGTGGAACTGGAACCAGCCATGGGCAAGACATCCCTCTACACCGCACTGTTTTCCTGTTAGCCTCTGGCAATTACGATGGTGGTCCTAAAAGATGGCGTCGTTATGCCGAGGTGGTTGATATTGTCCCTACAATTCTTCGCCATCTTCAAATCCCTCTGAGCCCCGACTGGGGGATGTCTGGAGTTTCGTTGGGAATGAGTGCGCCTAGCTTCCCTGCTCCTCCGCCTGAACCATTTATTCAATCATTTGAAAACTCTTCCGCCACCATTGAAATGCTCCCAGTTCTTAATGGCGACTATTACTTATCCAAAACTGAAATTACTTGGGATGTTTTTGATTTATTTTTCTTACGTTCTCCAAACGAGATTGAAGTTGATGGAGTTTCTGGACCAAGCAAATCCGTCTTTCCCGTTGACCGCGGTTATGGGCATGATGGTCATCCCGCGCTTGGAATGACCTTGAACTCCGCTCTTCATTTCTGCGAATGGCTCAGCGAAAAAACAGGGCGAAAGTATCGCCTCCCTACTGAAGCGGAGTGGGCCATGGCCGCCAAGGGCGCTCAACACGGCTGGAGTCTCGATAATTCAGGTGGCAAGCCTCATTCCGGTGGTGAGCTCCCGGTTGAGAAGGGCGGCTTTTATGACATCGTTGGCAACCTTGCGGAGTGGGCAATCGATTCAGAAAAACAAGGAATAGCTTGTGGAGGATCCTTTTTGGATGAAACTGTTTCTCCGGATTCCCGCGCCCAATACGACATCAGTTGGCAAGCACGCGACCCCCAATGGCCAAAAAGCTCGTGGTGGATGTCAGATTGTGGCTGGGTTGGCATTCGCGTACTCTGCGAAGTCCCCTAAACTATTGGCATGTCAATAAATCGCCGACAATTCTTGGCTGCTGGCGCGGCCCTCCCCATTCTTGCCTCCGAGTCTACTTCTTGTCAGGAGCCAATCGCCACAAGCCGACCCGGAGAAGGATTGCGCCACCAATTCGCCATTAATATTGAAATGTGGTTCAGGAATTTGGATTTTTCCGACCGTATTCGAGCTACAGCTGACTTGGGTTTCAAGTGGGTAGAGTTTTGGCCATGGAGGAATAAAGACTTGGATGAAATTCAAATTGTTTGCGAGGATGTTGGAGTTCAAGTTGCGCAGTTCACTGGGTGGGGATTTTTTCCAGGAATGAACAACCCCAAAAACCATGACAAATTTGAAAACGAAATTCGAGAATCTTGCGCTGCTGCAAAAAAAATTGGTGCTCCGATGATGACCGTGGTTGGTGGAAATGACCAACGCGGAATGAGCCAAGAGGAAATGCTCCAAAATATCACAACAGGGCTCAAGCGAGTTGCCCCAATTGCTGAAGAAAATGAAGTCATGCTCATTCTTGAACCCATGAACATCAGGGTAGACCACAAAGGGCATTGCCTTTATGGATCACCTGATGCGGTCCGCATCTGCCGCCAAGTGGACTCCCCCATGGTCAAAATCAATTGGGACCTTTACCACATGCAAATTTCAGAAGGGGATTTGTGTGGACGTCTACGGGAAGGCTTTGACCAAGTGGGCTACATCCAGCTTGCCGATCACCCTGGTCGCCATGAGCCGGGAACCGGAGAAATCCAATATGGAAGGGTTTTTGAAGAGCTTGAAAAGCTAGGTTATGACGGCCCTATTGGTTGTGAGTGTAGCCCAAAAAACGGAGAACTTGAAGCTGCAAACAATATTGCGACTGCAGACCGATGGCGTTCTCGAAAATAAATTGAGAGAGTAGATTGAACGTTAAGGTCCACTCCAATCAAAATGAAGCCGCTCAAGAAATTGCTCTTGAGATTAAAGCACTTAGGAGCCAGTCCCTCAAAGAGACCTTGAACCTTGGGTTCGCAACCGGTTCCAGTATGATTCCGGTTTATGCTGCCCTCCGAAAAGAACTTGGGAAAAACCTACAAGGACTCTTTGGTTGGAATCTAGACGAATATTGGCCTCTCAAAAGCGTTGGAGAACTTTCTTTCTCTACCTTTATGAAAAACCAAATACCTGGCGCACTCAACCCTCCGCGCTTGCCAGCGACTGATTTCGAGGGCCAAGAACTTGAAGACTTCTGTCAAAACTTTGAATTAGATATTAGAAAGGGAGGAGGAATTGACCTTCAACTTCTCGGGATTGGCATCAATGGCCACATTGGATTCAACGAACCTGGGTCTGAGATAACCTCTCGAACTCGGCTCGTAAGACTGAGCCAGAGCACAATCCAACGAGCAGGATTTCTTCAATGCCATGCACCAAAGTTTGCTATAACACAAGGGGTTGCCACAATTTTAGAAACAAAGCGAATTCGAATTGTTGCCTTTGGGGCAGAGAAATCTGCGGCGGTCGCCAAGGCAATTCATGGGCCCCAAGACCCCCAGTGCCCCGCATCTTTTCTTCAAAAACATAGAGATGTCATTTGGCATCTTGATTCAGACGCAGCGAAACTTCTCGGCTAAGACCTTAGGAGGTTTTAACTCCACCCACCCAAGTGCTCAGGATTTTTCCTGTCGGTCCAAGGGCCACTAAGTCCGCCAACTTCCCTTTCAGAAAAACGCCGCGATTGCCAAACATCTCTCCAGGGCGAATACAACCTCCTTGAATTATTTGAGCCCAATTAAGGCTACCGTCTTTGAGGCGCGCAAAGAGAAGGCGGGGAAGGGCATCCATTGTTCCCCCTAGGCCTCCGTCGGGCCTCTTAGCGGCAGACCCTTTGCGGCTCAGCAAGAGGCCACCAGCTTTAAATGACTTAACTGGTGTTCCCGCATGAGAAAGATTATCGCTCTGGAACATAATCTGTTTCATCAACCTAGGCGTGTTGGCCCATAGCTTTAGAGTCTCAGGGCAAACATGATTCCCATCAGGAATCACACCAACCCAAGGAATCTTCCCTTCCATAGCAAGCCCAATTGGGCCTAGTTCTCTCGCTTGCAAAGGGAGCATCCGGTTCCCAAGGTGTGTCATTCCGATTGAACCACCAGCTCTGGCCAATATTTGAGAACAAGTGGAATAACCTGCTTGGGTGTGACCAAAGCTTGGAATACACCCTTGAGATTGCAAAGCTACAACCAATTCTAAAGCGCCTGGAAGGCATGGGTCCAAGGTCATCATTCGCAAATACCCTCCGACAGCCTTGAAGATGTCGCGAACGGCTCTTTTGGTCGGCCTCCTTAACTCTCCTTGTGGAAGAGCTCCAGCCATCTCCTTTCCAAGGAATGGACCCTCTAGGTGCCATCCTTCTAAACGAGCAGTTCCCCGCGAATCCGCGCTTCGCCTCCCGTGCTGGCGAAGTTTGCTCCATCGCTCACGCGCTACGCGGAGTTGAGCATTGCTAATGGGATAAAAACCAGAAAGAACACTTGTAACTCCTTCCTTCGCGAGGGAATGCGCCATCTCAAGAAGCTCTTCCACCGTTGCGAAGGGAGCAGAATGTCCACAAAAACCGTGACAAAGGGTGTCAACAAATCCAGGTGCTATCCGAGCATTTCCCAAATCTTCAATTGAAGATGCCAATCGACGTGGAGGGCTTCCCCTGGCAACCCGAACAATCTTGCCGCCTTTCCACGACAGCCACCCAGAATGGAACTCTCCATTCAGCCAAAGTCGACCGCGCACTCCCTTCATACTCCTATGCTAATCTTTCACCCGTGCATCCCCTAAAATTTGCCCTTCTTCTTGCCCCCACTCTTGTCGCTTGTGGCAAAGGGAAAGCGCCCATGCTCGCTTTCGAAGAGACGATTCCGGGGACTACAGTTGTTCTCGCAATGGAGCCAATTGATTTGGGCAATGATTCCAAGAGTTTTTGGATTGGGAAACATGAAGTCACTTGGGACCTTTACATGCTTTTTCAGGCAGGAGGCCCCGACCCAGTCGATGGGATTACAGGTCCCACAACACCTTATGTTCCCATGGATTTTGGAATGGGTGTTGAAGGATATCCTGCGATTTCGATGACCCATTATGCGGCGCGTCAGTTTTGTCGGTGGCTTTCAAATAGAACCGGTCACTTTTATCGCCTCCCAACAGCCAAAGAATGGACCTTGGCTTGCGCAGGCGCAAAAGGAGGTTGGGGATATGAGAATTCTGGAGAAAGCTACCATCAAGTGGGAGAACTTGACCCTAATCAATATGGCCTCTATGACATGTTGGGAAATGTTGCAGAGTGGGTTGATGATCTACCAGAAAGCCCAAATCGAGCCTGGGGACACCTTGTTCTTGGCGGAAGCTGGGATGATAATGCGAAAAACCTAAGCTCCAGTTTTCACCGCCAGTCTAAACCTAGCTGGCAGCAGCAAGACCCTCAAATTCCAAGGAGCATTTGGTTTTTAACCAATGCTCAAACCGTAGGATTCAGAGTCATTCGCCCCCTAACTCCTCCCCCTCGAAATCAATGGAGTCAATACTGGAATTCTTCCGTAGAGAGCATTCAAAAAATTCACGCTCGTCAGCAACGCGGCGAGCGCTAGCCCCCCTGTCTTCAAAATGAAACCTCCACCAACCCGTCGCACCTTCCTCACTCAAAGCTCCGCGATTACCAGCTCCCTCCTTTTAGGAAACTCCCTTGTGGGAAGGTCAACCAATCCCCATGCTCTCGCTTCAGGAAATGGGCAGGGACGAGCGGCTGGCAATGAAGAGCTTCGCGTCGCCCTTATTGGATGTGGCGGTCGAGGCGCTGGGGCTGCGCACCAAGCGCTGAGTACGAAGGGAAATGTGCGCCTAGTCGCCATGGCTGACGCCTTTAGCGACCGACTAGAAGGTACGCTGAATTGGCTCGCTGAGAACCACGTTGAGCAAGTCGATGTCCCCGAAGAACGTCGGTTTGTCGGCTTCGATGCCTATCAAAAAGCAATCGACTGCGGAGTAGATGTTGTCGTTTTGGCAACTCCGCCAGGTTTCCGCCCCATTCACTTTGAATATGCCATCCAACAGGACAAGCATGTTTTTATGGAAAAACCAGTCGCTGTCGATGGTCCCGGAGTTCGGCGAGTACTTGCGGCGGCGGCAATCGCGAAAACAAAGGCCCTCAAAGTTGGAGTTGGGCTTCAGCGACATCACCAAGCCCCTTACCTCGAATTGATTCGGCGCATCCGCGCTGGAGAGATTGGCAAAATCAATCTTTTGAGATGTTATTGGAATTCTGCCGGTGTCTGGGTTCGAGAAAGGCAGCCTGATTGGAACGAGATGACCTACCAGATGCGAAACTGGTACTACTTCAACTGGCTTTGTGGTGACCACATTACGGAACAGCACATTCACAATCTGGATGTTTGCAATTGGGTCATGAACGACTTCCCAGCAAAGGCACACGGGCAAGGAGGGCGGCAAGTCAGAACTGGCCTCGATCATGGTGAGATTTTTGACCACCACATGATTGAATTTACTTATCCGGATGGGACCAAAATGTTTTCTCAATGTCGGCACATTCCTGATACCCGCTCAGAGGTTAATGAGCATGCGCACGGCAGCTTGGGCACTGTTAACTTCGGGCGATCGAGTATTGAATTCTCGAATGGAGAACGTTGGCGTTTCGTCGACGAATACAAGGACCCCTATCAAGTTGAGCATGACGAACTCTTTGCTGCCATCCGAAGCGGGGCCGCTTTCAACGAAGCCGACTATGGCGCAAAAAGCACCCTGACTTCTATCCTAGGTCGTATGGCTTCTTATTCAGGAAAGGAGGTGAGCTGGGAGCAGGCACTCAATTCTGAGCTCGACCTTTCACCCACCGCCTACGCATGGGATGCCGAACCTTCCTCTTTGCCAGACGAAAATGGCCGCTACTTAGTCCCTGTCCCAGGGGTAACAGTCGCATTCTAATCTTACCTAGCGAGTTTTTGGAGTTGAGGGTAGGGTAAGGCCATGCGAATTCACTATCGCCGACTTTCACTCCTTGCTTTTTTCTTCATCTCTCTGAGTTCAATTGCATTTGCGAGTGGTGGACTAAAAGGTAAATGGATCGGAAGCTCAGATTGGAATCTCGGCGAGGTTCTAATTTTTGGCGAAGGAGGCAAAGCCAGCCTTGACGGAGAATCTTTTAAGTACTCCGTCCCCTATGAGGGTCTCGTTGTTTATAGCGATAGAGGCCTTGACCTTGAAATGACTTACACCATCCAAGGTGACACGCTCAAGATGTCCCTGATGGGTGAAGAGGTCACCTACCGACGCGCACTTGATCAGCCGCCACCGCCGGCCCCCAAAGTCAAAACTCCTGTCAAAACTCCCCCTCCAGCCCCTAACCCAACTGGAGCGCGCCACCCCAATAAACCCTCTGGGAACCCACTTGCTTCCGGAAATAATCCACTTTCTGGGGCAAACAAAGCTAGTGCACCACCTGACCCGTTCTTAAGAAATTTCAAGGGTGGCGGACTTGTGCTTACGCTGACGTCAAAAGTTGGCACTTTGTATTCTGGCACCCTTACTTTTGGCGAAGAGTCTTGGGCTATTTCCTCAAATCAAAATGCGAATTCACTCTCGGGAACTTTCAATGTTGGCGAAGAGTCTTTTCCTTTTACTGCCAAACTAACGGGAGATAAGCTCAGCTTTGAAACTGGTGGCAACAAGTTTCAACTCCTAGGGGACCCCCTTCCCTCTGGGAATACGGGAATTCCTCCGAAATTACAGAAAATCGCTGACGGGCCTACGCACCCTTGGAAACACCCACGAGGCTGGTTCTCAATGGAATTGCCTCAAGGCTGGTCTATCGGAGAAACAGATCAAGACTTTATCTTGATTAACCCGGGATTTAAAGAGACTGACACCCTAGATGCAATTATTCTTCTCACCTTCGGAACTCTTGAGAAAAGAGAACAGAATCTGGACGTCGCAGAATTAATGACTAAGAGAATTCCAGATTTTCAAACTTTTTTTCGTGACCAACTCATTCAAGTAGACCAACCGGATGGGCCTGCCCAAAAAGTCCTTGCAGGAAACGTCCCTGGCGCAACTTTGAGCTGGCAGGGAAAGGCAGCCAAAGGCCAGGCTGTAAAAGTGTGGACTGCTTCGGTCATAAAGAGGAATGCATTTTTAACCATGATTGCAATTGTCCTCGGCGAAAACTCTGATAAGTATCTTCCTAAATCAAAGCAAGTTTTTATGTCGCTCCAACCAAATCCTCCTGAACTGAACCCACAGCTCATGCGAGCGATTGCTGGAAGAAAGTTGGTTCTCAATCTCTCGGGAGAAGGAGGAACCTTCTTTACGACGTATCAATTTTCTGCAGACAGAAGCGTTAGTCGTGAGACCATGGCCGGTGGCATTACGGGGGGCTACGACGTGAATGCCAACTCGACTCTTTCTGGAACCTGGGAAGTCATCGGTGATGAACTCTATATGTACTTCAAAGACGGCCAGGAGGGCGGACAAATCCTCCTTTCAAATGGTGCGCCTGCGCATGTGCAGCTCTCTTCTCAAAAGGCCAACTTTCAGTAGCCCGAGCCCTCCCCCCGTGGACAAGTCAACGCTAAACTAGTGCCATGAATAGACGTGATTTCATCAAGGGCGCGGCCGTGACTTTGGCTGCGACTTCCTCCCCAGCTCTCTCTCGATCTGCCTATGCAGGTGGCGCTGACACCCTCAAAGTCGGCCTAATTGGTTGCGGCGGACGAGGCACCGGTGCGGCCTTGCAAGCCCTAGCAGCCGACAGAGGAACTGTGATTTGGGCTATGGCTGATGTTTTCATGGACCGTCTCCAATCCTCCCTCAATGGACTAGAAAAAAATGGTGGCGAAGGTCGAGTCAATGTTCCTGCAGAGCGGCAATTTGATGGCTTTGAAGGCTACAAAAAGGTCGTGGAAGAGTGTGATGTTGTTCTGCTTGCCACAACACCTGCCTTCCGTCCTTTGCATTTGCGTTATGCCGTCGACAACGGATGCCAAGTCTTCTGCGAAAAACCTGTTGCGGTGGACGGACCTGGACTTCGATCCGTTCTAGAGTCTGCCCGCATAGCCCAAGAAAAGGGTCTCTGCCTTGCCCATGGCTTCTGCTGGCGCGCTCATCTTGGAAAACGAGCAGTGTATGGAGAAATTAATTCTGGTCGAATTGGCGAAGTACGTCTCGCTTATGGGACTTACCTTGCGGGCGGCGTATGGCACCGCGGAGACAAACCAGAATGGACTGAAATGGAGCGCCACTTGCGTAACTGGTACTACCACACTTATCTCGGCGGTGACCACATTGTGGAGCAAGCCGTACATAGCATAGATAAAATTCTATGGGCGTTCGGAGATCAGGCTCCGAAAAATGCCATTGCCGTTGGCGGACGCCAACAACGAACGGACAAGAAGTATGGTGATATTTGGGACCACTTCTCCGTCATTTATGAATTTGAAGGTGGCGCACAGGGGCACTTGATGACTCGGCAATGGGACGGAACCTCGATGGAAAACCTTGACCGAGTACTTGGCTCTGACGGTATAGCGCATATTGACGGCTGGGCAGACAAGTTTAGAGTCGAGGGAAAGAGGCCCTGGAACTACGAAGGACCCGGAAACAATATGTACCAAACAGAGCATGACGAACTGTTTGCTGCTATTCGGGAAGGGCGACAACTCAATCAAGGTGCAGCAATGGTGCGATCCACGCAAGCTGCAATACTTGGGCGCATGGCGGCCTATACCGGCAAGCGCGTTTCTTGGGACGAGTGCCTAAACTCTGAGGAGCAACTCACGCCGAATACTTGGGAATGGGGAGATCGACCCAACCCAGCCCCACCCATTCCAGGCAAAGCCTAGGGAACTGGCCGCCAGAATAGGTCGGCGATTTCAAGTCCGGCCCCTTCTCCCAAAACAAATTGAATTGGGGTCTGGCTGACACCGCTCATCTGATTGAAGATGGAGTTGTTCAAAATGACTTGCATAGTTCCTTGGACACACCGCAAGTCAAAGTCGAACCAAGTGTCCGCTTGAAGTAAATCAGTTTTAATTGGTGATTCAGGAAGAATACTGCCAGTACGAGCGCTACTTGACCCAATTGCATTAAAGCGAACCGAGTGCTCGCCAATCTTCAATTCAGACACACCTTCTCCGATTTTCAGACGTGCGTGCAACTCGAAATCGCCTTCGATTTTAAGCTTCTCAAATGGGCTATTAATGGGATTCCAACCGTCAAGATTGACAGGGTCGTAAAGGGGACGAACTCGAATATCCGCCAATGCAGCTTCTCCCATAGTTCCTTGAAAACGCAATGGCCCGAAAGAAGTCTCCCCCTCTAAGCCTCCCCCAGTTGGCCCAGGACATTCTGCCGATTGAATCACAACTACACTGTCAATCTCAATGTCCTCGAAACGGGCATTTTTTATTTTATTGCCAGCTCTGTCGAAGCGGGGGGCGAAAAAGCGACCCGTAATGGTGTGCCAATCATGGGGCCCACGCCAAACTTTAGCGCGAGGATTTTTTACTCCCACAATTCCGGCAAACTGCTGCCAATCATCAACCAACTCCAACTCGTAACGGTCCATTAAGTACAGCCCGCTATTTCCTCCCTTCGGAAGCATGACATTGAATCGAAACTCTATGTCACCGAACGAAGCATAACTTCGCAAATCCTTCTGGCCCTTGTTATTCACAATTGCCGAATTGCCTACGGTGGTCAAAAAGGCGGAAGGGTTGTCTGGATTGGCCTGGACCGCGCAAAGTTCCCATCCCTCGCTTTCCCAAACATTGAGAGCGTCCCCCCAGGTAAGAGTCAGCCAGCCTTCGTTTTCATTTTTCCGAGGGGCGGGAGGTTCCACCTTCTTTGCAACCTGTTCTGTTGCAAGTGGCCCTTCAGGCAATTGGTTAATCGTGTAATCAAACGTGTCATGCAAAAGTCCAAATCCAACAAGGTGGCCGCGCACACATTTTCCAGGAACCAAACCATCGGTGCGAACCTGAAGCCTCAATCGGTCATCGGACAAGCTTGTTTTTTTCACGCGCAACATCCGGTCACGCATTTCGGGCGAACCATAATCCCACCACCAGTTGTAATCGTATTCACGTAAAGTCAACTGCTTCATCACTTCAGAAGTTACTTCTTCTGGAACCGACTTCGTAAATTCAATCTCAAATCCGTCCTGCAAAAGGTGGACGGTCTTCATTTCAAAAGGAGTTCTGCCAGTCCAGCGAATTCGTGCTAATCCATCGCCCGGAGCGCGGCCGCCCCAACCTCTGTTGGTATAGCCGACAAAAAGCGACCCATCCTCTGCGAAGCGAACTCGAGCAGCTGAGCCAATCTCCGCGCGTAATGGGAAGCACGCGCCTTGCCATTGCCCTCGTACTTTCTCCATTTGCAAACGAACAATCATGCCATTTGTTAGTTCGGCTGCGACCATCTGCCCGTCAAATGGACCAAATTTCCCGGCTTGCTCAACCGCAACAAGGTTTCCAGTCGAGCGGGACCACTCATAAGGAATCCAAATTGCCGCAGGCTTTCGTTCGACCGTTGGCGGAATCGTGCTCGAGGGAAGTTCTTCCCCACCCGGTTCTCGCCACCGCAACGAGGATGGATGACTGAAAAAGTCGCCCTCCTCTACATGAAAAACTCCACAAGCCGGCATCCAGTCACCTTGGTTATCGGTATAGAACAAATCGCCCTGGTTATTCATCCCTAATCCACATGGAGAACGGACACCGCTTGCAATTGGCTCAACAACTCCCTCGGGAGTAATTCGCGAAATCCAACCGCGATAAGGAGCTTTGGACAAACCATGCCACCATTCCGGTGACCAGAACCCAACATTAGTACTGATATAGAAATTGCCGTCAGCATCAATGGGTAGGCCAAAAGCAAACTCATGGTAGTTACCAGACATCCCCCAGTCTTGGGTAATGGTGTCGATAGTTTCAGCCAAGCCATCGCCATCGTTATCGCTAAGGCGAGACAATTCCCCACGCTGCACCACATAAACTTCATCACCCACCACCTTCAAGCCCAAACCTGAATGAAGGCCTTCCGCCCACATCGTCCATTTTGCATCTTCTGGGCTTTCTGCAAGTGGATTTTCAATCTTCCAAACTCGTCCGCGACGAGTTGACACAAACAAATTTCCGTTTGAATCGAAATCCAAACCACCTACTTCGATGACTTCACCGGTCGGCGGTGTAAATTCCTCAACTGTGTAATAGGTTGCTTCATTTTGAAGTGCGAGAAAGAAAAGGCCAAATATCATTTCGAAAACTCCTTCGGGAGGCCTGGAACAAAGTTAATTTTCAAGTCTTCGTATTGAATTGCAACCGCCTCCCTAGAACCAACAAATTGAAAGTGGCGAACTGGTTTCAATTCCCCCCCTTCCATGCTTGAACTGCACCACAATTCTGCGGTGCCGACTCGCTCTTTGTCCGCGCCTTCCAAACGAATAAGAACGAGAGCTCTCCCCTCGCGAATTGTCGTACCGCTGAGCTTGGCCGTGAGAGTCTCTTCGCCTTCTTCAGTGAGCAAACGCCATGGAGGAGCCGGATCTCCTCCCTGGTTCAGCCAAAGGACCTCACCAAGTGGCTTGAGGGGAGTTCCCCCACGACCACCCCAATCGGAGCGTTCCACAAAACCACCTCGCCTCATAGCCAGGAGACGGACGTCGTCGGCGCGGTACTCCCAACTCAAACCATCGGCGGTACCAATAAGGATTCCTCGGGGACGCTCAGGGGCTTTGTCCGAAACAGAAGGTAAATGCCCACGCACAATCAAAGGTTTGCCTGTCACTCGCATCACGGGATCCCCCGCACGCTCCTGAGAGTTTTCTGGGTTGAATGCGAGAACGTATTCAGTCACTGCTCGCCTTTCTGCTTCACTCAAGGATTCCTGAAAGGGTGGCATCTCGGTTCCCCCAATGCCGTTACTAATCGTTCGGTAGACCGCATCCGGTGTGTTGCCAAAAGAAAACCCGCCATCCACAAAACTGCGGGCTTTTGTTTTTAAAACCACAATCCCTTTGCCATCGCCCGTTTCGCCATGGCACATGGAACACATCAACTCGTAAACTTTCTTTCCACTTAAAGATGGACTTTGTTCGGTAGCTGCCTCCGCTTGCCCCTGATTTCCAGACTGCGGATTGCGCGAGTCCGCACAAGCCCCCAGCAGAGGGAGCAGGCAACAAAGAGAAAAAACTAGTCGCATGGAATCATGTTGGCTTCGCACCGCAAGAATGACCATATCCTTCGCTTGGAAAACGAATCGCCTCTCCGCAACTTAGGGTCATGCGTTCATGAGCTTAAGCAGTGAAGCCCATCGAGTATTGCATTAAAGGTGGGACTGGGCCGCATAGCTTTGGAGCAGAGCTGTGGGTCTGGGTGGTAATATCCACCGAGATCGACTGCCTGCCCTTGCGCCTCAAGAAGTTCACTCAAAATGGCGTCTTCATTTTCCACAAGAGCCTCGGCAAGAGGCTGGAAACGGTTTTTCAATTCTTCGTCATCCTCTTGGCTAGACAAGGCTTCCGCCCAGTAGCGGGCAAGAAAATAAGTCGAGCCACGGTTGTCGAGTTCGTCAACTTTACGTGACGGCATGCGACTATTTTCCAAATACTTGCCAACTGCTTTATCTAGCGTTTGCGCCAAAATCGAAATACGGTTTTCGCCAGTACTCGCCGCCGCTTGCTCAAAAGAAGGGACAAGCGCACAGTACTCACCCAAAGAATCCCAGCGAAGATGGCCTTCCTTCACAAATTGCTGGACATGCTTTGGAGCGGAGCCACCAGCACCTGTTTCATAAAGTCCGCCGCCTTGTAATAGAGGAACAATTGACAGCATCCGAGCACTGGTACCAAGCTCTAAGATTGGAAACAGGTCGGTGAGGTAGTCTCGGAGAACATTACCCGTAACAGCAACGGTGTCCTCTCCTCGACGAACCCGATTCAAGGAAAACTTCATGGCCTCCACCGGAGCAAGAACCTGGATTTCCAAACCTGACGTGTCGTGGTCGGGAAGATAGGATTCGACCTTTTGAATGAGTTGTGCATCGTGAGCGCGGTTTTTATCCAACCAGAAGACGGCTGGGCTGCCAGAAGCACGAGCCCGAGTTACGCAAAGCTTGACCCAATCACGAATCGCTTCGTCTTTAGTTTGACACATTCTGTAGATATCCCCTTCAGAAACGGCCTGTTCTAACAAAGTGTCTCCGCTGGCATCCTTCACCAGAATGGAGCCGTTGCCCGGGGCCACAAAGGTTTTGTCGTGTGAGCCGTATTCTTCAGCTTTCTTGGCCATCAAGCCCACATTGGCGACATTCCCCATTGTCGCTGGATTAAATTGTCCATGCTCTTGGCAGTCTTCAAGGATAGCTTGATACATGGTGGCATAACAGCGATCAGGAATCATCGCAACCGTGTCTTGTAGGGCGTCATCACGATTCCACATCTTTCCACCGTCCCGGACAACGACCGGCATTGAGGCATCGATAATGACATCGTTCGGAACATGCAAGTTGGTGATTCCGCGACGAGAATCCACCATGGCCAATGCAGGCCTATTTTCGTAACAAGCATTAATGTCGGCTTCGACTTCCGCTTTCTTTTCTTCTGGGAGGCGATCCAGTTTCGAAATCACGTCGGCTAGACCAAAATTCACATTCGCCCCAACCCCGGCAAGCACATCGGAATGCTTCTCAAGTGCATCCTCAAAGAAGACCGAAACGCAGTGCCCAAACAATATCGGGTCCGAAACCTTCATCATGGTTGCTTTCAAGTGAAGTGACAACAAAACTCCGTCCTTCTTGGCAGCAGCAATCTGTTCAGCATAAAAATCGCGTAGAGCACCAACATTCATTGCGGAAGAGTCAATCACTTCGCCCGCAAGAAGAGAGAGTTCAGATTTCAGGCATTTGGAATCTCCTCCTTCGTCCACGAACTCAATTGTTACGGTTGTGTCCTGCGATACAGTTGTCGAAACTTCACTTCCATAAAAGTCGCCTTCGGTCATGTGCGAAACGCGAGTTTGCGACTTGGATTCGGGCCAATCTTTCATCATGCGATGTGGCACTTTTTGGGCAAAGCTCTTTACTGCGGTGGCAGGGCGGCGGTCGGAATTCCCCTCGCGCAAAACTGGATTCACCGCAGACCCTAGAACGACAGCAAAGCGGGCCTGGAGCTCTCGCTCCGCGCCATCCTTTGGCTCTTCAGGATAGGTCGGCACAGCAAAACCCTGACCTTGCAATTCCCGAATAGCGTCCTGCAATTGTGGAATTGAGGCGCTGATGTTGGGCAGCTTAATCATGTTCGCCGCTGGCGTTTTCGCCATTTCGCCTAGGCGTGACAATTCATCTGGAATGCGTTGCGCCTCAGTAAGAGTCTCTGGGAAATGGGCCAAAATCCGCCCTGCAAGGGAGATATCGGCTGTTTCCATTTCAACTCCAGTGCCTTGCGTAAAGGCCTTTAGGACAGGGAAGAGTGAATAGCTGGCGAGCGCTGGGGCCTCGTCAACCAAGGTCCAGGTAATCTTGGCGGATGACATGTTGGGGAGTCAGGTTCAGGGGGTTGCCGGTGGCTGAGGAATTATAGGCGCAACTCTATTTCCCATTCACGATTAAGGCTGCCAATACCGAGCAACATTACACCCCCCACTGGAACAACCCGGACAATCCCTGCCTGTGACCGAAAAAAAGTATTTTAGAGAAAAGCCGAGCCGTCAATCATGGGAACAAATGGGTCAACAATTCCCAGAATTCATTCTTCCTCGGCACTGACTCGATCCGCAACAGCATTCTTCGAATGCCGTAATGGCCGACTCATTGGACTCATAATCATATGTAATTTCTTCCCCAGCTGAAATATCTTGCGTCGCAATGAAATCGAAACCACCACTCTTATTTTTCTCCAACCTGCAATTGGGAGAACAAGAATGGTTTACCAAAACACCAGGCTCATCTATCAAGATATGTTCGCCATTAAACTCCATTGAGTACTTGTCCCTTTTAGGAAGCGGTCTAACAATCCGGCTCTCAATGACAACTTCATGTTCCCGGACATTAACGGAAGCATATACAGCCCTCCCAATGTCCTTGCTTAAGTGTTTCTCTACGGCAACCTTGTCAATTGTTTTATCCATTGTTTGTTATTATAGAGCTCTTATAACTTCATCAATGTTTAATGTATCAATATCTTCGTGTAGAGCACTTCCACCTTCAATGAATTGAATCGTCTAGTGCTCGGTCAAAGAACTTGAATGCTGCAGGAAGTGTCTCCTGGGCAATAGTTAGGCGCTCGACACCTTCACAAAGGTCGAACTCAACGGGACACTCATGCTAACGCAAAGATTCAGCCAGAAATCCTGCGCTGATGATCTTATTTCCCAATTACTTAACATCAACCTCTTCACTCCCGGCCGCAAGCATGACATTTTGCGCAAGGAATTCATAGTCATCGCGCACGTTGTATAGCTGGGAAGATACACGCAAAATACGCAAATCATTCCAGCTAAAAACTGGGACCTCGATTCCAAGGGAAAGCAGTTGGCTGTAAAACAATTCTGGGTCTCCTGGTGGAAGTGGAATGCTGGCGATTGCCCCAATCATGGCATCCGGAGCGGGCGGCGCAATTGAAAGAGCCGTGCACAAAATATCCCTCGCTTCCAGAGCCATCTTCCGGTTGGCCTGCATGATGTCAGGCCATCCCCCACTTGCCAAACTGTCCAAAGCTGCGATTGCAGCCGGCACACACAACCAAGGCGTAAAATCATCAGTCCCCTTCCAAGAGAACTCTTCCACGAAACGACTTGGCTCTGGGCTGCCTTCGCTCGCACCATGAGAAATAGACACGGGTCGGACTTCATCCTGGCAATCTTCCCGGACCCACAAAAAACCCGCCCCCTTCGGAGCGCACATCCATTTATGACAGTTCCCCGTATAGTAATCTGCACCGACATGATTCAGATTGAGAGGCAACATTCCTGGTGCATGAGCACCGTCAACTAACACGCGAACACCTTCTGAACGAAGGACTGGAATCATCCGGTCAATGGGGAGCACCAAAGCCGTTGGTGACGTGACATGGTCCAACAAGGCAAGTCGTGTTCGTGGAGTGACCATTTCTAAAACCTGGTCCACCGCAATATCAGGCGACACCAGCGGGAATGGGATTTCGGCAACATCAACTTCAAGGCCAAACTGTCCCGCAACAAAATCAACCGCATTGCGACAAGCCTGATATCCATGATCGGTCACTAAAACGCGATCTCCCGCCTCCCACGGAAAAGAACGCAACACCGAATTTACCCCCTCCGTTGCATTATTCACGAAAACCAAATCATTTGGTTGTGCTCCCAAAAAGGAAGCCAAGATTAATCGCGCTTCATCAAGAGCGGGACGTAATTGTCGCACCATAAAATCAATAGGCTGCTCCTCCATGCGGCGGCGCAGTTCATTTTGATGCTCCTGTACCACACTCAGGACAGCGCCATAAGAACCATGGTTCAGGTAGGTCACCCCAGAATCGAGGGTCCAGTAACGTAGCAGCTCCTTGTCCACGGCCTTATGCTAACGGAAATGAAGAGCCGACGAAACTTCCTCCGATCCATGCTCGCCGCAACGAGCCTCCCCCTCCTTCCGGGATGCGCCAATAACGCGGGCGTATTGACCCAAAGCCCCTGGTTTAGGCTCTCTCTTGCAGAATGGTCCTTTCACCGCACCCTTTTCAGCAAAAAGATGACCAACCTCGATTTCCCGTCAGCTGCAGCTGAACTCGGATTTGAAGGTGTGGAATACGTAAATCAATTTTTTAAAGACAAAGCCAAAGACGAAGCATACTTGGCTGAGCTAAATAATCGCTGTACGGACTCCGGTGTTCAATCCTTGCTCATTATGTGCGACGGCGAAGGTGCCCTCGGTGACCCCAATGAGGCAAAGCGCAAACGCGCGGTTGAAAACCACCTCAAATGGCTCGACGCCGCAAATGCGCTCGACTGTCATTCAATCCGGGTCAACGCCAGTAGCAGTGGAAGCTGGGAGGAGCAAGCTCAACGTGCTGCCGACGGGCTTCGTGCACTAACCGAAGAAGGCGCAAAACGTGGGCTCTCCATAATTGTCGAGAATCATGGCGGCCTTTCCTCCAATGGGGCCTGGCTTTCTCAAGTGATTAGAGAGGTGGACCACCAAGGTTGTGGCACGCTCCCCGACTTTGGAAACTTCAATCTCGGTGGTGGCAAAACCTATGACCGCTACAAAGGTGTTTCAGAAATGATGCCCTTCGCCAAAGCCGTCAGCGCAAAGTCTCACGAGTTTGATGACTCTGGAATCGAAGTACACACCGATTATGCCCGAATGTTAAAAATCGTAAAAGACGCCGGCTATCGTGGCTTCATTGGTGTGGAGTACGAAGGGGGCGCCCACTCCGAGCTTGAAGGCATTGTCCTAACCCGCGATTTGCTTAAGCGGCACCAATGCTCCTAACCCTCGCCCTTCTTCAGCTTAATTTGGAGCCCGTAGTCGAAGGTCTTAACTCCCCGATTCATGCAACTGCAATTCAGTCCGACCCTTTGGCTCTTTATATCGCCGAACGCAAAGGACGCATTCTTCGACTTCAGGGCAAAAACTTAAGCCTCATTTTAGATATCTCCGACAAAATCGACACTAAAAGCGAACGTGGCCTCTTGGCAATCGCTTTCCCGCCTAACGCAAAAAACGCTGATACTCTCTTTGCTCACTATAGCGACGAAAAAGGTACGACCCATCTCTCGAAATTTGAAATCGACCTTCAAGGAAACCGTGAAACGATTCTCTTTACTCAGAAACAACCGTGGGCGAATCACAACGGCGGCCAAATTTGCTTCGGCCCTGACGACGCCCTCTATCTAGGGCTCGGCGACGGTGGAGCGGCCAACGACCCACACGATAACGGGCAAAATCGAGAAACCTATCTCGGTGGAATCATCCGTTTCGACCTTACCCAAAAAGAAGTCAGGCCTGAGCTCTGGCACTGGGGCCTTCGCAACCCTTGGCGTTTTTCATTCGACCGAAAGACAGGTGACTTGTGGATTGGCGATGTTGGCCAAAACAAGTGGGAAGAAATTGATTTTGCCTCCGTGAGCGAAAAACATCTCAACTTTGGTTGGCGTTGGCGCGAAGGGCAGCACGATTTCAAGCCTGCAAAATCAACTGATCAAGATGCGCCTTGGCGAGCCACTCTACGTGAACCGGCTTGGGAATATGCCCAAGGCGGAACTCCTCGATCCTGCTCCGTCACTGGAGGATTTGTTTATCGAGGAAAGAAACTTGGAGACTCCCTCCAGGGGCACTACTTCTTCGGGGACTGGGCTAGCGGTGTAGTCTGGTCTGGAAAACCAACCCTTAAGGAGGGGGCCACTATCCTTACGGATATCAAAGAGCACCCAAAACTAAACCTTGGCTTCGGTCTCGCCTCCTTTGCAGAGGACGAAAACGGCGAAATTTATCTCATCAACATGCCAGAAGGGTCCATTTCTCGGCTAATTATCGATTCTTGAAACTCTTACGCGGGCTCCACCTTTTAAGGTCAGAATCCCCGCCGGCGAAAGCTGCAAATCGAAGCTGCAACAGAAACCAAAGAAACCGCCGCAAGGGTGCAAGCCTCCTGCATAGGGAACTCGCCTCTTGTAAATTTCAGAGTCACATCCAGATCAATAATATTAAAGATGGAGTAATTCCAAAGCTCGGGAATAAGGTAAAAGGCCATCTGGAGAATAGACACACCTAAAACAAGAATTGCCGCCTTGATTTGATTCGAAAACAACGTGGAAAAAAACATGGTGATTGAAAAAGCAGCCAAAGGAAACAGCCAAGCAAAGACAGTTGCAGCAAGGGCGGTCTTTATATCTAAAACCTCTTCCACCTGCGGCGCAAGATAAGCCGCGAGACAAGTCGTTGCCAAGAGGGGAACAAGCAGAAGGACAGCCCCTGCAAACCACCGTTCCATAAGGATTCGTGAGCGAGAAATGGGTCGCGATAAAAGAAGTTCCGCCGTCCGATTGTCCACTTCCCGGGCAACAATACCTGAGCCCATCAAACCAGCAGCGGCAACCCCGAACATTCCCGCCCCTCGGAACAAATGTTGAACGGCAAAGTAAGCCCAGAACCCCTCTCGTTCAAAACCTTCGGCGAACTCCTTAAGCGGTTCGAAGGGCAAATACTGAACAAGAGTCAAAATTCCAGCATCACGAAGGTTGGGCCAATAAAGAGTGGCTGCAGTAAGCGCAGCCCCCAATATACCGGTATAACCCAACGCCAACATCCGGTGCTCTCGCCAAAACAAACGCGCAAGCATCATTGTTTTCCTTCCTTGCCCTCAGGGCCATACAAGCTTGCGAATACATCTTCCAAATCACCCGAAACGGCAGAGACTTCGGCAGGAATACCTTTAAGGGCTGCAAAAACCTTCTCACGGTTTTCCTCTTGAAAACTAAGTTGTAAAAATTGGGAAGCTTCCGACAAAATTTCTTCTAGAGCTCCGCAACGCATAAGTTCCCCATTGCGCAAGAATCCAACTCTATCGCAAACCCGTTCCACGCTTGAAAGATCATGCGAGGAAAAGAAAACGGTGCGCCCTTGAGAGGCACAATCTCGAATAATGGCCTCTACTTTCCTTCGAGCCTCAGGGTCCAATCCCTCCATCGGTTCATCCAGTAAAATAACTTCACCCCCGCTAGCAATCGCTTGAGTAAGAAGCAATTTTCGTTTCATGCCATGAGAAAGCGCGCGCACCCTTTGATGCAGAGGGATACCAAATGTTTCTACCATCTGAAGAGCTCCTGAAAAGTCAGCGCTTTTGTAGAAAGAAAGGCAAAAGCTCAAAAATCCTTTCACGCGCATGGATTCGTAGAGCGAAGTTTCCCCTGGGGCGTACCCAAGTCGTTTTCGTGCGGCCAAAGGGTTCTTGAGAACATTCACCCCACAGATATCCAAGCTTCCTGAATCTGGTCTTGCAATTCCGGCAAGACACTTCAAGAAGGTGGTCTTTCCGGAGCCATTTGAGCCTACAAAACCAAACACTTCGCCCTTCTGAATAGTCAGGCTCACATCCCGCAGCACTTCATTGCTGCCGTAACTTTTTCGGAGTTCTACGCTCTGAATCATGGGAAGATTTTAAAGTAGCGGGCTCATTTCATGTTTAAAGTCCCCTTCTTCCTGCGTCGACCGTGGATATTGTTGCGTGACGCCTTTTTGGACCGGGACCAGCCGAATTTAACGCGCCTACGAGAAATTCAAAACCCAGAAGCTTTTCTTTGGGCCATTCTCCCCCATGCCGCCCGAACTTTCTCCGCCTGTATTGCCATGCTTCCCGCTCGTCAAGCCAGAGCAGCCGCAGTCGGCTATCTATATTGCCGCATTTTGGACACCTATGAAGACTTGCACCCCAATCCAGAAAAACGAGAACAGGTTCTCAGAGGGTTTGGGGAACGCCTCCGCAATCCACCCTTCCACACAGCTCCCCCAGTCCCCAAAGACACGAATTATGGAAACCGCGACCTGTCACATCTGCTTTTGGTGGATCGGTGCCATTTAGTTGACCAAGTCTTCCTAACGCTACCTGAAGAACAAAAGAACGCGATTCGAGAGCTTGTTTCAAACATGGCAGAGGGAATGGCCTGGGCTTCCCAGCGTTTCCGAGAACAAAAGGGAGCTCTAGTCGGTGAAGACCAACTTCTCCAATACTGCCGTCATGTGTTGGGGAATCCTGTTTTATTCTCCATTCGCCTTATGCAAGGCAAACCCGCATCTCCGGAACAGGCGATGGACGCTTTGAAGGTTGGGGAGCTTGTCCAGCTTGCTAATGTGACAAGAGATATCGAAAAGGATCTCGACCGAGGCGTGGGCTACCACGAAGACTTGCTTCCCATCCTCCAAGGAGAACGTTCAGGGGAGCACTCAACCAAGACTGAAGTCATCCGGCAAACGCGAGAACAAATCTTGCGCATCGCTCTTCTTCGCGGAGACTCTTACCGCCGCATGGTTGAAGGAATGAACCTCCCAACTTGGAGCCTTGCGAGGGGAGCCGCTGTCCTCATGTTTCTTTTCACAGACCGTTACTGGCGATCATGCGCGCGGCGCACGGGAATTCCTCATTGGGAGGGGCCCAAGGGGGCCCTCCCTATTCTGCTACACACCCTTCCAGCAGTTATTTCAGCTCGTTGGTGCGACCGTATCCTCAGGCGCATCGAAAGAAGTTTCGCTTCGGTCGCTTCCACCCCCACTCGAAGCTGAATCCCGGTTTCGCTCAGCGGTCGCAAAATATTCTTCCTCGTCAAATGAGTCCACTTGAATGGCATCCCATCGAGCCTCTTCTGCACGGGCCACAAGATCAGCCTCTTCCGAGCTAATCACTCCAGCCTCAACGGCGGCTTCCACCAAAGCAAGGGGCTTGCCCTTCGGAAGTTTGCGGGCGCGTACTGCGGTGCGAATCTTTGCCGCAACCGCATCAGCCTGATAACAGATTTCAAAGGCGTTCTCGAGGCGAGTGAGAGCATCTTCCGGATCTTCGGAGTGGTGTAGCCCGCAACCTAAACGGTCGCGCAGTTCGCCAGGAACTTGCATGAGTTTTGCAACCTCATGACCAGAACGATCACTGGGATTTAAGCCAATCGGGTTCAAGCGCGACCAACCAGCACCAATAGTTTTCATGAATCCACCGAAGACGGGAACGTCAAAGTTGGAAAAAATCCCGTCGAACCCTTCCTGAATGCGTGCAAGGGAATAATCCATAGACCATTTAAAGAGAGGTTCATCTTCCTCACGGCAACCCTCAGCTTCGAAGCGACGGATAACCGCAGTACCCAAGTACATCCAAGAGAGAACATCAGAGAAACGGCCTGTTAAGGCCTCCTTGCGTTTCAGGTTACCACCGATCAAGCCCATTGCCACATCAGCCAAGTAAGCAAAGCTAGCTGAAGACCACTCCAACTTTTGCGCGTAACGACGAGCCGGCTTTGAAACTGCGGGGCGCGCAAGGTGACCACGAGTAAGGCTTAACAAAACCGAGCGCTGTTTATTACGGTAAACATGGCCCACATGGCCCCAAAACGCTTGGTCAAAACCAACAACATCCCCCGCTGCAAGGGTGGTGATTTCTTTGTAAGCCCAGGGATGACACCGAATCGCTCCTTGGCCAAAAATCATGAGAGTTCGCGTAAGGATGTTGGCCCCTTCTACGGTAATACTGATGGGTGCCCCCATGTATGCGTGAGCAAGCAAGTTTCGTGGCCCGCGGCTAATCCCGGCACCTCCGCAAATATCCATGGCATCATTGACGGCCTTCCGGAAAATTTCCGTGAATTGATATTTTGCAATAGCCGAAACGACTGCGGGCTTGTTTCCTTCCAGCCCCCCGCAGGTGTAACGACGAGTAGCCTCAAGGATGTAAGCCCAACCCCCGATGCGAGCCATGGGCTCTTCAATGCCTTCAAATTTACCGATGGACATTCCAAACTGTTTCCGAACAACAGAATAGGCGCCAACAGCACGCGCGCCCATCTTGGTTCCAGCAGCAGCCTGAGCCGGCAACATGATGCCGCGGCCTGCGGCCAAGCACTCCATGAGCATGCGCCAACCATTCCCAGCACCCTCCGCTTCGCCAATGATGTTGTTCACCGGAATTACCACATCTGTTCCTTGAGTTGGGCAATTGACAAATGGAACGGCCAAGGGATCGTGTTGGCGATCGTTTACCACGCCGGGTGTGTCGGTTGGCACTAATACACAGGTAATCCCAGGGTGAAAACCTTTGCCCAGCAAATTGGATGGGTCATGAAGCTTGACTGCCAAGCCCAAAACGGTCGCCCGCGAGGCGAGGGTGATGTAACGCTTATTCCAATTTAGCTTGAGTTTTGGTTTGCCGTCTTCTCCTTCAAACACATCGGCGGTGGACTGAATTCCGCCAGCATCCGAACCTGCACCTGGCTCGGTCAATGCAAAGCAAGGGGTCTCGCTTCCGTTCGCCAAACGGGGAAGCCAGCTCTCTTTTTGAGCATCTGTCCCGTAATGGTAAATCAGCTCACCAGGCCCCAACGAGTTTGGAAGCATTGCCGTAATTCCCAAAGGCATCGAACGAGCGGATAGCTTTGCAATGATGGAGCTAATCGCAATCGGCGAAAACTCCAGGCCCCCATATTTTTTTGGAATTATCATTCCAAAGAAGCCTTTGCTCTTCAAAAATTCCCAAACTTCAGGCTCAAGGTCGCGGTCTTGAAATACTTTCCAATCGTCCACCATGCGACATACATCCTCGGCAGGCCCATCAAAGAAGGCCTGTTCTTCCTCATTCATTTGAGGATATGCTTCGCTCATAAGGAATTTGAAGTCGGGTTTGCCAGAGAAAAGTTCACCTTCCGCCCATACGGTTCCAGCTTCTAAAGCTTGCCTCTCGGTATCTGAAATCGCCGGAATGAAACCCAACTTCTTCATAACAGACATTAGAGGCCCGCTCACGATGGCGCGACGTAAAGGAAGCAAGTTGAATACCGCAGCAACTACACCAAAAGTCACCCAAATCCAGGTTGGCACAGCAAAGCCCGCCAAAACAACGGCAGCACCCAAAGTAATAACAATGAAGGGCGCTTCGAGGAACCCAAGAACAACAAGACCGGCGATGATCCCGAAGAAGGTGTAGAGGAATGGGATGTCAGAGAGGAATCCTTGCATGGTTTAGTTTTCAATGGGGCGTGCGGCAACCGTGGCCACAGCCTGTTCAATGGCGAGGTCGCGAAGTTCGTCGCGTGAGAATTTATTGTCGATGCGCTGAGCAATGAGAAGAGAAATGGTTCCGTGAAGTGCGGACCAAATCTGGATGCCAACAACGGGTTGAGATGGACCCTCTGGAAGTTGTTCCGCAAAGAGTTCCAAGTTCCGGCGCGCACTCCGATACTTTGCCGCCGGGTATCTATCCATGTGCTGTGGATGCAACATGAACATGACTTCGTAGTATTCCTGGTTTTCCAGGCCAAAATCGAAATAAGCTCCGGCGAGGGCTCGCATCCGCTCAACAGAACATCCCTCGGAGCTCTCCTCTAAAGCCTGAATTAGTCTCCCGTGAAGCATATTCATGCCCTCATCAATCAAGGTATGAATGAGAGAATCCTTGTTCTTGAAATAAAGATAGATGGTTGTGGGAGTGCAGCCGATAGCTGCCGCTAGAGAACGCATAGATAGAGAGGTATAGCCCTGGTCCAAGAGGACACGCCGTGCCTCTTCCAGGATGGCAGCTCGAGTCTCGGATCCTCCGTTTCGGGTCATTTTTTGCCGGAGGCGAAAAAAAGTAGAAGTTTTTCCGCCATGTTTACACTGTAAAGTTTACACTGTTATCTGACCCACGCAACATAAATCCATGGTTCATTACCCAAAATCCGAAAATGGCCCCTCCATTGTGTTGGCCGCTGGCATCCGAACCCCTTGGGTTCGTGCTGGAGGCGCCTACAAAGACGAGGATGCCGCTCACTTGGGCGCCCAAGTGGTCCGAGAGCTAATCGCTCGGACCCAATTGGACCCATCCACAATTGACGAAGTGGTTGCCGGCTGCGTCGGCAATCCCTTTAATCAGGCCAATGTCGGCCGTGTGATTGCTCTCCGAGCTGGAATTCCCCGATCCGTTTCCGCACGCACGGTAGCTCGAAATTGCGCGAGCGGCATTGAAGCCGTTACTTCCGCAATCACACACATTCAGGCTGGACTAGGCGATACCTACCTTTGCGTTGGAGTCGAACACATGTCTGCCTACCCGCTTACCTTCGGCAAAAAGATGACCGGGTTTTTCGAAAGGATGATGAAGGCACGCTCCCCCATAGCCAAGCTTTCAACTCTTATGAGCTTTCGGCCCACATGGTTGGCGCCCACTATTACTTTAGTTGAGGGCCTAACCGATCCGACCACTGGGCTCATCATGGGCAAGACTGCAGAACTCCTCGCACGCGACTTTGGAATCACCCGAGAAGATGCAGACCAATTTGCATGTGAAAGCCACAACCGCGCGCAAGCTGCTCGGGACCGAGGGAGATTCAAACGAGAAATACTTCCCATGATTCCCTTGGGTTCCAAGAAAAGGCGGGTTGAACACGATGACTCCATTCGCGATGGGCAAAGCATTGAGAAGCTCTCCAGAATGCGACCCTACTTTGAGAAACCCGATGGAGTGGTCACGATTGGAAATGCATGTGGCATCACCGATGGTGCCGCCGCCCTCTTAATTTGCACTGAAGCACGAGCCAAAGAACTTGGCCTCACACCTCTGGCGAAGTTCCGGTCTTGGGCGTGGGAGGGTTGTGACCCGGAACGTATGGGGATTGGCCCTGTCCACTCCACAGCCACAGCTCTTGATGCCGCCGGCTGTGAACTCAAAGATATGGGAGTGGTGGAGCTCAATGAAGCCTTCGCTACTCAAGTCCTTGCTTGCCAGCGTGCCTTTGATTCCGATGAGTATGCCAAGAAAAAATTGGGGCGCGACAAGGCCTTAGGCCATTTGGACATCGCAATAACCAATCCTAACGGGGGCGCAATCGCCCTTGGGCATCCTGTTGGGGCCACTGGCGCCCGACTCCTTCTCACTACTGCACACGAACTTCAGGCCGGCGACCACGAGCTCGGCCTCGCAACCCTTTGTATCGGCGGTGGCCAAGGCGGCTCTGTCGTACTGGAGCGCATGTCATGACCGATTTCTCTGGATATCCTCTCCCCGACAACTGCCCCGAAGCCGGGGAATGTATTCGCGTCGAGCGCCCCGAACCCGGCCTCGCAGTCGTTATTTTGGATCCCCCTCACCGCTCGCTAGCGGTTTTGGATGCACCCTTAATCCGCGATTTAGATGCCGTTGTCGAGGACTTAGAGCAAGACACATCCCTCAACGGAATCGTACTGACGGGCCGCGCTCCGGGCCAGTTTGCTGCAGGTGCGGACATTGACGCCATTGCCCAGCTCACCGACCCAAAAGTGATTGAAAAAATGGTCTTGGCCGTACACGAACTTTTTAATCGTATTGAAGATTTGAAGCCGCGCACAGTCGCCGCCATTTCTGGCCCCGTCCCTGGTGGTGCTTTTGAAATATCTTTGGCCTGCGATTTGATTGTTGCGTCGGATGACGACAAAACACGCATTGGTTTGCCGGAAACTCAACTGGGAATTCTTCCAGGCTGGGGCGGCTCCCACCGCCTTCCAAAGCGGATTGGCCTACCACTTTCACTCGATGCCATCTTGACTGGCCGTTTGTTCAAAGCTCGCGTGGCTTGGAAACGCGGGATGGTGGACCGCATTGCCAAACCTGAGTATTTGCTCGAAGTGGCGAAAGACATTGCCATGGGTCGCAAAAAGCTCCAGCGCAAACATCGCGGATGGAAGGCTTGGGCGATGGACAAAAATCCGTTAATGGCAAAGTTCATTGCAAGCCAAGCGCGCAAAACCATCATGAAGAAAACACGCGGGAAGTACCCCGCCGTTCTCCGAGCGTTGGACATGGTGATTGCGGCCCCATCAGAAAGCCGCGAGTCCGGCGCTCGCAAAGAGGCCATCGCAATTGCTGAATTAGCTTCAGGTCCTGTTTGCAAAGCTCTTGTTTCTATTTTCAAAGGCTCTGAAGCCGCAAAGAAATTAGGGAAAGGTCCAGATGGTTGGAAGCCTTCCCGCATTGAACACGGGGCTGTCATTGGCGGCGGAATCATGGGCGGAGGCATTGCAAGCGCCATGGCTGACCGCGGGATTTGGACCCGCATTTGCGACCTATCTGCTGACGCATTAGATGCCGCAGTGATGGACCACCGCAAAGATATTGACAAACGCAAAAGGCGCCGACGTATTCGCCAACACCAGGCAAATGAAGCTCTCGACCACTTGGACATGACTTTAGATTCCAACACTCTGGGCAAATCTCAAGTTGTCATCGAAGCTGTCGCCGAAGTCCTTCCTGTCAAACAAAAGGTTCTTGGTGGGCTTGCGGAAATTGTGTCAAGCGACTGCATCATTGCAACGAACACTTCCTCCTTAAGCGTAACCGCGATAGCTAATGACATCCCAAACCCGGAGCGCGTGGTGGGAATGCACTTTTTTAATCCGGTCAAGCGAATGCCTCTTGTTGAGGTCATTCGCGGAGAGAAGACTTCAGATGAAGTCGTATCCGCGACCTGTGCCCTTGCCCTGCGACTTGGGAAAACACCTGTTGTCGTTAAAGATGTTGCCGGGTTCCAGGTCAATCGCCTCTTGGCCCCCTACCTTGACGAAGCTATGCGCCTGTTCGTTGCTGGCGCAGATCCGTCCCGCATGGACCGACTCATGCTGGACTTTGGCATGCCGATGGGCCCATTCACTCTGATAGATGAAGTGGGCTTTGATATCGCTCTTCACACGGGGACCTCTTTGCACGAAGCTTACGGCACACGCTTTACTCCTTGCCCCGCCATGAATGATGGGCTTGGTGAAAACAGGCTTGGCAAGAAAACAGGAAAAGGCTTCTATGTGCACCCCAAAGGCAAGAAAGCGAAGCCAAGCCTGGCAACGGATCTAGCCAAGTTCCAAACAGAGACCTGGGCGAACAAACTCAACAACACGGAGCTTGTGGACCGCATGGTCCTCTCCATGGTGGGTGAAGCCGCCCGCTGCCTGGAAGAGGGCGTGACAGAAAATGCTCAAATGTTGGACCTCGCCACTGTCTTTGGAACTGGATTCGCTCCTTTCCACGGCGGAGTTCTTGGCTACGCAGACTCCGTCGGAACCACCGAAGTCGTGAAAAGACTCAACATTATTGCAGCTTCGCCTGAGATGACCGACCGTGAAGGCGGAGTCGAAAAATTCACCCCCGCAAAAATCCTGATTGACCTCGCCGCTTCGGGCGGAAAATTTAGGGTATAAGGACACCATGAAACTCGATGTTCGCGCGATGGCCTTGACTCTCGGCATCCTTGGCGGCGCAGTCGTTGCCTGGCTGTACAACCGAATCGCTTCGGGCCACTCTTGAGGACTGCTTGATGGAAAAAACCGACCTTGTTCTGGTCGGCGGAGGGATTGTTGGACTCGCTTGCGCACGAGCCTACTTAGAACTTTTTCCGACCTCGACGGTGGCTGTTCTTGAAAAAGAACCGGAGGTCGGGCTACACCAAAGCGGGCGAAACTCAAATGTGCTCCACTCTGGTCTCTATTACAAGCCAGGCTCTTATAAAGCGAAGTTGTGCCGCAAGGGAGCCTTGGCAATGAAGGAGTTCTGCCAAGGTGAAAACCTCCCCTATCTTGAATGCGGGAAGGTGGTTGTTGCTACCAAAGCGAGTGAACTTTCTCGTTTGCACGACCTTCATGAGCGAGCTTTAACAAATGGAGTGAATTGCCGACTTATTGAAGAAGCCGAGCTCAAGGAAATTGAACCGCAAGCAACCGGGTTGAAGGCTCTTCATGTTCCGGAAGCTGCTGTTGTGGACTACAAAGAAGTTTGCAATGAACTTGCGAGACAATTGCAATCACAAGGTGCCCAAATTTTCCTTGGTACTGCAGTGAAAGATATACAGTCCGAACCCGACTCAATTGTTTTTGATACAGAAATCGGTCCAATCAAGGCAAAACAAGGAATCAACTGTGCTGGCCTTTACTCTGACAAGATTGCAGCCATGTGCGGTCTGAAGCCAAAGGCCCGCGTGATTCCTTTTCGGGGTGAATACTTCGCTTTAAGCTCCAAAGCAGAGGGCATGATTCGCGGAATGATTTATCCCACTCCCAATCCGCGCTTCCCATTCCTAGGAGTTCATTTCACGCCCACTGCAATGGGTGGAGCCGAGTGTGGCCCCAACGCCGTTCCAGCGCTCGCGCGAGAGGGCTACAGATGGCGGGACATCCACCTACGAGAATGCGCCCACATCCTTTCATGGCCTGGGACCTGGGCACTTCTAGCCCGCTATGGGCCAACTGCTCTGGCAGAAGTTGCTCGATCACTATCAAAATCAGCGTTCACCAAAGCCCTTCAAAAACTAGTCCCCGCTATTCAAAAGGGCGACCTTCTATTACATCCATCCGGAGTACGTGCCCAAACCGTACTCCGCAACGGCACCCTTGTGGATGATTTCATGTGGATGCGCTCCAACCGCATGCTCCATGTGCTGAACGCTCCATCGCCAGCCGCAACTGCGTCCCTGGCAATAGGGCGTTTCGTTATTCAGAAAGTTTGTTCGACCTAGAAGGTGTAGGTGACGAGATTGCTTATCGTGCAAACATTGGTGTCTGCAGATTGAAGATAAATCGTTCGACCGGCGACTGAGCCTGGAACGACCCCCAGGAATTCGCCGTAACCATTTTGATCCAAGGAAATGCTACCGGCTAGACGGGCACCCTTTATGTCCAGAGTCAAACCAGAACAACCTGGGACAGAGGTCGTCCCATTGTTATTGAAGCTGAAAAGGAAGAATGCTGAACCGTTGGCCTCGCCATTCTTGATGCTCACTTTGTTGTAACGACCAGCAATACCCGGTGATGGAGCACTCAAGGTCATTGATGGGCCCGTGCCACATCCATCCACGGCACATGCTGCACTATTATTTCGGTACTGATTAATGCTCGAAATGCTTTGAGAGCCAAATTTGCTCACATTTCCAGAGCAACCGCCCATTCCGGGGCACATGATGTGGCAGCCGGAGCATCCCGAAGAACTCGAACAACAATGGTCAGCGCCCCAAGTGTGGCCCAGTTCGTGAGCCGACAAAGCAATGCGCCTTGACCAATTTGAGGTGTAACGAGACTGAACCATGGAGTAGTGAATTCCACTTTTACAAACCACGCCTAAGTAGGCAATACCAATGGTCGACCCACTGACGCTTCGGCCAGTGAAAAGCTGGACGACATCACGAGCGATATGAGTTTGGTTTGCATTCCACTCAGCTTGCACTTGGTTCAGCAAAGTGCTTGCATTGTTTGATGTATAAGGATTGCTGGCGCTGGACGTTCTCACCACAACGGATGAAATTCTCCAGCAAACACTGACGTCGCGCTGATAAATAACTTCGACATCGTTAATAATGTCCTCAATATCCTGAACGGTATTCGATGTGGAATTGCCATTCTTCTTATAAAACTCGTAGTCGGCATCACAACCAATGGCTACCGTCTTGTCAGCGGAACGACCTGCTCCTCCGCCGGAACCATTAAAGGCGCCAGGGGCAGGAGAAATCCCAAATGGAGTCCCCCACGAGTTGATAGATCCTGGGGAATTGGGGGCATGCGCACCCGGCCCGGAAGGACTTACTCCAGTAGCATGAGGAATCTCAGAACCTTCTGCTATCAAAGGTTCCGCCATGACCCATTGGTTATCGGGTACTAACTCAGCAGTGTCATAAACCACATGCAAGTTGCTTGCGGCACCCTCTTCAAGTTCAGAAAGAGGCTGAATAACCCGCATGCCATTGCCAGCGCCCAAGAAAATGCTAGCGCGAAGTTGGCCATTGTGAAGGTTCGCACTCACCTGACTGTCTGGAATCCCCGCAACGAAACCTCGGTAAGTCGAAATGGCTGGAGCTGCCACGGCCCGAAGGGTTCCATCAGCGCCCTGCTCCCAAACGGTGAAATTGTCAGCGCGCACCGAGTAAGGATGCAATACAAGCTCGGTATCAAAAACATCATCCAAAACAACAGAGACTTGGAAATCCTCACCCGAAGTGGCGGGAAGCTCTAAAGACTGAACGCTCCAAGAAAAGAATTGTTCGTCAAGATTGGTTCCAGTTTCGTCCACGCCGTGGATGGAGCCGAGGAAAAGGGGAAAAAGAGTCAGAAGTGAAAGCATGGGGAGTGATTTTGGGGGAAGAGGCGAGCACCTACAAGGATACCTCACTTTAGGACGGTTGTGTCTTGGGAATGTTCCCAAGCTTTTGTCCGCCACTGCAGATTTACCGGCATTCGTCTATCATTGGAAAAGGCTCATCCATGCGCATGTCATTCCCTACCCTTCCCCTCCTTTTGGCCTTTTTGGCTGCGATGTGCCCCATTTCTGCCCAAACAAGCTACGAAGTGGACCATTTAGGGGCCTTTGGGGGCTCCAAGAGCTTCCCCACCGACATCAACGACGCTGGAATCGTGGTGGGCTATACCGAGCATATTTATCCCCTCGGATCGCAATTCACCTCCTGGCAGTGGGTAAATGGTGCTGCGTTTGACATCCCTACCCTGGGTGGCATTAACAGCTTCGTTTATGGCCTCAACAACTCGCAAGAAGTATGCGGGCTGGTGGACTGGGGCCAAGACCCTAGCGGCTCTTGGGAAGCTGGCCTCTTCCCTGTTCAATCGGATCTTTGGCTGGACACTCCCACAAATCAACTTTCAGGAATTTGGGGCTCCTTTGGCCGCCCCTCTGATGTAAACGACGCCGGCGTCATCGTGGGCGTTGCCGCCAGCGCCGATGTCAGTGGAATGGTTCATGAGTTCCACGGTGTGATTTGGGACCACGGAACCGTGACCGAATTGCCCACCTTGGGTGGTGACTACTCAGCCGCAAGTGATATCAACAATGTAGGTCAAGTCGCTGTAAGCGCTAAAGACGCAGGCGGAATGATTCGTGCCGCCATTTGGGAAAACGGTGTCTATCGACAACTCCCTGACTTTGGTTACGGTGCTGGTTTACGCGCCATTAACGATAACGGTGTTGCTGTCGGCTTTGCGATAGACGCAAATGGCTACTCCCGCGCTGCAATGTGGGACCACGTAGGCATCCATGACCTTGGCACTTTGGGTGGTGGCCTTGAAAGTTGGGCAAACGATATCAACACTGACGGCATCATCGTTGGACAATCCGGATGGACTTCGGGTGGAGGCACTGGCTCCCACGCTTTTGTCATTGAAAATGGAGTCATGCATGATTTGAATAACCTACCTACCGGCACGCACAACTTTGCAGTGATGACAAACGCTCCTGCGATTAATTCTGCAGGTCAGATTGTTGGATTTGGCGAAACAACCGGCGGATACATCCGAGGCTGGATTGCCGATCCTTTAAAGCTACGCTTGTTTGGTCCCGAGGCCGCTGTTGCGCCGAGCCAAAATGGTGGCCTCGAGATTCAGTGTGAAGGTGCCACTCCAAATGGCCTGCTTTACGCTTTCTGGGGAACTCATTCCGGCCACTCCGCCCATCACGGCACTGATGTGGGAATTTCGAACCCTCGCGCCCTTGGCGTGATGACCGCTGACGCCCTTGGCCACGCCGAACTGGGCCAGCTTCAAGTTCCAGCAAGCGCTGCGGGATACCGAATCATCCTCCAGATTGTCGATGCCTCCCCCGCCGGCTCTACCCCAAGCAACCGCATCACACTAATTTTTAGGCCATAGCCTGAGCAAGCTTACTTTAGAATTCCAGGGTGCCCGCTAAGCCTCACGCATTCCCTCTCCGAGGGGTTCTCGCTCTCCCCTTTGTGCTGTTATGGGCCTTTGGATATGTGGGCTTTGTTTTGGGAATGTTTTTTGTCGCACCAAAACTAGCTCAAAAGAACAAAGACCAATACATTCGCTGCTGGGGCATTGGGATTCTCAAAATATTGGGGGTGCACCTAGAAATTCAAGGTAAAGAAAATCTTGTTTCTGGAACCGCTCTTTACATGCCAAACCATGTCAGTGTTCTAGATCTGGGATTGTGGTCTGCGAGTTGGCCGGGCAATGCTGTCGTTCTATACAAAAACGAATTTGACAAGATTCCCTTTTTGGGAAGAACCTTGCGGCAACTTCAAATGATTCCAATTGACCGCAGGAATCGTGAAAATGCAATGAAGTCTCTTGAGAGAGCTGCCGAATGCGCTCAAAAAAAAGGGCAGAGCATTTGGATTGCTCCTGAGGGTACGCGTTCTAAAAACGGGCGAGTCCTGCCTTTCAAAAAAGGCCCTTTCCACTTGGCAGTTGCCGTGGGCGCCCCCATTGTGCCGTGTATCTTTTGCGGAGTAACCGATATCGTCCCAAACGGGTCTTGGCTTGCGCGACCTGGAAAAGTCACCGCAAAATTTCTCAGTCCGATTCAAACAAAAAGCTGGTCTACTGAATCACTCGATGAGCATATCACCGAAATCCGTAAGGTGTTCCTAAGCCACCTGCCCGATTCTTAATAGTAGGGGGAAGCGCTTAGCGCCATTCACCAGCAAGCACGAATGCGCCCCAGGTACTAGGCCATCCATCCGTCCCATTGTCTCGCCAATGGTTCAGCATGCTCAATTGAGCATTCCGCAAAGCTTCACTGCGACCCTGCTTTTTGACCCACATGTTTTCATAAAACGACTTCATTAACTCAGCAGTGCTTTCATCTCCGACCTTCCACATACTCGAAATGACAGAATCAGCGCCAGCAATTGTAAAAGCACGGCGGAGGCTCTGGAGTCCTTCGCCAGCTTGAACACTTCCCAAAGCAGTCTCACAGGCGGACAAAACGACCATATAGCAATCATGAAGATCGAGGTAAGAGACTTCTTCAGCAGTCAGCAGACCATCATCCTGACCTTCTTCCTGCTCTTCGTTTGCATTAGCGCACACTAAGCCAGCAGAGAGGCCTGGGAGCTGATTATCCAATTCAGGAGGGTTAAAGAAGCCATGCGTTGCGATATGGATAAAGTTGTATCTTGGCAACTCTTCTTTAAGTCTCGTTTCAGTGGCACGTTCCTCACTAAGTATTCCACGCGGCACATCCTCACCCGAGGTAAACGCATGCATTCCAGCTATCACGCGCGCCTCGACCTTAGTTGCCTCCAAAGGAATCCATGCTGCATCCATCGCAGCGCGCAAGTCTATATTTCTTGCCATCGCAAGATAATCTTGCTCCTTGGTCGATTCCAGTGCACGTGGTTTCTTCCCGTAATCCACATTCCCAACTGCAAGAAGACTTCCATCAGAAACTGTCACTTCTTTGGGCCACTTCACGTGAGCGGTCGGGTCTTCCAGGTAAATAAAATCGTGGCGTTCAAGAAGATATGTCCCTTCTTCGTCTTGCAAAACGGCAAAAGGGAGCTTTCCTAGAAAACCGTCAGGACAAAGTAGAATTTGTTCTCTTCCAGTTAAATCTTCTTTAAGCGGCTTCCAAATTTTTTCGTATAGCTTCGCATTAAAATCGGGAGCATCCTCCATCGAAAGTCCTTCTGCGCCTCGACGGGAAATCAGGTCTGACAAAAACGCCTCAGACATTTCTTTCACCTCATCCGCCTCGCCTAAATAGTGGAGCCGGATTTCGCCTTCAGTGTTTGCGGTCCAAGCAAACAAATGGTCATTGACGTAGTAGTCCACCATGGCTGCCCCCTCAGGGATGGCAGCAATAAGGGTTTCAAAATTAGGGGTCGCCATAATGGCATCTAGCCCAAGAGAGCGGTTCAGTGCTCGTTCATTCTCTTGCCTCTCTTTTCGTAAAGCGACCAATTGCTCTTCAAAATCTTCTGGGCGTTTCGAGGCAGGCAAGTTCACTAAAGTAGACAGTGATTTGCTCGCAATCTGAACTGCTCCCATCAACTTGTTTTGCTCAGGGGTGCGCTCCTTCGATAAAACCAGCGTGCTCGCTGCCTGGATTCGAGTTGCCTGTCCCTTCCAGGCTGCACAAAGGGTAAAGTCTTCTCGCAAGTCCAATTCGGGGGACTGTGTGTTCACTAAAGAAGGCGTGGTTCCTCCAGAAGCCTCCTGGGCCGGCAATATTGCTGCAAAAGAAAGGACAGAAAGTAGGGCAATGAAACGAGCATGAATCATGCCTACAGCTTAGCCTTCTCCTCCACGACTAGGGCAAGGAAATACTACTTATAACAAGCCAAATCGGGCAACACTTCTGAATCCTGGGATAAAGGTTGGTTTGGCCCTTTATTTCCCAACTGTTCCAGTCTTGTCCTTCCACTGCATCAAGGCTTTGGGGCCATGAATGTACAAGGGAGTCCCACCTTCGACACAGTTGTAAATACTGCAGTCTTCAACACCGCATTCCTCGAGCCAATCCTCATCAATCAAGTCGCGACCACTGACTTCAGCGATGGGTTTTCCAATTGCCGCAATCAGCGCATCGGAAAGAATATCTGGAGAGCGCCAATTTTCTCGCGTTCCCAATTGGTGGTTGATTGTTGCCTGGGATTCAATCGCTGTTGCCGGCCAGAGATTAAAAGCGGCTATATCATCGCGAGCAAGTTCTCCTGCCATCCCATTGGTAAGCATGGTCATTCCAAACTTAGTAATGAGATAGGGCGTCTTCCCTGGCAACATGCGTAAATCGACAGGCGGGGCAAGATTCACAATGTGCCCCCCAGTCCCTTGTTTGGACATGATGTTGGAGGCGAGATGGGCTAAATGAAATGGTCCTCGTAAATTCACATCGAGCAACAGATCGAAGCGGCGAAGAGGGGTATCTTTGACTCCCTGCCACCAAAGAGCACCAGCGTTATTCACTACGATGTCGAGGCTGCCAAACTCCTCGATGGTCTTTGCAACCATAGCCTCCACCTCTTCGGCATCGCGGACATTGCACCGAAAGGCTAGGGCGCGGCCCCCCGCCTCGGTGATTTCAGTAGCGGTCATATGAATCGTGCCGGGAAGGTTTTCCCTTTCTGTTTCAGACTTGGCAGCGCACACAACTGCGCAGCCCTGCTTTGCTAAGGCGATGGCTAAGGCCTTGCCGATTCCACGGGAGGCACCAGTAACGATGGCGGTCTTGCCAGAAAGGTCAGGGAGTTGAAGGCTCATGCACAAAGTTTAGCCTTGCCCCTAGAAAAATGAACGAGTATTCAGGATCGCAACGCCTTCTCAAGCATTCGAGAAAGAGGGGCGGCAGAGTCGACTAGAGCACGGTTGTTTTCAGAAAGTGCCCACGAAATTACGACCTCATCTAAGGCACCAGAAATCAGCTGGCGCGCAAGGCGAGGGCTCAAATCTGGATCAAACTCGCCCGCTTGAATTCCCTCCTCCACCACACGATCCATCGCTGCGAAGAAGGAACGCAACGAGGGAAGAATCCCTTGTCGTATCAAGGGTTGAACCTCCCGCCAGTGAACATGAAAAACACGGGCAACACCGCGTTCTTCCCCAAAGACTTCAAAGTGGCGACGAACAAATCCACTCAACTGTTCTTGACCAGGTTTTTCAGAATCCAGTCCAGCCGTTTGCAAAACCAAGTACCGCTCCGAGTACCGATGAAATAATTCAATTAATAGATCTTCTTTGCGCTCAAAATAATTGTAAATGGTGCCAGTTGCGACGCCAGCCTCTTTTGCAACATCCGCAACAGTCGAAGCGTGATAGCCACGCAAACTGAAAACAGCCACAGCTGCTTTCAAAATTGCTGCACCCTTGCCTACGGGCTCAGCTTGGACGGCAATTGGTTGCGACTCAGGATCCACCTTGCATCTTCGCTTCTTCTTCCGCGCGAAGGTCCTTCCGCAACAGCTTCATCATGGAAGACTTTGGCAATTCATCTCGGAACTCCCAGCCTTTTGGAATTTTATAAGCGGCAAGTCGGTCGCGACACCACTGATCCAATTCGTCTTCACTTGCAGATTTCCCTTCCTCAAAGACAACAAAAGACTTCACAGTTTCACCTCGACTTTCATCAGGAACACCAATCGTGCATGCTTCCGAAATAGCTGGGTGATCTGTCAGGGCTCGGTCAATTTCATCCGGATAAATGTTGTAGCCACCGGCAATAATCATGTCCTTCTTGCGGCCGCAAATCCGAAAATATCCGTCCTCATCTACTACTGCAAGATCGCCGGTGTAAATCCAGTTATTCCTAATCATATGTGCCGTTTCATCCGGCATATTCAAGTAACCCATCATGACTTGCGGACCGCGAGCGATTAATTCGCCTTCGGCCCCAACTGGCATTTCAGTCAAGCCATCTTCAGGATCAACAATTTTGACTTCGGTGCTCGGAACCGGAATTCCAATGTGGCCAATTTTTCGATTCCCCTGAAGAGGGTTCACCGTTAGAACAGGCGAAGTCTCCGTTAAACCAAAACCTTCCACAATGATTGCGCCCGTTAGGCTTTCAAAACGGCGCTGAACATCTTCGGGGAGCGGAGCAGATCCTGAGAAGCAGTACTTCACAGAAGACAAATCTTGGTCTTCAATACCCTGGTATTGGTTAATCGCATTAAACAATGCCGGCAAAGCAGGGAACAAGGTAACTTTGTGTTTAGTAATATTTTTCACCATCATGGGGATATCCCGTGGGTTTGGCATCAGAACCATGCACGCGCCCGCCGAGATGGGCCAGTTCATGCAAACGGTCAGCCCAAAGATGTGAAAGTATGGCAAACAAGAAAGCAAGACTTCTTCACCTTCTTGAACACCGGTAAACCAAGGACGAACTTGCTGGACATTAAAAGAAATATTTCGTTGAGTAAGCTGAGCACCTTTACTGACTCCGGTCGTCCCCCCCGTGTATTGCAAGGCGGCAACATCATCCATTGAACACTTCACTTGGGGTGGATTCGGCTCGGATTCAGCAATCACTTTCTTAAAAAAGTGCACGCCTGCTTCAGGTGCAACTTTCGCCCATGATGGTGGGTCCATCTTCTTCAATTTCAATGGAGCCAAGAGATTCAAAGGAAACTTCAGGTAATCTGGAATGCTCGTAACGATGTAATTCTTCACCGGCAATTTATCTCGCATTCCTTTCAAGTGACGGTCCCATAAGAAGTCAGCCGTAATCGCCAACTCTACTGAGGCATCATTCCATTGATGCTCAATTTCGGGTGGGACATATAGGGGGTTGGTCATGACCGCTTTGGCGCCCAATCGCTGAATCGCATAAAAGGAAATCACTGTTTGAGGAACGTTAGGCAAATGCACGGCGACACTTGTCCCCTTCTGGACGCCCATCCCTGCCAGCGCAGTCGCCAGGCGGTCCACCTGGTCCTTCAGTTGGGAATAGTTCAAGCAGCAGTTCATGAACTTAACTGCCGGTCGGTCGCCAAACTTCTCAGTGGCGCTATCCAGGTAATCGATAAGGGAAATGTCCTGGAAATCCACCTCAGCGGGGACCCCAGGATCGTAAGACTTGTGCCAGACCTTTTGTTCCATGGCAAAAGGATAGCGACAGCCCTCCAAAAGGGGTCCTCTACAAATACTTTTCCAAGGTTTTTCTGCCGATTCCGGATTCCTAGGGTAGATTTCAATTGCATCGTGACTGAACAGAAAAACAATACTTTTGGCCTAATATCTCGGGCGATTCCGGCTCCTCTCCGGGACCTACAAGAACCTATCAACACCCTCAGTCACGCGGCCGGATTCCTCCTCGCCGCCATCGGCCTGGCTTGGCTCCTTGAGCTCTCCGATGGCGACCCTCGCAAAATCTTCGCCTTCACCATTTACATGGTGACCATGATGATTCAGTACGCAATGAGCACTGCCCTACACGGCCTCCGCCTCTCGCGCTGGAAAATGCGGCAGCTCACCCGCCTCGACCATGTGGCAATCTTCCTTTTCATTGCCGGAGTTTTCACCCCTATTTGCGTTCTGGCAAATGACCATGCGGCAGGGATGGCAGCGGTTTTCTTCGTTTGGGCAATCGCCCTCGCGGGTATTTGCCTCAAATTATTCTGGCTCGACGCCCCTCGCTGGGCTTCCACGATCGCATTCCAAATCGTCGTGGTGGCTTCCTACTTCGTTGCATACCCTTTCCTGGCAGAAATTCCTGCCCAAGGCGCTTACTGGCTAGCTCTCGGAGGAAAATTCTACCTCGCCGGCTCCCTTTTCTACGCCTTCCGGCGTCCTAATATTCTCCCTGGTATTTTGGGCCACCACGAACTGCTTCATTTTTTCGTGCTGGCCGGTAGCGCCTGCCATTACATGGTGATGGTCGGATATGCCAGCTAACCCCCTAATTCAGTAAAGGAACATAGTTTTCAGGCATGGAAATGGAAAGGCTCGTCGCCCCCCGCGGCGAGTCTTTCTTTCTTGTTGGCAACCAATTTCAGCTCGCCTTTCTTGCTCGTTTCTTCTTCTTATGGGGTAGAATTTAATGCTCCATGCTCGACTCCCCTCAAACTTACCTGGACCTCGGCAAACGTTCCGTTTCGCCGAAGGGAGTCTCTGTTTGGGCCTGGCCAGCTGAGGACAGTCGTTTCGCGGAAGTCATCGCTCATGCTCTCGGTCTCAAGCCCGCGAGGGAACTCAACAATCCGGAGAAGGATGTTTGGAGCATCGGCGATGAAGACCCGACACCCGAAAACATCTGTGGAGTTATTTTTGTTTCGCTTGAAGATCCGACCACTGGCTTGGAATCTCTTCAGACAATTCGAAGCACCTGGCCTAACCTTCGGGCGATTCCAGTCGGCCAATCTGAACTGGTTCAGAATTGCTGTGAAGAATCCCCTACCGCCTTGCGACTGGCCTTCAACAAGGCTACAGCTCAAGGCCTCTTTGCCTTAGTCAATCGACACCCTCGAGAAATCAAGTTTGGTGGTTCTGTTTTGGCCGCTATTGTTTTGATTGCCGCGGGCCTCATGTTACGTGGAGACACAGAGGAACCCCTCGAGGCAAGTGCTGGGGAATTCAATGTTCATAATTCAGCAACTGAACTTGTCCTCGGCGGCAATCGAGGAGTAGAGGCCAACCTTACGCCACTAGAGGGCCAGCTTTTCATGGCGGAATCCTCCGTACGGATTCCCCAAACCGGCGTCGTTCGCAAATTGCTCGTCGAAGAGGGTGATCTTGTTGAAAAGGGCACCCTCATCGCCATCCTGGCCGACCTTCAGCATGCCGCAAAAGCAGAGGCCCTTCGGGTTAAACTTGCTATGTTGGAACAAGAATTTGAGCGGCGGCAGGTGCGCGCAACCGATTCCACTCGTTCTGCGGATGACTCTCGAGGTTCTACAGCAACCGAAGCCACTTTGCTTGCCACGCAACACCGCGATGCCGCAGCAAAAGTGGCTGAGCGAATCACCTGGCTCGACGACCAAGTTGAAACGTGCCAAGAATGGGTCACTCTTTACGAGGAACGAATTTCGGAAGACCCCAATATGCGCCTTGCCTATGAGACTCCACTTGCCGCTCTCCATAAAAGAATGCGAACCCTTGCTTCCGACAAAGAGAACCTTCAAAAATCTGCAAGACAAGAGATTGCGTCGGCTTTGAGCATGGAATCCCTGACAGAAACGATTCGCCGCAACGAGAGCGAACGGACACTTGAGTCGGACATGTCCCTGAACAGATTGGAGTCGGAAATCGAAGACACCAAAACTCAGGTGAAGCACCATGCAGATTTTGAGAACATCCCCTTTGTCTCCCCATGGGCTGGCGAAGTCACTCAGTTCGACGCAAAGGTGGGAAGTGTGATTCCTGCTCAGAGTGAATTCCTAAAGCTTCGTTCCGATAGTAGCCTCTTCGTCCTCCTTCCCTTTCAGAAGAGATACCTTGTTGCTGTCGGAGACAACGCCGCCATCCGAGGAAAAGGGAACTTCCATGCCTCGGGATTTGTTACCGAAATTAATGACTCCAAAAACGGACTTCTTGCCAAAATAAATGTAATGGAAGTCCACTCGGGTAGGATTCAAAACAAGATGCCTGTTCAAGTCTTTCCCGAGGAGGGGTCCTACTAATTCCCGCACCTCCTCCGCATCCTTCGGGTCTTCCCGAAGAAGAATTGCTTAGGGATGTCCAAGTAGAGCAAACACGAGGGTCTGGGCCGGGCGGTCAGCATCGCAATCGGGTTGCGACTGAAATTCGCCTCACCCATAAGCCCACCGGCATCCGAGGCGCTGCTGGTGAAAGGAGGCAATCCAAAGACAATCGGCGAATGGCACTTTTCAGGCTAAGGCTCAACCTCGCTCTGAACTTTCGGATTGAACATCAGGAGATAGAGCCTCCGGCCCCGGCGAGTTTTCAGGCAAGCGAACTCTGGTCGGAGAGAGTGCGAGCTTCCAAAATCGCCTGCAACTCTGAGCACCATGACTTTCCTACCTTGCTTGCCGAAGCCCTCGACACCCTCGCTTGGTATGGAGATGATCACAAGCGCGCAGCCGTAGCTTTGGGGATTTCAAACTCGCAATTTTTAAAATTTATCGGAAAAGCTCCAAAGGCATTGGCTGATTATCGAAGCCGCACCAAAGCTTCGAAAGGATAAGGCTTTACTCTCCGACGAACCGAAGGAACACGGCTTCGCCCAAAAAAACACAAGCAATGCCAACTCCATTTTGGGCGAAAACATTGAGCACGGCTAGGCCATGTTGAGATTCACGAATCATTTGCGCAGTTTCAAAACCAAATGTTGAAAAAGTCGTAAATGCACCAAGGAATCCAACCAAAACCACTACACGCACTTCCGAAGTTAGAAGGTTCCGATGTTCGGCCATTGCCCAAACGGCCCCAAACAGAAGACAGCCGATCGCATTTACGGCAAGTGTTCCAACAGGAAATCCACTCACGTGCCACCTCGTTCCTAATCCGGAAACGAAGTAGCGACAAATCGATCCGAGGGCACCAGCGGCGGCAATCCAAAGAAGGCGTTGAAGCATGACTGAAAAGTCTAACGGTGCTCTAACTTCGACCCAACCGATGTTTGGCTTCGTCGATCGTCATATCTGACGACCATGGTGGGTCTCTTCGTTGAGAGAAACGCCATAGACAAAATCCATCTCTGCAATACCGATTCCCATTTCCGAGTCATAAACCTTGCAAAGGACTTTAAAAAGAGCCTAAAGAATCACCGTCTTAAAAGCTTACACTACCCAGATGCCCTCCAATAAAAGCTCTGTCCTTGGAATTGTTTTCTTAACAGTCTTCCTTGATATTGTGGGCTTCTCCATCATATTTCCACTATTCCCTGGGATGCTGGATCACTATGTGAGTTTGGAAGGTTCCGGAAGTGCTGTAGGAAGACTTGCGCAATGGTTATCCGGATTTGCGGGTTCGGACAGCAACGCTGTCACGACCCTATTCGGAGGTCTTCTCGGCTCTCTCTACGGGCTCTTGCAATTCATCTTTTCGACAGTCTGGGGTGGTCTTTCCGACCGAGTTGGGCGCCGACCCACTCTACTCTTCACTCTCCTGGGCACGGTTGCTTCCTATTTCCTTTGGATGTGGGCGGGCACCTTTGTCGTCCTGATTGCTGCCCGAATTCTTGGTGGAATTATGGCCGGAAATATATCGACGGCTTCTGCGGCTGTGGCGGACACAACAACCGCACAAGATCGAGCCAAGGGAATGGGCATTGTGGGCATGGCCATCGGCTTGGGTTTCATTTTGGGGCCCGCCATCGGTGGATTCTCCATGAGCATCTCTTTGCCGGGTGCGAACTCAATCCAAACAGCCCAAGCATTTGCACTGAATCCCTTTTCCGCCCCCGCCCTTCTTTCTGCCGTTTTGGCTATCCTCAACTTCCTTTGGGTTTGGAAGCGATTCCCTGAAACTTTTCCTAAAGGGGCTCGTGCGACTTGCCCAAGCCTACGCTCCTTTAACCCAATCGTTCGCCTACGCTCACTTTCCTTCCCGGGAATCCGGCGCACAAATTTTCTTTACTTGAGTTACCTGACGGCCTTTGCCGCTGTGGAATTTACGCTCACTTTTTTGGCAGTCGAACGACTTCAATACTCTGAAATCGACCTGGCTTGGGTCTTTGTTTACATTGGACTCATCATTGCCTTGGTTCAAGGAGGATTTGTCAGACGCCTCGCCCCGCGTTTTGGCGAACGGCGCCTGGCATTCACTGGACTCTGTATCACCGCACCTGGTTTTATTTTGCTCGCCGGCGCCCAATCAAGTTCAGGACTTTACCTTGCTCTTGGTTTTATGGCTGTGGGCTCCGCCTTGGTTATGCCTTGCTTGTCTGCTCTGATTTCGCGGTACGCCCCTTCGGATCGCCAAGGACTTGCCCTTGGAACTTTTCGCTCAATGGGCTCTCTAAGCCGGGCACTTGGTCCCGTCATGGGAGCGGCTCTTTATTGGAAATTGGGCTCGGCCGCACCTTGCGAATGGGGCGCTGGCCTTCTCCTCATTCCTCTTGGGGTAGCCCTCACCCTTCCCTCGCCGCCATTCGAAGAAACGGAGTATGCTGTCCGGCCCGAGGAGGCATCCTCGACCTCTGATGGCTGATTCTGTGCTAACTACCAAACCAAGTATCGACAGCATTCTTGCTCGCGCAGCTAGGCTGGCAAGTGACTATTTGAGTGAGAATAAAAACCGCGACCGACTCGTCGTGGATTGGCTTCCCCCCGGAAAACTTCGTGAAAAATTGGGCCTCAAACTTCCCAAAGAGGGGCGAGGTTTGGAAGCCGCCTTCACCGATGCTCAGAGCTTTCTCAAGCGAAGCGTGCGGACGGGCCATCCCTACTTTCTGAACCAACTTTACACGGGGTCTGACCCTGCCGCCTTACTCGGCGAGTGGATCGCTTCCCTCGCAAATGCGTCCATGTACACCTATGAAGTGGCGCCTGTTTTTACATTGCTGGAAGAAGAACTGGTTCGAAAAATGGGAAAGATGGCTGGCTGGGAGGACTGCGAAGGCATTTTTAACCCGGGTGGTTCTATTTCGAATTTGATGGCCGTCCTTGCAGCTCGAAATGCCGCATTCCCCCATGCCAAACAGCGCGGGCTCCTCGCCGAAGATCGCCCGGTCCTCTTTTGCTCTGAAGAGGCACATTACTCTGTACCGCGAGCGGCCAGTGTTGCGGGAATTGGCATCGACGCAGCAAGGAAAGTGCCGGTTGACTCCATTGGCCGAATGCGACCTGATGCCTTAGCGAGCATGATTCAAAAAGCTCTAGCAGATGGCTTCAAGCCATTCATGGTTTCTGCCACTTGTGGCACAACGATGCCCGGTGCTTTCGACCCTCTTGAAGAGTTAGCCGACTTGTGTGAAGAACACAAACTATGGCTTCACGCCGATGCCGCCTTTGGCGGGTCGGTCCTCTTCTCGAAAAAACACCGAAACCTTATGGATGGGGTTGAGCGCACAAACTCCCTTTCATGGAACCCTCACAAAACGATGGGGGTCCCTCTCTCCTGTTCGGCTCTCTTGCTTCCGGAGAAGGGTCAGCTCAAGGCAACCAATGCCCTAGATGCCGATTACTTGTTCCATGACACCGCCGAAGCCTATTGCGACCGCGGAGACATGACTATTCAATGTGGCCGCCGGGTTGATGTTCTCAAACTTTGGCTCTCATGGCAGTCCCACGGGGACGAAGGGTATCGCCGAAGAGTTGAGCGGGCCTTTGATTTAACCGCCTCAGGCCGCGACCTCCTTAAGCTTCGGGATTCCTTTGAACTGGTCCGCGAGCCTGAAGGATGTACTCTCCTCTTTCGTTTTCTACCCCCGAGTTTACGGGAACAAGAGCGTGACGAAGCTTGGAACGAAAAACTGGAGCGGGCGAACATCACTTTGCGGGAAAGACTCAAACACGAAGGCCGCATAATGTTGAACTACGCCAGCTTGGATGGTCTTGCCACACTTCGACTTGTTCTCACTCACCCCGACCTCACAGTCGAAGATTTGCGCTTCATTCTCGATGAGATGGAGCGAGCCGGCGCAAACCTTTAAGGCGCCACAAACTCAAGGATGTAGTTTTCCTTGAGGATGTCATGCTTTCCTGCAAGCCGGAAACCAGCGGCTTCGATTTCCTTAGTGAATGTGGCCTCGTCGGCGCGAACGTGTTCCATAATCCAGTCACTGGACTCTCCTTCAATCCGATGGAAGTCAACAATAAACAAACGGCCTCCAGACTTCAGGGCAGAATTCATGGATGCGAGGGTGTCTTCTGGAAAGCCGAAGTGATGGTAGGTGTCGCAGACAAACATCAAATCAACCGTGTCTTTGGAAAGCCCCGTGGAATGCTCGTCGCAAAGCACCGTCTCCACATTCCCCAATCCCATTCCTTGAATTCTTTCCAAAAATCCCTGGGCAATATCCACCGCTAAGACTTTTCCATTTTCCCCAACTTTTTTGGCAAAAAGCGCCTCAAAAAGACCTGTTCCAGCTCCAATGTCGGCCACCACCATTTTTTTTGTGATACCAAGAGCGTCTACAATTTCTTGGCGTTGGTCAAATATTTCACGACCCTCTTTTTCAAACCTTTCTACCCACTGAGTAACATCCAAATCCTTGGAGAGGAACTTGTCATTGAGTCCACTGTTTTGGTGTTCCTGTTCTTGTCCGGAGCACGCGAATAGAACGACCAGCGAAATCGGGTTTAGGATACAAAGAAAGCGATTCATGTGAATCATTCTACTCCCAGAAAGAAGCGTCGCCATAGGAATAAAAACGGTAACTTTCCTGAATGGCTTCCTTGTAGGCAGCCTTTACAAACTCAAGTCCGGGCTTTGCGCCACGATGTTCTGCAAAGGCTGACACCAATGCCAAAAGCGTGGATTGCGGGGTGTGGAAGTTTGTCAAAAGGGCGTCCACCCACTGAAAAGAAAAGCCAGGGAGAATAAAAAGTTGACTCAGTCCAACTGCTTTTCCACTTCGTCCATAGGACTCCAGTGCGCGGCAAACAGTGGTTCCTACGGAGATGATTCTCCCGCCTTGCGCTCGCGTCTCTTCAAGAGCCTTCACGGTATCCGATGGAATCTCGTACCACTCTTCATGGATGGGGTGTTCCTCAATCTCCTCCGTTTCAACGGGCAAAAAAGTGCCTTCCCCAACATGCAGAGTCAAAGTGGCGACATGCACTCCGCTGGCCTTCAAATCATCTATGAGCCCTTGGCCGAAGTGCAGACTTGCCGTTGGAGCAGCAACTGCTCCAGCCTTTTCAGCCCAAACGCTCTGGTAGCGGGCCTGATCTTCAGCGGACTCGTCTTCCTCCCCCTCCTGACGCCGACGATTACGGATATAGGGCGGAAGAGGGGTCAAACCAACTTGCCTCAGGAAGGAGAACCAATCCAGGTCGCTTTCCTTTTCCACAAGCCAACGACCGGGTGCGGTTTTTTCAACCAACCGGATGCGGAAATCCTTGGGCTGGAGAAGTAGCTCCGTCCCCGACCGCAACCGACTTCCGGAAATTAAAAAGTGGGCTTGCCCATTCTCCGCAGTAGAAAGCCAGAGGCCCTCCACTTTTCCGCCTGTAGGCTTCTTTGCCAAAATGCGGGCAGGAACCACCCGTGTATCGTTAAGGACTAATAGGTCTCCACTTCCAAGAAGAGAGGCAAAGTCGGAAAACTCTCGATGGCTAAAACTCTGTTTTGAACACTGAACGGCCAGTAATTTGGAGTCTTGCCGGCGCGGAAGTGGGTGTCGCGCAATCAACTGCTCCGGCAAATCAAAATCGTACTCGTCGGTGCGAGACATGCCAGGAGATTAGCCTTGTGGATGTCTTTCCGAATCGCTAACCCAGCGCCGGAAGGTATCCATTTGCCGATGGAAGTCATGAACTCGAGTTCCTAGTGGCGCCTTAAAGAATGGAGAGGCCGCCCCAAGCGGTCCCCCTTCCCCGCGCGACTTTGCCAGCAAAGCAATTCGGGCCAAGTCCAGCACAAGGGGAGCAGCAAGCGCACTATCACAACCCTGCCAAGTGAATTGCAAACTCATTTGAGTACCCAGGAAACCCTCGAAATGAATGAAGTCCCAGGCCGTTTTCCAATCGTGAAGGCTTGGAACAAAATCAATACTCACCCCGGTATGCCTTTGCCCCGGGCCCAAAATGGAACCCAAGACATTGTCCTTGTTTTTTAATTTCCCTTCTCGGCGTTCAGGGTCGGCTAAAGCGGCGCCATCGCGATTACCCAACATGTTGTAGCCTTCCCAAGCCATCACATTCAGGCCACGGTCTCGAAACATGGGAGCAAGAACCGTTTTCAGCAAAGTCTCGCCTGTCTTGCCGTCATTCCCCAAAACTGGAACCCCTTGGCGTTTTGCATATTCCGCAAGAGCTGTGACTTGAGGACCAGGAGCGGGAGTGAAGTTTACAAACGGCAAGCCTTCTGCAACTGCAGCCAACCCATACAAAATAGACGGTGACAAATCCCCAGGGCTTTGCTCCAGCAATTCAAAGGGGTCCGCTTCAGGATTCTGCCATTCCTCCGGAACGTCACTTGTCCGTTCCGCTGTTGCCAAGTAAACCACAACAGCCTCAGCAAAAGGCTCTTCGGCCATCCATGCCCGAATGTCTTCACGAAGCACCGATACGCGCTGGCTATGCGTCATAGCCAAACGGTCTCGGACTTCAGGAGGAACAATGTCAGAATCTTTGGCCTCAGCAATGCCCGGAGCAATGGACATTTCAAGCCGATCGCGGAGGTTGGCACATAAATCGGCCATGTCCGAGGAAAGCACTCCCGTACGCACTAGCTCAGAGGCAGTTTGATGGCAATCGCCGGCAATATCCCAGCCACGAACACGGAATGAAGTCGTAGGCGCAAAAGGAACGGCATCGAAATCGGGAATGGCCGTCACCATTCCAATTGGGGAAACTCCCGAGCGGAGGGCCTCCAATCCGTGCAAGACCGTTGTGGCGATGGCACCGCGAGCGCCAACTAAAAATAAACCTAATTTTCGAGGGTCTGGACTCATTTGTTGGACTGGGGACGAAGTTGTTCGAATCGTTTTATTACGGAAGGGTGCAGACCGTAATTCAAGCCACCCAGTATCCCCTCGCCAAAACCTGGTTCAAGGGGCGAAACGTGGGTCCAACCTTCTACTTCAAGCGCAGGCCCCGGTTCAGGAAGTTCTTCCATTTCAGCTTCTTTCCGCATGGCGACTGAATCCCCCACTGCGCTTTCTTCCGAATCAACAGAAGCGGCAACCTTAGGAGACGCCGACATCGTGTTTGAGTTTGGGACACTTGCAGGGGTTCCAGAAGTGACCCATAGAAAAAGAAATCCCATGCCGCAAAAAAGAGCGAAAAGTGGGAGCAGGTCTGATACAGGCCGAAAACGAATGCTCCGCTTTGAAGACTCCTGAAGAATCCGCTTAGAAAACGGGTGGTCTTCCGAGATGGAAAGCGCCGCGCGAAGCAGGCCATCGGAATCGTGCTCTGGGTGAATCTCTTTGGTTGGACAGCGATATGGGAAGCGAAGCGCAGAGACAATACCCGCAACTCCTGCTCCAAAAACAAATGGCCAAAGAACCTCAAGGCCTTCACTCTTGGCTGCGAAGGCAATTGCGCCCCCTCCGAAAAAGGCGCAAAGGGACCAGGAAAAGAAGCGGGTTCCTGCTAACTTTCCACGCGCTCGCCAACGCAAGGAGGCTTGAGGACTAAAGCTCATCCTCCGGGCCATTCAGATAAGGGTTTTCGACTCAACCAAAGTTTTACAGGTGTTCCAATAGCGGGCAAAAGCCAACTATTCGGGTACCAAACATATTGATCGTCGGCCTCCGGGTCAGAACCCGTCAACAAATGGTTTGCTGGGTCAAAGTAAACCAAACTAACCAAGTTGCCCTCTGCATCTGCAGCAAAGAGTTCTTTGGCATCTTGATGAGGTTTAATAAATCGAGAGCCCAAATAAACGAACTTCCCCCGACGGTATGTGTCCCCTCGTCGAGAATTAATCACCAAATCCTCGGCGCGAAAGAAAAACCTTTCTCTTTTACTTTCTTCACCGTCGACTGCAAGTAGCTCCCGCTCCCAACCAGCGTAGATATAAAAGCCGTCGCCCGAAGCATGCTCAACATCGTAAAGAGGAACTCCTGCTTCATATTCCTCGCGCGTCGGGATGGGGTCCTTGGAAACCAATCGCCCGTTCTCCCCTTTTGATACGCCGAGCAGTAGCATTCCAGTATTCAAGGCAGCCGCACTCAAGCCTTCATCCAAAATAAAGAGGGCTTCATGGTCCTTTCCTCGCTGTTTCACAATTAGGTATTCCAGCGGCTCTTGAGTTTGGCAAACAGAAGCAGACAACTCCATAAGCCCCTTTTCGAGTTTCAAGTGAACACCCTGCTTGGCAAGCTCGGCTACAACCTCATCTTGAGCTGTGGTGGAAGAGTATGGCTCTTCCAAGCCTTGGGGAAATGCGAGAAGGAAGGCGGTAAGAATCATGTCAGGGAAACGGTTTTCAGGGTGATTCGGTTCAACTTCAGCCTATCTTAGGGTGTGGAAGCCTGGAGGCCTTCTTGGGCTTCATGAAACCAGTCAGAATCTGGGGGAGCAAGTCGCAATGCGTTTTCAAAAGCAAAAGAAGCTTGCCGGCGCTCACCATGTTTCAAATGGGTATTACCAAGCTCCAGGTAAGGTCGAGCGTCGGTCGGAGCCCAATCCAGAGCTCGATAGCAAAGCCTGAGCGCCACAGTCTTGGCAAGCCGCTGGTCCACAGAATCCCGAAAGGGGTGTTTGCGAAGAATGCGGGCGGCGACAAGCAAGCGAGAAGGCGACGTGAATCCAAGAAGAAGACGGGAACTCAATTCCAACTTTTTCTTTGAGGGCGCCTCGCGAATTTCAGCGATTGCCAATTCTCGCTGAAGGCGGTCTGCAGGAAGAACCCAAGCGATAGAGTCTGCTGAACGAAGGCCCGCACTGAGGTCCCAAGGGTAAGCCCGTAAGTGTTGAGGAGCAGAAAGAAGTTTGCGCAAGCTTTCGCGGTAGGCCGAAGAGGACTTCAGATACGATTGCGAACACAAGCTTGCCAAGGACCGGGTTAGAACACTTGCTTCAAGCGAAGAACGGTTGGCCAGGTCGTATGCAACTTCCCAAGCAGAACCTGAAGGAAGAGCTGACAGAGCGTGCAAAATCGGAGCCACGGCTGCGCCATCTATTCTTTCATGAAAGGAGCTTGAGAGTTTCTCTCCAAAGCGGCGAAGGTTTGCGCCTAGGGCTCGAGCACAAAAATGGATGCGGGGAAACTCCCCCGCCAAGCGGCGGACATCGGGAAGACCCGTTTCGAATAAATTTTTTGCAGAAAGAATCTCGTCGGCCAATTCCAATTCCAAGATTCCTTGCTCTTCTAGGAGAGGGTGTGCCTCTTGAGACTGCCATAGACTTAAACGCAAGGAAAGTGATTCAGCGATTTGATCTTCGGTTGCCTCTGGTCTGCTCGATTCTTTTTCAAAGTCTTGGACAAAAGAACGAATCTGTTTGCGTTCAGCCGCTGTTCCATAAAGTGCGAGTTCTCTGACAAGTGCGTCTAATAATTCAAAATCGTTCAAGGATTTATTGAGCCAACTCTGAAGCTCTTCTCGACCAAGAGGATGGCGGGCAATCCCTGAAACCGCAGCGGCCCTCATTCCAGAACCGAGAGTCCAATCTCGGGCTACATCAAGCAAGAAAGGGAGGTCGGAAACTTTCGAAAGCTTGGCCAACGTTTCAATCGCCTGAAGTTCTCGCGCGCTTTCACCAACCCAGGACATCGACCTCAACCACTCGCGCGCAGGTTGTGAAAACTCCGCCCGGGCAATCGCTAAGGGGAACCCAACCTCAATGGGAAGTTCTTCGATGGAAAATAATTGGGATAGCTTGGAATCAACTTTGGAATCCTTAGCGAGTTCTCGGGCAACCGTTCGCGCCATGGCCGTGGAACGCCAACCGCCACCGAGAAGCCATTCTGTGGCTATAGTGCGTGCTTCTTGAATAGGCATGCGCGCTAAAGAAACCATGCGTTGCGCTCGAGCAAGGGGATGCGCATTTGGGTCCAATCGAAGGGCGTACTCCTTCCAAAGCTCTTCAGGCTTCAAGAACCCAGGCAAGAACCTTTCTGCGTAATCCCTTTGCTTGTCATCGGGGGATTGAAGGTTAGCTGCGAGACGTGCTGCGATTTCGGAGTGTGGACCTTGAAGAGCCAAATTAGCCGTAATGGCATCGCGCCGATTCGCCTCAAGAGACTGCGCCTCAAAGAAAAGCTGATTTCGTAAGCCCACATCCTGAGTTTTGCGGGCTAAAAGCATCCGAGCGCTCTGATCAACTCCATCCGAACTTACTTCAATCATTTCGAGGAGAAAAGAAACATCTTTCGGTTTCCAAACTTTGTCCCAAGCTTGGAGAAGGCTCAAGAGAAGCGGCTCGTTTCCTTCCGAGAGAAGGGCGTTGGCCGCAACGAGAACTGCGGTGCGACCTTCAGCCTCCAACCATTTCCTGAGTAGGCGAGAGCGCTCAGTATTAGGCAAGTATTGCTGGAGAGCCAAAGCCTGATGAAAATCACGCGTCTCGGACCAAGGCCCATCCAAAATAATTTCCAAAGCCGTACGCATATCGGATTCTTCTGGAGCGCCATTACCCAAAAGAACCGTCGCGCAAAGTTGATAGCCTTCGGGAGAAACCCATCCACGCAAACGGTGACGCAAAGCAGAGTCTTCTCCCCCTTCACCCTCTAACAATAGCCAAGTCAAAATTCGCTCAACGGACTCGCTTTGTCTTTCTTCGGGGCAATCGAGTCTGGAAAAGGGAATCAGGACCGAAGAAGAAACCCAAGCAAGCTCTTCTTCGTTCTCACAGCGACGAAGTAATCTTTCCCATTCCGATAATTCGGCTGGAGGTTCGAAAATCAAATCAGGGCTTGGCTCTTGTGGTGCCGCCAGACAAAGAGCGAAAGCGAGGATCAACTCGTTGCTCCGTAGGCCTTTATGGCCTGAGGCAAAAATTGAAGGATATCCGAAGCAATGATGGATTCCTCACCCAACTCCTGGGCCGCAAAATCACCTGCAAGGCCATGAAGGTGGGCCGCAAGGCGGGTGGCCTCCCAAACTTCCATCCCTCGAGTCAAAAGTCCGCCCAAGATTCCGGTGAGAACATCGCCACTTCCCGCAGTAGCCATCCCAGGGTTACCCGTTTCATTTTTCCAAACCTCTTTTCCGGGGGCGGCCACCAAGCTCCCCTCTCCTTTCAGCAAAACCGTCGCCTGATATTTTTCTACTAAAGCTAAAAGCGTCTCCTCTCGATTCGCTTGAACCTCCTTTGCATTTTCCCAACCCAGCAACCGAGCCGCTTCACCAGGGTGAGGCGTCAAAATGAAACGTCCTGAAAGCTCCAAGGGAGAAGAGGCGAGGGCGTTGAGGCCATCGGCATCCAGAACGCAAGGGGTTGGAAAGGAGGCGAGAACCTCAAGGACCAAGGTGAAAGTGTCAGCGCTTTGCCCCAAGCCAGGCCCAAGAGCGATGGCGTCTGCCTCTTGAGCTTCTTTTAAGACTAAACTTTGATGCTCCAACCCTAAGTGGCCACAATCCTGGCCCCCTCCCAGCTTCAGGACAGCGCTTGGAATGGCGGCGGTAAGCTCCGCAGCGATTGCACCTGGGGAAATTAACACTGCATACCCAACCCCGGAACGAAGACTCGCCTCAGCCGCCAAAGCTGCGGCACCAGCCATTCCCGAAGAACCCGCAACAAGAACAAGGCGACCCATGGATCCTTTGTGCGCGTCCGATGGTCGCGGCGGGAGAGGTACCAAGGGTCTAGGCATGGCAGTAGGATATTCTGTTTCATGGTGCCCCGCCCCGAAAAGCTGACGACCTACCGTTCCGAGGAGGTCGCTCGCGACTATGACCAGCGATGGTCAGGGTTGAATGGCCGTCGCCGAGATGCACGAAAAGGGGCCGTTTTGCTCAAGGCACTTGCTTCTCTTTCCGAACAAACCGGGGAAACTGTGCACTCTGTCTTGGATGTCCCGTGCGGAACCGCTCGGTTCGCCGAACGATTGACCAAACACGGCTACGCATGGACGGGCGCAGACTTGTCCCTCCCCATGCTTCAACACGGAAAATCAAAAACTGAGTGCCAACGAAGTCTTTGCGCAGACTTGGCCAAACTCCCCTTTCCAGACCAGTCTTTCGACTCCGTCGTTTGCATTCGCTTTTTACATTTAGTGCGCGATTCTGATTTGCGCCTTGCTTTTCTCCGGGAACTCCACCGGGTTGCGCGACTTGGAGTTGTAACAGGCTGGCATCACTCACACAGCTTTCGAGTTTGGGGTCGAATTCTCCGCCATCGCGCAGGTCTGCGAAAAAAGTCCCCTTCTAATCCACCGCCCGCAAGGATTCGAGCAGAACTCCAGTTGGCGGGATTTGAAAACAGCACCTGGCTTCCCGTTCGCCAAATCCCATGGACAAGTGATAAGGTTCTTGTCCTATCTCAATCATCATGAAAACTGGGCTTACGGAATGGTTTGAAAACCAAGGGGCTGACTTTGTTGAAACTGACGGCGTTCAACTCCCGGTGCGCGTTTCTGGCGCAGGGAAAGAGTACGCCGCCGCCCGCGAAAGCCTTGCCTTGTTTGACGGAGGCGACCGCGGCTGGATGGAAATGAGTGGTCCCGATACTGCGGACTTTCTTCAACGGATGTTGAGCAGTGATGTGCGCGAGCTATCTGCGGGCGGAGGCCAGTGGTCGGCTCTTCTCAACGGAAAAGGGAAGTGGGTGAGCGATTTTCTACTCTTTGGGCTGGAAGGCAGAGGGGTGGACGTAATTGGCATTGACCTTCCTGCCTCTCGGCTTGCCCCAGTGCGTCAGGTTTTTGAGATGGCTCATTTTGGGGAAGAGCTCTCTTGGTCGTCGCCACCCTCGAACCGACTTTTGGTTCTTGGCCCCCAAGCGGAAACTACTGTGGCGGGACTAGGCCTGCCTCTTCCAAAGAAGGAGTCTCCTAGTTGCGTTTCAACTCCGGAACTTACGATACTTCGTCGCCCCGATCGCGGAGAAAGCTGCCTCGAGCTCATAGGGAATCGAGAATCCGTCCTCGAACAAGCCGAAAGACTTGTTGCGGAGGGCGGAGTCCCTTCGGGGCTTGCTGCCCTAGACATTTTAAGAGTGGAGGCTTTGGTTCCCAGGTGGGGAACGGACTTCGGAGAGGAATCCACTCTCCCCGAAACCAACGAGTGGCATCGGGCGTCCTTTACTAAGGGCTGCTACACCGGGCAGGAGGTGGTTGCCAAAATTCACACCTATGGCGAGGCACCGCGCCAACTCTGCCACTTGAGCTTTCACTCGGGAACCACTCCCCTTCATGGGGCTGAAATCCA
>PVBE012936813.1_pt1 | contig 75065 bp, 66 predicted proteins | sample 1631181 | NCBI WGS metagenome assembly PVBE01 (sample SAMN08397723, study PRJNA350692) | Marine metagenome, whole genome shotgun sequencing project. | isolation source: water | place: Pacific Ocean | collected 2012-04
AGGCTCAACGGCTCCTGTTGGCTTTCACCCATGCGGTGCCTCCGGCGATCATTGCTGCGATGCCCGCTGCGATGCTCTGAGGCCAGTTTCTTGGCACCTCTACCGAAAACCTCCCTGCTCATATGGGCAATGCGGGTTAAGGAAGAGCACACTCGTGCTGACCGCGCTTCGCAACTACTATGCCCTATCAGAACGCATAAGGCCGATTCCCCCGGGGCCAGCTCTGGACGCGACATGGTGGGAGTATTCCGGTGACGCGGTCGGCCATGACCTTGACCCGCCAGGATGGGACACCGACGACATCGACGTGTGGCTGGACCTGGCCCAGCTCATAGCCAGAAACGAACCACGGTTCCTCCGCCAGGTGGGCTACCCTGATGACTACGTGCAACGCCTCAGAGACGTGTTCGGTGGCCTGCCAGACGCGGAGATCGACGGATACGCCGATCCGGATGGGGACCGAGACGAATACGAACAAGAAATAGGGCGCCTTGATGAAGTCGGGGAGAAGGTGGGCGCGATAGGTGAGCGGGTTGAGGGCATCGACGGCGAAGTCGCCGAGGCAACGGACGCCCTCGACACGCGCATCTGGGGCCTGGAGTCGGAACTTGACGACCTTCCCGACGAGGCAGAGGAGAATAACGACTGGCAATCGGTGGCACGCAGCAGCGACGAGGAGTTCGACATAGACAAGGTCTTCGCCGACCTATGAACACTCCGCGTTTGCCGTTGTGCCGTTCAGACGTCCAACTCCACCCGCTCCCCGCGCTTTGCGCTCTCGATCGCGCCGAAGACCATCGCCAACGACTTGATGTTGTCGTGGCATTCGGTCTGCGGAACTGTGCCATCGCGGAGGAACTCGAGCATCTCCCGCAGCGCGCCGTGCATCCCGCCGTGGGTGACCGTATCGTCGGCGATCGCCAGGTCCGCTAGCGGCCGGTTGAAGCCATCGCCCCCCGCCAGGATCTCGCCATGCGGGTCGCCGTCATTCTCATACAGCAGCGTCCCGTTCACGCCGATGATCCGCCAGTTGCCGTTCCAACTTGTGTGGCATCCCTCGCTGCACCAGCTCCCGCGATAGGTGAAGACGACGCCGTCGGTCATCTCGAAGATGCAACTCGCCGCCACATCGCCCGCGTACCACGAGCCCTTCGGGCTGTGCTCCAACGCGTAGACCGCGACCGGGTCGACCTTGCTCATGAAGCGCGCGAGGTCGAAGTGGTGGATCGACATGTCCAGGATAAGCGGGCTGGGCATCTCATCGCGGAAGCCACCGAAGTGCGCGCCCAGGTAGAAGTCACAGTTCACCGTCGTCAGATCGCCGAGATCGCCGGTGCCGACCGTGCGCCGGCAGATGTCATGCTTGCCGTCCCATCGGCGGGACTGGCTCGTCATGAACATCTTCCCGGTCGATTCGGACGTCGCGACCATGCGGCGCGCCTCGTCCATGCTGCTAGCCATCGGCTTCTCGCCGACGACGTGACACCCCGCCTCAAGCGCCGCGCAGGTGACCTCGCAGTGCGCTTCCGGCACAGTGAGATCCACGACGAAGTCGGGGTGGTGCTTGTCGAACATCGCCCGCATATCCGTCGAGGCCTCGGCATCGATCTCGTACTTCTCGAGCTGGCCCTTCGCGCGCTCGATGTCGAGATCGACCACCGCGAGCACGTTGACTTCCTCATCCTTTAGCGGCGGGAACCACGCGTTGCTGATCCCGCCCGCCCCGACAACGACGGCTGTCTCGTTGGCCATGCGCGTCCTACTCCTTCCGAAATCAGCCGGGCCTATGTGCCCGGGGCCGGGCTGCCATCCTCGATCATCAACCGCAGCGGGAATTCATCCTGATCCAGCGGCAGCGTCATCTTCTTCCGCAGCCGTGCCGACTCGAACACGGCCATGATGATCTCAAGGTCGCGGAGCGCCGAGTCTCCCGACAGCGGGTGATCGCAGCCGGTCTTTAGCGTCTCGGCGAACCGCGCGTATGAGTCCCGCGCCGTCACGACATGTTGCTCGCCCCCGTCGGACGGTTCCACGTCGACCGCGCGCCACCCGCCGGCTCCGTCCTGTATCGACAGCGGCACGTCCGGCATGTCGCCGTTACGCCAGATCCGCCCTTCCGTGCCGAAGACCTCGTAGTCGCCGTACGGTCGGTCCATCAGCCGCAGATCTCCGACCAGCAGCTCAGCGCGTGCGCCGCCCGCGAACTCCCAGATCCCAATTGCGCCCGTCTCGACCGGATGCCCGTACCGGTGGCCCGCCGATACCAACTGGACGTTGTTGGGATCGCGCTGGACGGCCTCATCCACCTCGCGGTGAATCTGCCCGACGACCCAGCTCACCGGCGCGTCTCCCGTCAGGAAGCGGATCGTGTCGACCAGATGCGTCGCGTCGCTCAGCAGATCGCCCGCGCAGCTCCCGCGGATCAGTTTCAGCTCGCCGATCGCGCCGGCATCGATCAGCTCGCGCATCTTCAGCATCGGCGGCGACATCCGGCGCTGATGGTTCACCACCAGCGCGACACCATGCTCCCGGCATGCCTCGACCATCGCGCGGCCTTCACGCATGCACGTCGCCATCGGCTTCTCGCAGAGGACGCCGCGCGCGCCTGCCTCGGCGGCCTGGATCGTCAGCGCTGCGTGTGAATCGTTAGGCGTCACCACGATCACCACATCAGGCGTCTGCTCGCTCAGCATCGCCGCGAAGTCGGTGTAGACCGCGTCCACGCCGGTCTTCCCCGCGAGCGCGCGCGCGTTCTCCTCGCTGATGTCACACAGCGCAATCAAGTCGAACTCGTCGAGCGCATCCACCGCGCTGGTATGCCAACCCGCCATCGGTCCGCATCCGACCAGCGCCGTCCGCAAGGCGGCCATCTACTCCACCTCCGGCAGAGACCGAACGAACGCCATCGTCTTCTCAAAGCACTCGTCAACTTCCATCGGTCGAGGCGGGATCATCTCCATCATCATCACAAGGCTTTTCGGGTCCGGCGCGTTCGCTACGATGATGTCATACGCTTCGCGCAAGCCCACGTCGCCCTCGCCCAGCACCGCGCCGCCGACCTCAAACCGTAGCGGGTATGTCTCCTTCTCAGGCCAAACGTGGTGGTCCTTGAAGTGCGTCCCGATCACATGCGGCGCCGCCACCGTGATTCCCGGGATGCTCTGCTCGCCGATGAGGTACGTGTTGCCCGTATCGAGGAATATGCTCAGGAACGGGGTCCGCTCGCACAACTCCACGAGGTCCGCGCAGTAGTAGTCCCCATGGTTCTCGATTCCCAGCGGCGTTCCGAACTCATGGCACGCCTGCGCGATGGGCGCTACTGCCGAGGGCAGCCTGTCCATCTGCTTCTGGAATGACGGCTCGCGCATGAAGCGATGGTACCGGCCCACCAGCGTCGTCACGATCGGCGCCCGCACGAGCTGCCAATACTCGCCGATCGCCCGGACCGCCTCATCCGTGTTGCGCCGGACCTCATCGTAGTCATCCGTTATGAAGTCAAAGTGCACGACCGGCACGAGGCGCAGATCGTGATCGGCGATGTATTGCCCGAACTCGTCGCGCTCGCCGTCGCTCATCGCCGCGAGGTCCGGCAGGAAGACGTGCGTCGTCTGCAAATCGTTAGCCACGAGCCACTTCAGCTTCGCCAGCATCGAGTCGTCGCCGCCCGTGAACTCCCCAAACCACGGCCCGGCATATCCCCAAATCATGTCTGGCCCTCCATCCGATGTCGCGGATCAAACCAGGGATCATTGCGCCATTGATCGAACGGGTACCTTCGACATCAATCCGCTTGGGAGACTCTCTCATGAATCTCTACTGGGGCGACATGCACGCCCAGTTCAAGCCGCAGTGGCAGCCCAAAGGCGATTGGGAGGCCACGTTGCGCCGCGCCTTCGAGAGCGCTCGCGGGCATCTCGACTTCTTCCCGATGGTCTACTACCCGGCGTTCTTCTACAACACGCCGGAGGGCTTGCACGTCGAGAGCGTCGGCATGAGGCCAGAGTTTCAGGCCGAGTGGGATCTCGTCAAGCGCCTCTGCGCCGAGTACCACGATCCGGGCGAGATGGTTTGCTTCCCTGGGTATGAGTGGACCGGCGACCGCACGCGCTGGGGCGACTGCAACGTCTTCTTCCGGGGAGAGCCCGCGCCGCTCGATCTGTCGCTCCACGTCGACGATCTCTTTGCCAACCTCAAGAAACTCGGCGCGATCGCCATCCCCCATCACACCGCCTACAGCGTCGCCAACCGCGGCAAGGACTGGGACCATCACGACGACGACGTCTCGCCCTTCGCGGAGGTCTACTCCGTCCACGGCTCGTCGGAGGGCTGCAACACGCCGCGCCGGATGTGGGGCAACGCGCAGATGGCGCCGCGCGTGACCGGCGGCACGATCCAGGACGGGCTCGCACGAGGGCATCGTCTCGGCATCAGCGCCTCCGGCGACAACGGCTCCGGTTTCCCCGGTCGATGGGACATGGGCCTGCTCGCCGCCATCGCGGATGAGCTGACCACCGAGAGCATCTGGGATGCCTTCATGGCGCGCCGAGTCTACGGCGTCACGGGCGATCGGATCGGGCTCAAGTACCGCATCAACGATGGCTTCATGGGCGACTGCCTCGACGCGCCCGATGGCGTCCGCCTGACGGTCGACGTCGACTGCACTCAGGGCCTCGATCGCATTGAGGTCATCCGCAACAACCGGGTCGTCCACACCCACTGCCACAACGGCTCGTATGACATCCCCACATCCGGCCGCGCGCGGGCGAAGATCCCCATCGAGGTCGGCTGGGGCCCGACGGCATCTCACGGCATCCAGACCGGCGAGCACGTCTGGGATGGCTCGCTCAAGGCGGCTGGTGGCGAGATCATCTCCACTGAGCTATGCGCGACCACGCGCGGCCAGTCGGTGGAGTCCACGGGCACGTTCCAGCTCCGCACGATTGACCGCAAAGGCGGGGGCCTCACGCCCTTGTGCCAGCAAACGGTCGTCTTCGAGATCGAGGCTGATGTCGACGCGCCGATTCGGCTCGAAGTCGATGGTCGGGCGATGGAGTTCACGCTCGCCGAGGCCATGGCCGGGTCTGCGCTCATCCTCTTCGATGAAGAGTGCCGCGCGGCGATCCGGAAGCAGTTCGACATCGACCCCGATACAGTCGAGAACCGCGATGTCTTCTACCACAACGCCTACATCGTGAAGCGCCACACGGCCATTCCCGAGGCAGGATACAAGACCACCGTCGAGTGGGAGGATCCGGCGCCGCTCGATGGGCGAAGCTACTACTACCTGCGCGTCAGCCAGCTCAACGGCCAACTGGCCTGGTCCAGCCCAATCTGGGTCAACCGCTAGCCGCCTGTAGGAGGGGTTTCAACCCCGACGCCGTTGTCGTCCCCGGAGGCCCGCACATGAACCGCCGATCCTTCATCCAATCCACCGCCGCCTCCGCCGCCGCGGCGCTCATGCCCCACCTTGCCTTCAGCCAAGGCAAGAAGGGCGAGCGCCCGAACGTCCTCTTCATCGCGGTCGATGACCAGAACGACTGGATGGGCTGCATGGGTGGGCACCCGGATGTCATCACTCCCAACTACGACCGGCTCGCTTCGCGCGGCGTCCTCTTCACCAACGCGCACTGCTCCGCGCCGCTGTGCAACGCCTCGCGCGCGTCGCTGATGACGGGCTTGCGACCATCCACCACCGGCGTCTACGATAACCGCCAGCCATTCCGCGAAGCGGCTCCCGACGCCGTGACGCTCTCGACCCACTTCATGAACCACGGGTATGTCGTCGAGGGCAGCGGGAAGATCTACCACGGCGGGTTCCCCGATCCCAAGTCCTGGCAGACGTACTGGCCATCGATGAGGCAGCCCCGCGCCGGCGATCCCATGCCCGACGGTCGCCCGCTCAACGGGATTCCCAAGACATCCCACTTCGATTGGGGGCCTGTTGATGTCCCCGACGAGGAGATGGGCGACTGGAAGGTGTGCGACTGGGTCAGCGGCGAGTTGGGGCGCAACTTCAGCGATCCGTTCTTCCTGGCGTGCGGCATCTTCAGACCGCATCTCCCGTGGTATGTCCCGCGCAAGTACTTCGACATGTACCCGGTGGATGAGATCACGTTGCCGAACGTGAAAGACGATGACCTCGACGACGTCCCCCCGCACGGCGTGAAGATCGCCCGGCCTGGCGGCGACCACAAGAAGGTCATCGAGACCGATAACTGGCGCCGCGCGGTCCAAGGCTACCTCGCCTCCGTCTCCTTCGCCGACGCGTGCCTCGGGCGCGTGCTCGATGCGCTCGACGCCGGCCCGAACCGCGACAACACGATCGTCGTGCTATGGGGCGATCACGGTTGGCACCTGGGCGAGAAACTCCACTGGCGCAAGTTCGCGCTGTGGGAGGAAGCCACCCACAACCCGCTCATGTTCGTAGTGCCTGGCGTCGCCCAGCCCGGCGCGCGCTGCTCGCGGCCCGTCAGCCTGCTCGACGTCTACCCGACGCTGGCTGATCTCTGCGACTTGGGCCCGCGTGACGAACTCGAGGGCAACAGCCTCCTGCCGCTACTCGAGGACCCGAACATGGCCTGGGAGCCGCCCGCTGTTACGACCTACATGCAGAACAACCACTCCGTCCGCTCCGAGAGGTGGCGCTACATCCGCTACCACGACGGCACTGAGGAACTCTACGACCACTCCCGCGACGAGATGGAGTGGACCAACCTCGCCGGCGACGCCAAGTATGCCGCGATCAAGGCCGAGCATGCCCGGTGGCTGCCCACCGTCAACGCCGACCCATCGCCCCACGCGCCGAAGAAGTAGGGGCGCAGTTCACTGCGCCCGTCGTTGCTTGCAGCCGTGGCTTGAGTGAATGGACGACCCAGAGAAGGCCCGCCGAATCTCTTCGGCGGGCCTTCTCACGTTGCCACGTCGACGGCTGATCACCCCGCGTCCCGCCCCAACAGGAACTGCAATCAGACGTATTCTACACCAGTTAACATAATTTAGATTCTATATTAAGGTTGAGTAACTAGTTTATTGACAATTTTCCAACTATGATGTATGACTATATCTGATGCGTCGTATGAGTTAGCACTGGCGCGAGGTGGCCGCAATGGTAGCCGCAGTTCCATCACTTCTATCGTTTGCCTCAAGGCTTGAGTCCGTAGAACCCCCAGAAACGCGCAGACCGCCGGCAGTGCTCACCAGTGGACGCATGCACGTCCGGGATAGCGACTGTCCTCGAGAACCCCATGCCCGGGCGAGCTTCGGTGGCCGAGTTCATTTCAGACGACACGGATTCCGCGGAGACCGAGCCGGCATCATTGGCGACGTGCGCGCCTACCTTGGGCGCGGAGCAGACGTCAGCCTGGAAAGGAGGCGAAATCGCAGCCAGGGCATGCAGGCCTCGGATCTGTGGTGGTAAGGACGTGCGGAGCTAGTCTTCCGTCCGTCCCATTCTGACAGAGGGTGGTGAAGAGAGATGGTCAGTAGACATGGCAGACACGACGTCGGTAGGAGAGGTACCCTCTTGATGGTCGCGCTGGCATCCATCGTTCTCATCGGCGGTGTTGCCGTGCCGCGCGCGGATGCCGGGACGACGTACACAACGCTCCCCTGTATCGCCGACACGTACATTGACGAGGGCAACGCCAGTACGAACTATGGCACAGAGGATTACCTGCGGTGCGGCGGGCCGAATTACTCAGGTTCGAACCGCCGCGACACTCTGGTCAAGTTCGACCTGAGCGGCATTTCGGAAGCCAATGGCCCGATCGTGTCCGCGACGCTCTATCTGCTCGAGGACGACTACACTGGGATCCCCAATTGGCGGCGCGTGTGGTTTGTCACCTCCTCATGGAGCGAGGGCTCGGTGACGTGGAACTCACGCCCCAGCTACGACGAGGGATCAGAGACGGTCGACCAGGATACCTGGTGGAGCGGCAGCGTACTCGACTGGGTCGATCGCTGGATCGACGACGAGGACGCCAACTACGGCCTGTGGCTGACAGTGCCCCCTTTGGACACAGCCACGAGCCATGTTGACTGGGTGTCGAGGGAGTCGTCCACCTCCGGCAACCGGCCCTACATATACATCGTGCAACAGACGATGGGAGGGCCGTAGGCCCGACGGCGCCTGGCTGACGCCGGCCGCGCCAAGCGACAGAACGACAACGGCCCGCCGAATCTCTTCGGCGGGCCGTCGGAGTGTCTGGGCAGCGGCTGCCTCTAGAAGCCCGCGAGGCGGGTCGTGCTGTTCGGCTGCCACGGGATGTAGGTCAAGTAGTCGGAGCGCAGTGGCGCGAAGGCCTTGGTGCTGGTGATCCACTTGGCATGACCATCGGCCATCCCTATGTTGATACCCCCATTGTGTATCTCTCTCGTGTAGATACCGCAACCGCCATATTGCTCCTGGAACCCGCGCCACCAACCGCCGCCGGCGTTCAGACCGCAGGCGATGTAGTAGATGTCGGCCGGGTGCTCGATCCGCGACATCTTGTAGCCGCCGCTGGTGCCAAACCGGCAGCTGATGCCGTAGTTGGTGCGGACGAGATCGGTCGGGTTCCGGATGTACGACTTGAACCGCCCGCAATCATAACGCACGTAGTTGTTGCCGGGGCACTCGAACAGCTGCTTGCTCTTTACATACGGCTGCGTGAGGTTCTGCCAGAAGATCTGCGCGTCGGTCGCGCAGCCCTCGTAGTGCGGCCTCGCGCTCGGCAACTGTTCGTCGTAGTCCTGGGCATACATCATGCAGCCAAGCGTCAACTGCTTCACGTTCGACAAGCAACTCGTCTGCCGAGCTTTCTCGCGGGCGCGCGCAAATACCGGGAACAGGATCGCGGCCAGAATGGCGATGATCGCAATGACGACCAACAGCTCAATAAGGGTAAAACCGCTTCTACGCATTACATGGCCTCCTCGTTGGATAGTGTATGGCAGGTCCATATTCGCCTGTGACGCGCGTCACACCTGCCACCCCCGCACGGGCCTCGGACTTTTTACAGAAACGTCGGTGAGAGCCCATCCTCGCAGGCATTCGGACTCCGGATGGCGAACTCGGGAACTGTCAAGCGCCAGCGCGTCCGATCACTAGCGCCCTCGTCATGTCGGGGGCAGCGCAACTGTCACAGAGGAGGGACTGCCGTGCGTAAACAGATTTCGCCAGCCGTAGCGATCGTCGCGGTACTCGTTGTCATAGTCATCGTCGTGGCCATTGGATACTTCGCAGTCGCGAAGCCGAAGGCTGACGCGAAGGAGCAAGAGGAGGCCGTTCCCGGCCCGGAAGAGATGGCCGATCAGATGCAGAAGATGCAGAACCAAGGCAGCCAAGACGGCGGGGTGGCGTTCGGGGAATAGCCTTCGCTCGCCCCCGTCGCGTCCGATGCCGCAGACCGCAACGGGCTCCCCTTGGGGAGCTCGTTGTCGTGTCCAGACGCCCGTCCCGCGTTGCCGTTACTCCAACACCTCAACCACCACCGGTCCGAGCAAGCCATGCTCGGTGAGATGGTATTCCCGCGTCCAGTGCGCGTGGTCGGGGCTGAACGAGTGCGGACCGGTGCCGGGACCCCATGGCGTGTGTAGCGGGCCGAGGATGTTCTTGCGCCCGCCGATCACCTCGATGGTGATCTCATTCTCGCCCGGATCCAGCGCGTCCGTGACGTCCGCCTCAAACGGCGCCCAAGGCATGACGAAGGTCTCGCCATTCACGTGCGCCGCCGCGCACGAGCACGCGACCTCCGGCAGACTCACGCGCAGGCGCTGGCCCTCCTCGGGCGCATCGACCTTCACCGCGTGCTTGACCCCCGCTCCATAGAAATCGAGCCCCTGCCCGACCCATGTCCCCCACTGAAGCTGGATCGGCGGCTGCACGAGCGTCATGTTCCCCGGCGCCGGCGCCTCCTTCTTCATCCGCGCGGCGCCGAAGTCCCCCACCAGGTACATGTCCTCGATCTCCATGTCGGGCCGGTAGTCACACGTCAGGAGCACCTCGTTCTGCCCCGGCACAATCAGGTCGGTGATGTCGATCCGTTTGATGTCCTCGTCAACCCAGAAGCCGGTGATATCGCCCGCCGCGCTCCCGTTGATGAAGATCCCATAATCCTCCGGGTTCTCCACCGCCAGCGCGCACGCGACCGGGACGTCCGTCACGTGGAACATCCACCGCAGCCTGACCCGCTCGCGCGGCGTCGTGTCGACCACCCCGGTCGCATAGAGATGCCACGGCTGATGCTCGTTCCCCACACGCGTCCCGAGCCCGAACTTCGCGCGGATCAGCTTATCGGCCATCAGCGTCGGCATGACCTCGCTGAAGCCGTCGTCATCGGTTGAGAAGTCGCAGTAGTCGAGCGGGAACGTGTTCTCCTCGGTCAGCTCAATCTCGTACGGCCCATCCAGCTCGCGGGTCTCGATGACGCTGAGGTCGCCCGGCGCCTCCGCGGCATCGGGCACGACAACCCCGAGCGTCAGCAGGGCGGATCCGCTCTGAGGTATGTCCAGGTGGAAGTCCACCAACTCCCCCACTTCGGAGGCCTCGACGATCGTCTTGCCGCCCGTCAGCAAGTCCCATCGCACCACCGGAGCAGCGCCGAGCGTGGTCACCCGGACGCGGTGCCCGGCTTCCCGGTCGTGGGATTGGACGAACAGCATCGCGCCGCCGTCGATCTCGCGCAGCATGGACCACATGCACTGCTGCTGGAGGTCGCGCTCCATGATGCTCACTCGCCGAGGCAACGCGGCCTCGACCGCCGGGATCAACTCGTCGGGCTCGCTTCCACAGCACTCCGCCGACGCGAGCACGACATCAAGCGCTCCCCCAGATTCTCCGTCCACTGCCGTCGGAGGGGCTCCCGCGAACAGCACCTTGCCGCCGCCCTCGATGAAGCTCTCCAGCAGCGCAACCGTGCTCTTGCGTAGCGTCACGCACGGTGGGACGACCACGAGCTTGTAGCTCATCTGCCCCACCGCGATTCTCGCGCCGGCCACGCTCGCATACTTCGCCATCAGCGATTCATCGCCGAAATCCCAATCATAGTGGTGCGAGGTCAGCGCGCGCATCACCGACGTCAGCGCGTCCTGCACCTCGCCAAGCTTTGCTGGTTGCTCCGCCGCCGCCGGCGTGTAGAGACCCCACGCGCTCTGGATCGGATGGATCACCAGCACGTCGCGCACCGGCTTGCCCTGAGTCAGCATGAAGCTCAGCCGCCCGAAGTAGTCTTCGATATGGCGGTAGTAATCCCACCACGGCGCGTGGTCGATGATGCTGGCCGGGTAGTCCCTCTTCGCGCCGCCGGCGAGACTGTAGTGCGTCAGGTGTTGGCAGCGGAAGTTGACGCCCACCGCGTATTGCCAGTCGCCCTGGAACTTGTGCCCCTCCAGCGGCCAGTCCCAGCCCGTGCATCCGTACAACTCGCTCAGCACGCGCTCTTTCCCAAGCTGGTCCGCCACCGAGCTGCATTGCTTCGCGGTGATCAGCTCGTCCGTCTGGTCGGTCAGGATATCGATCCCCGGCCACTGTTGATACTCGTAGTGCGGCATGCACGCGCCCGCTGCCTTGGTCTGCACGTCGAGAGCGCCCTCAAGCAGGTAGTGCCCCGTCAGCGCGAGCCCATGCTCCTCGCACCACTCGCCGCAACGCTTGCTGAAGTGCTCGACGAACAGTTCCGTCAGCGTCTGGTGGTAGTCATGCCTGACCTTGCTGAATCCGTCGGCGCCGTGAAGCACCAGCTCGGGCAGATGCTCCGCGAGATCGTACCCGCGCCGCGTCTTGAATTCGGCCAGCATGTTGCGCGTCCACAGCACCCGCACCTCATGCTCGCCCGCGGGACCGGCGTTCCAGTACCCATAGTTCGGCTCATCGGTGAACAGCGCCGGGATCACGCTGCCGAAATCATCGCCGTACCGTTTCGCGTACTCATCGTGCGTGCTCTTGATGTACGCCTCGACCGCCTCCGGATTCATCGTATCGAGGTACCCGCCGTCATTCGTCCAGCCATTCGGCGTCTCCGTCCGCACCTCAAACAGCAACGCGTCGCCCAATCCCGAGTAGGGCGTCTTGTAGCTGTCCAGCGACCCCACGTCGTCCGTCGTCACTCTAAACGTCCCAAGCGTCTCCACCAGGTGCTCTTCAGGATCGCCCCCGCCGGAATTCTGCGGCCCGCCGGGGTCGGTCAGCGGCAGCTCAGTCATCTCCACGCGCGGATCGCGCGCCGCCAGGTAGTGACACCGGAACTGTGGATTCTCTCGAGTCACCCAACCGCCGGCGGGGCCCGATGGCCACCGGTCCTCATCGTAGAGGTAGGCCTTCATGCCCAACTCGCGCGCCTTCTCAACACACGCGCTGATGCACTCGAACCACTCGTCCGAGAGGTATGGCGTCTTCAGCCCATACCGACTGTGCATGAAGAACCCGCCCATCCCGCCGCGATGCATCGACTCGATTTGCCGAAGCAGTCGGTCAGGTTCGAGCTTGCTGTTCCAGCTCCAAAACGGCGCTCCACGATAGATCGCCGGGGGATCCATCCATATCGAGTTCATCTCATCGCGCTTCATCCGTTCCGTCTCCTTGCTGTTGCCGTCGCCGTTCCCTGTCCCCTGTTACTGTCCCCTATCCCCTGCCGTAACCCACACCGGACTCGCCCACGCCATCTCCCCATCCGCCTGGGTCACCCGCAGGTAGTACCACGTCGTGCCTGCGAGTTCCTCTTCATCCACCAGCTCGATCGCCGCGTCATCGACACCCGGCGTCAGCACCTTCCAGTCCATGTTGTTGCGCACGATGTCGATCCGCGATATCGGCGCCGTCCCCACCACGCGCCCCGTGATCTCGCGCGCTTCATCTGACTCGATCTCGCTCCCCATCCGGTGGCCGTTGACCGCGAACTCGACGTAGATCCGCGCGCCGGTGGTCGCGTAGCAGTTGCGTGCCTTCAGGTTGTCGACGAGCGACTTCGCTGTTAGCTCGTCCGCTCGGATCGCCGACAGCCCTGACTTATAGCTGAAGCAGAATCCGTATCGATCCGGATACTGCCGGCCGGGGAAACCCGAGTGCGTGTCGCTGCATGCGATGAACCCGTAGCGATATCCCCGCGCCATCCCTGCCTGCGCCCCGCCGCCGGGAATGCAGCTCTTGTCCCAGAGCGGGTTGCCCTCGCCCACCGTGCGCTCGGAGCATCCCCACATGGAGTAGATCTCGCACACCGGCTCAAGCTCCTGGTCGTACACGTCCCAGTCCGTCCAGACGAGCGTGTGGTGCGGGATGCTGACCAGCTCGCCCTTCCGCGTTCGCAAGTACTCGAAGAAGGGCCGGTCGCCATCGAGATTGAGCCGCTCCTTCGGCCACACGTCCTCGATCTCGTGATTGTCGAAGTACACGTTCCGATGGCCGCGCGCGTATGAGAACTCAAACCCCTTCAGCGCAACGAACCTGCCGTTCTCGGTGTATTCGGCCGCCTTCTCCTGCGTGGTGATCCACGATCCTTGCGCGCAGCCCGAGTGGTCGGTCACGCACGTGAAGTCCATGCCGGCCGAGTCCTGCCCATACCGAATGTAGTCATCGATCGGCGCCAGCCCATCGCCGGAGAAGCTCGTCTTCCCGTGAATGTCGCCCCAGTAGACCTGCTCCGTCGCCCCTGGCACCACCACCGCCGGCGCGTGAGCGATCTCCAGCGTCGCCGATTCCGCGCTCGCCCGCCAAACGCCCGCCGTCTCGGAGCTTCCAGCTCGCATGCCGTCGCCGTCGTAGGTCGGATCTCCAGATCCGACGCTGTTGACTGGACCGCCGGCATCCCTGCCGGCACGGTCGTGGAGCACCACCTTCACCAACGGATCCGCCGCCGAGCCGTCCGGCGGGTTACCGCACCGATCCGTCACGTGCACGCGCGGCGTCGGCGGAGCGCCCTCGGGGACCACGGTCGGCAACCGCACGAGGGCCTTCGCCGGCGGCCCGGGCTCGATCGCCACGTGTATCGGAGACCCCTCCGGCTCTCGCACTTCGCCACCGGGCATCTGCACGAAGAACGAGAAGTCCGCGTCCGGCTCGACGACCGGCTGCACCTCGGCCGGCGGCTCGCCCCACGTGGTGTCGCCATACGTGATGGTGATTTCGTCTCCCGCCGCAAACGCCTCGCCGATCACCTCGAACGTGATCCACCAGCGCTGCATGCAACGCTTGTCACCTGGTCGCTGCTCCTGCCGCGCGTGTGGTTCGAGAAACGCTCCGGTGTCTGTGCGCAGCTCGAACGTCGTGTTCACCGGCTTGTAGTGCAGCCACATCCTGCTGTCGCTCGGATCCAAATCCCAGAACCGCTTGTGATTGACGAGCGGCGTCTCCCAACCCACTGACGGCAACCCGAGCTTCAGCTTCGCCCCGACGGGCAAGCCCTCGCCGCCCACCGAGTACCTGAACCTCAACGTCACCCGATCGCCCGCGACGAACCGCTCGGGCCTCTCGATGATCTCAAAACGCTCATCACTCATAGGGCGCCTCTCGTTGCCGTCGTAGGACAGGCGTCCTCGCCTGTCGCCGTATCCGTCGCCGGCACCATTTCTTCGCCGTTCTTACTGTCTTCGCGTCTTCCCGTTTTCGTTCCGTCGCCGTCCCTCATCCCCAGCCCACCCGTATTCCTCACAAGGCCCTCCCCGCACCTCCGTAGAACCACCCTTCGTCGCCGATGAGCTTGCCACCGGAACGGAGTCGAACCGTGACCGATAGAGAACGCTTCCTCGCCTGCATGGACTACGAGTCGGTTGACCGCGTGCCATACGGCGTCTGGACCCATGGTTGGCCCGAGACGATCGAACGCTGGATCTCCGAGGGCTACGATCCCGCCGACGAGCCGCTCTTCCCCGAGCGCGACCGCTGGGAGTGGATCGGCGGCTGGTTCTTCCCGAATCCGCCCTTTGAGCGCGAGGTCATCGAGGAAGACGACCGCACGATCGTCTACGTTAACCATGAGGGCATCGTCATCCGCGAGCGCAAAGATCACCCCTATTCGTCGATGCCCCAGTTCGTGCGTTTCCCGGTGGAGACGCCCGACGAGTTTCGCGCGTTCTACCGCGAGCGCATGCAGCCCGATCTCGCCGCCCGCATCGGCGAGGACTACGGCCAACTCTTGGCGGCCTACCGCGACCGCGACTTCCCCCTCATCATCATCTCCGACCGCTGGGGCGGGTTCTTCGGCGCATTGCGCAATCTCACCGGCGTGGAGTCGCTCTGCATGCTGTTTTACGACGATCCCGCCTTCATCGAGGAGATGATGGACACCACGGCGGATTTCATCATCGCCATGATGGGCAAGATCCTCGACCACACGGATATCGACTGCTACGGTTTCTGGGAGGACATGGCGTACAAGACGGGGCCGCTGCTGGGGCCGGAGCAGGTGACCAAGTTCATGGTGCCGAGGTACAAGCGCGTCGTTGAGTACGTCCGGTCACGCGGCGTCGAGCACATCGCGCTCGATTCCGACGGCGACATTACGAGCCTCATCCCCTGCTGGATCGACGCGGGCATCAACATCCTCTACCCCTTCGAAGCCCAGTGCGGGATGGACGTGCTTGAGGTCAGGAAGCAGTACGGGAAGGACCTGCGCATGTGGGGCGGCGTCAACAAGCGCGCGCTCGCCATCGGGCCAGGCGCGATCGACGCCGAACTCGCTCGCGTCCGCCCGCTGATCGAGGAGGGCGGCTACGTCCCCGCCCCAGACCACAGCCTCCCACCCGACGTCTCCTTCGACAACTACCGCCACTACATGGAGAAGCTGCTCGATGTGGTCTGACCAGCCCCCGCCACGCATCCAGCACCTCCTCGACGCCCGTCCGCCGACGGGCTTTGAGCGCACGTGGTATCCCAACGGCGCCGACGAGCGCGCCGTGCTGCTGTGGGAGTATTTCACTGACCATGAGGACGAGCCTCTGCCACTCCGCCACGCGCGCGGCCTTCGGCATGTGCTGGCGAACGTCCGGATCGCCATCCACGACGACGAATTGCTCATCGGCGAGGTCGGCCTCGACGACCCCGCCGAGACCCGCCCCGACGATCTCGACCGAGCCCGCGAGTACTGGGGCGAACGAGCGTGGGAGCTTCAGTCAGAGGTCGACTTCCCGGCCGCCTATCCGGCGATGGCCCATGGGCTCTACCACGGAGGAGCGGGGCGCAATGGCCACACGATCCCCGCCTTCGATGTGCTATTGACCGACGGTCTCGACGCTCTCCGAGATCGCGCGGGCGAGGGCACGCCTCAACGCGATGCCATGGCCGAGGCCGTCGGCGCCGCGAGCATGTACGTCGAGCGCCACGCCGCTCTCGCCCGCGAAATGGGCCGCGACGACATCGCCGATATCTGCGAGTGGGTCGCCCACGAGCCGCCCCGCACATTCCATGGGGCGCTACAGCTCCTCTGGTTCGCCCATCTCGCCATCAAGATGGACGACGGCGGAATCGGCCACTCCATCGGGCGCTTCGACCAGTATCTCTGGCCGTTCTACTCGCGCGATCTCGAACGCGGCCGCATCACCCGCGACGATGCCGCCGAACTGGTCGCCTGTTTCTGGATTAAGCTCAACGCCGAGTGCGACGACATCGCCCACCTCAGCCTCGGCGGCCAGCACCCAGACGGCTCCGATGCGGCGAACGATCTCAGCGTTCTCTGCCTCCAAGTCGAGCGCTGGATCGGGCGCAAGCAACCCAATCTCTCAACCCGCATCCACGCCAACACCTCCGACGACTACTGGCGGGAGATCGCCCGCACGATTTCGTGTGGCGCCGGTCACCCAGCCGTCTTCAACGATGACATCATCGTGCCCGGCTTGGTGGATCACGGATTTGATGTCGAGACCGCCCGCGGCTACGCTCAGGTGGGGTGCGTTGAGACGTACCTCCCCGGCCTCGCCGCGCCGTGGATCGACTGCTATGTGAACCTCGCCAAGTGCCTCGAACTCGCGCTCAACGCGGGCCGAGATCTCTACGATAACGCGCAACTCGGGCCTGTTACTGACGCCCAGTTCGCCGACTTCGACGCCATCTACGAGGCGTTCGAATCGCAGCTCGCGCGCGCCGTCCATTCGGCGCTCGCTCGCCGCGACGCCTATGACGCGCACGTCAGCAACCACGCGCCCGTGCCATTCATCTCGGCGCTCACCCCCGCTTGCCTCGAGCGCGGTCTCGATGCGGTTGAGGGCGCGGAGTTCATCCTCACCGGCGCGTATGCAGTCGGACTTGCCACCACCGTCGACAGCCTCGTTGCCATCCGATCGCTGGTCTACGAGGAAGGCCTGCTCGACTTAGACCGCCTGCTCGCCGCGCTGGCGACCGACTTCACCCGGGATTCTGAAACTCTCGCGCTTTGCGGCAACCGCGCTCCGAAGTACGGGAACGACGACGACGCGGCGGATGATATCGCGCGGAGAGTCATCGACAGCTACGGCCGCGTGATGCGCGCCTATGAATCGCCATCGCCCAAACAGGTGCACTACGGGATGATCGGCTCAGTGGTCAGCCACGCCGTCATGGGTCAACGCACGAGCGCGACGCCCAACGGACGGCGCGCTGGAGAATCGCTCAGCGACGGCGGCTCACCCTCGCAGGGCTGCAACGTGTCCGGCGCGACCGCCACGCTCAACTCGCTCGCGAAGCCGAACTACCGCGCGGTCCCGGGCGGAGCGGCGATCAACCTGCGCCTGACGCCGTCCGACATCGCGGGCGATGATGGCCTCGCCCGACTTGTCGCATTATTGAAGGGGTACTTTCAAATGGGCGGCGAGCAGCTTCAAGTCAGCGTGACCGATCCCGACGAACTTCGCCGCGCGATGCAGCGTCCGGCGGAGCACCGCGATCTCGTCGTCCGCGTCGCGGGCTTCACCGCCTACTTCGTCTCGCTCCCTGACATCCTCCAACGCGAGATCCTCGCCCGCACCTCAGCCATCTTGTAGGAGGGGTTTCAACCCCGACGCCGTTTCGCTCCCCCCAAAACCAACGAACCGGGCCGCCATGGGCAGCCCGGTTCTGTGCTCGATCAGGGATGGACTGCTACTGCGCCGGTGCGCCGGGGGCTCCGCCGCCACCGGGGGCTCCCGCCGGGCGCTCGGGCCTGGGCATCTCGGCCTGGGCCAGAAGCTCCAGCGTGTCAGCATCGAACTTGAAGATATTGTTGCCGCGTACCACAAAGACCGCCTTACCCGAAACAGCAATCGCCGCGCCACCCATCATCCCGCGCATCCCCCCACCCGGGCCGCCGCCACGCATGCCTTGTCCGCCGCGCCCGCCGCCGCCCCCGAACCCGCCGCCGGGCTGGGCCGGGGCCTGGGCAACCGCGTAGAGCACGAGTCCACCGAGGATCAGTACCATCATCGCCGCTGCTACAACAGCCATTCGCTTTGAGAACATTGGCTCGCGCCTCCTGATATTATCGATTCGCCAGGCCACAGCCCCCTGGTTCGCTGCCAGGTAAGTGGGCCGCGCGAGCGATTGGTTACACCCATCATCTGCTGGGCGTGGGGGATACGACCATCAGGTGAGCGACCGCTCGTCAGCTGTGGAAGATGTCGACGATCTCGTCGAGGGCGTGTTGGCGCGTTCGTTCCACATCCAATTTCCAATCCCAACCCTCGCGCACCAGCACGAGATTCCGCGTCGGGCTGATCTCCAAGCCCGCGGCGCTCACGGTGATCCGCACCGGGACAACGGCCTCAGCTCCGGAGCGCTGCGCCTCGAGGACCTCAAACGTGGGCTTCGCCACATCTCGGGCAACCTTGCCGACCGCGAACACCCATGGCAACGACTTGTCCTGGTTGACGTCGGTCAGCAGCAACCGCATGGCGTCCTGATCATCCGCTTCGAAGGCGACAAGGAGTTCCTGCACGGTCTTCTCAGGGGTGCTCCGGTAGTTGACGTACCACACGCCGCCAGCCACCAACCCGGCCAACGCCACCAGCCCCAAGAGAATCCCAGCCCGAGACCGCCCCATCGAACCACACCGCAGCATCATGTCAGGCCTCCGCTTCCTCACAGACTCAACAAGCCGCACCGCCCGCTCGTTTGGGTGCCGCGCCAACTGCCTCCTGCAACATCATTGCCAGGCGACTGGTCAGACGCTATTACGGCGTAAATATTGCTTGTTTATGTGTATTATGTTATGTTACTGCCATACTAAACACTGTAAGTTACGCGAAAGGGGTGGCTGCGATGCCCGAGACTACGTGCCTACCCCAATGGACAGAACGCATGCGGACATCCAGGAAACTCCGCGATCCCATCGGCCTTGGGAAAGTCCACGACCGCCTGCTGGATCGACTCCTCCCAGGACTGACAACACAGACGCACCGCGCGCGGTATTACTCATTCTACCTCTGGGCCCTGAACGACGTTCAACGATCCGAGTCGCCTACCAGTCGGGATGAGATGGCGCGGGGACTGAGGCGCCGCGAAGCGACGATGGCGGTCGCCTGCGTGGCTCACGATCGAGGCGTAGCGCCCCGGCAGCTCGTCGGCGCCGCCGGAGCGAAGAAGGCCTGGCGGGAATCCGAAGACAGTATCCTGGTTCCGGTCGACTTCACCCCGCTTCGATGCAACCCGCTGGGCGGATACGGTCAGTTCTACGCCGGATCGCTCTATCGACTCGGGCTCACGCACACCCCGAACGACCGTCCAGGAGTCGATGAGTTGACGCCCGAGGGGAGATCGATCGCGGACGCGCTTGGCGTTGAAATCGGGCGAGCGCGCTACGTCACCGGAGGCTACCAGTCGACTGCCGTCTTGCCGAAGCCCATCCTGATCGATCTGGGGTCACGCATCTGCCTCTGCCGCGCTCCCAACGAGGAAGCCGCCGACCGCGAGCCACTGCGGGAGTTATTCCTCGCGCTCGGACCCCACGCCACGCCAGACGGCCGTATGCGGCGCGAGGCGCTGCTGCTGTGCCTGGATGTCATCGCGCGGGCGACCGAACTTGGCAAGCCGATCCCCCTAGCCCGCGCCGACGCGTCCATCGCGAATGACGCGGTCTACTATGGACAGATCCACGGTCCGCGCGGGCCGCGCCGGTACAAGGCTCCGCCCGCCCTGCAGACGTGCGCGTCGCGATGGCGTCTGCTGGCGCTCCACCGACAGTTCTCCCACGCGATGGAGCATGTCCTGGCGGTCGCGCTCGCGGCGGGTAGCGCATCGCCCACGGCGGTGCTCGACCAGGTCGACTGGCGAAACGTCGCCGGGCGATTCTCCGCCCGCGTGGCCGGCACGGCCGCCGAGCGTCTCGCGCAGTGGATCGAGGGGAAGCCCGGATGCTTGCCACTATCAGCGGAGGAGAGCCAGGCTTTCGACCGGGGCACCGGCCTCCGATCCAAGGCCTGCGAGGAAACGCTCGTGCGGGCTCTGCGCGCTCCAACCTGTCCCGGTGACGCCGTTGCGCTGGCAGTCGAACTACTCGTGGTGCTGCATGCTCGCTTCCAGCACGCGCGGAAGACATCCGAGGCCTGGCGCGAGATTGCCGAGTGGGTGGGCGATGGGCTGTGGTTCGAGCCTGTCGCGGCTCGGATGGAGGCGTCGATGGTCGCCGGGGAGGGCGCCCGCGCGTTGATGACGGCGCTCGCCCAGTCGGAGGTAGTCCCGCGGCTGGGGTCGAGGTTGATCGGGCGGGGCCACTCCCCCACCCCATCGCTCCGAGCCCGCGCCCATCAGTCACGCTACCGTCCTCCTTGGCGTGACGCCAAGATCCAGACGTGCGTGAGCATCCTCCGGGACCTGGGCCTTCTAACGTGCGCGGACGGGATGCTGGGATTGACGCGCGATGGCGTCGCGTTGAGGAGCGGCCTGATTGATGGATGCCGGAGTGAACGATCTTGAGGAGACTGCATATCGGCGAGGAACTTACCAACGGTCCGTCCTACGATACCGCGATCATCTGCACGTACACGCTTGACCCTGAGTTCGTTGAGACCGAAGCGCTGGTCCGATACGGCGCGCTGCAGGGCTGCAGGTCGATCGCCATCGCCACGGACGCGACCACTTACCACAACCTCGCGATGCGTGACGCGTGGCGCCCCGAGTTGCTGAACCGTCAGTACCTGGTCCAGGACGTTCCGGCCGGGAAGCTCTTCCACCCGAAGCTGGTATTGCTGGTGAGCGAGGACCGCGGGAAGCTCTTGGTGGGGAGCGCGAACTTCACTCGCGCCGGGTTCGCTGAGAACGCAGAGCTGATGACCGCGTTTGTACACGAGCCCGGGCGACCGACTCCGCCTGATGTGTTCGGAGGCGCTTACGCATTCCTGGTCAGAATCGCCCAGCGCGTGCCTGGCACCACCTTCGCGCGCCACGTGGCCGAAGCCGCATCGCTGGCCCCATGGCTGCGCGACCGGAAACACGAGTGCAGTCCCTTCGTCCACAACCTCGACCAGCCGCTCCTGAGCCAGTTGGCGCAGAAGCTCCCCGACGGGCGCGCAGATGAGTTTCTGACCGTGTCGCCATTCTTCGACCGAGACCTGCGCGCGCTCGACGCGGCCTGCGAGGCGCTCCGCCCGCGCCGCGTCATCATCGTGACGCAAGAGCACGCGACAACGCTGCCTCAGGACGCGCTCGCCCAGTGGCGACGCCGTCATCCTGACGTGGAACTCGACTTGAAACTGGCTGAGTTTGAGGGCGATGACCGCCATCGCGTGTTGCACGCCAAGCTTCATGTCGGGCGGGTCGGCGACCACTGCGCGGGCCTGTTCGGCAGCCCCAACTGCACCGCCGCCGCGCTCACCGAAACCGCTGAGATGGGCAACGTGGAATGTGGGTTGCTCCTGCATTGTCCGGCCGCGGCGGAGATCGACAGACTGCTGGAGCCGCCGTTCATGAGCTTGCGCGACGTCGCGCCTGGCGAGAGCATCCGCACCGCCACGGCCTCACAGCAGACGCGATCCCCGAGGCCTGGCATCGGCCTGCACTGGGCGCGAATCGACCCCACGATGCGTCGCCTCACATGCCGCGCCCGAGCGGCCGGCGCGCCAGTGGCTGATGCGCGTGTCAGGTTGACCGCCCCCCCCAGGCGAAGTGACGCTGCCCATCGCCGAGGAGCTGACGCGAGAGGCTCGCGAGATCCAACTCGATCTGGACGACTCCGCCCGAGCGCTGCTGGCGGGGCATGCCGTCCTGGTGACCATCGTCGCTGGCGACGATCAGACTTCGGATCGACGCTGGGTCGAGTGTCTGGATCCAGGCGCGCGCTCAGCACCAGGGGTGAATCCTCCGCGCCAAACCAACGGCGCCCGAGTCGCGGCCCTCGAGACGCTCCTCTCGGGCGCGGAGGTCGAGCCGAGCGACGAGGCGATCGCCCTGATGCTGGCCGAATGCAGCATCCCGCTGGGGCCGGGATCCGCTCAGATCAAGCCGCGCAAGCGACCTCCGTCCACCGGGGCGCGACGCGGGGGAAGCGTCGTGTCGGGGGCGCCTGGGTTGCGCGACGCCGTGGACTCGTTCACGCGCCGACACCTCCGCCGCCTGCGAGGACATCTCTCGTCGCCAGATGCTGACTGCGCGGCGACCTTCATGGGCATTGGCGAGACAATCGCGCGCGTGCTCGCGTGGTATTGGCGCAGAGCTGTCCGGGACATCTGCGAACGGGAGGCGCTGTCGGCCGAGGAGTGGCGGCTGTTCCGTGAGGACGCCAACTTCACGCTGAGGCGGTATGCGGAGTTGCCCCCGCTGTTGGCGCGACACTCGCGCTGGTCGCGGGCGACGGATGTCCTGGTCGAGGCGCATCAGCAACTGCTCGGGGACGTGCGCGACGCGCGACGGAGAGCGCGCGCAACGTGGATGGTTGCCGCGGCGACGGATCGCCTCGTGCCCGCGACGTTCTTCAGAGGGGACTGCCTGTCCACAGACGAGTGGCCCGCCCTCGAGGCGAGAATGGAGAGGGAGATGTCAGCCGCGCGCGACGGACCGGAGTCGTAGACCGAGTGTTGGGCGTTCGTGGCGCAGGCATTCCTGCCTGCGGCCGTTCAGAGCTGAGACATATCGTAATCGCGGGCCGTCTCGAAGAACGCGACGGTGTTCTCGGTCGGCACGTCGAAGCCGATGGCGTTGGAGACCCGCAACACGAGCCCGCCGTTGTACCCGCACTTCTCGATGAGATCGGTAACGTGCTTCCTCACGTCCGCAACCGTGCCGAAGGGCAGGACCTTCTGCAAGCTGCCGCATCCGTGCAACACGATCCGGTCGCCGTACCTTCGCTTGACCTCAAATGGATCCATGCATTCGGGCTGGATAGGGTCGATGATGTCGAAGCCGATCTCGATGAGGTCGTCCATAATCTCGTCGAGGTCGCCGTCGCTGTGGATGAACACGTGCACGTCGGGATTGATCTCCTTGCATCGATCTATCATCGCGGCGAGTCGAGGCCTGTCGATCCGGCGCCAGGCCTCGGCGCCCATGATCATCCGGTCCTGCATCGCGATGTCGCCGCCAACGCCGATCTGATCGACACCCGCCTCGACTGCAGGGATGAGCATCGCCGTGCATAGCGCGAAGATGCGGTCATAGATAGCCTCGACCAGCCCCGGGTTGAGGAGGTAATCAGCGAGAAGATTCTCCATGCCGCGAGCTTCCCACGCCGTCTTGTATGGCATCGCCACGCCCGCTTGAACCCAGTAGCCCTTGTCCTTCAGCTCCTGAACGCGTTGCGGGAGGTCCGGATTGGGGATGATGCGGTCCGGGCCCGGAAAACCCCACGCGTCGAGGTCTGGGTTCTCGCCTGAGATCGGACCGGAGAGCCACTGAACGTACTTCCGATCCTCCCCCGCCTTGCGCACGACGCGCCATTGGTCCTCGAAGACGTCCTCCCCATGCATGATGAACTTCCCGCCGGCGTATGGGAAATCGCCGATCAGCTCCCCATCTACGCGGGAGTTGTAGTCAAACCAATCCAGCGCCACGCCCGCCCCGTTCCAGCCGTCGGTGCCCAGAATGCGATGCACGTCGGCCATGTCCTCCACGCCATAGTGCTCGACGAGAGCCCGATGCACCTCGGCGCGCCCCGCCAGCACGGCGGGCGTCCGATCCGGCTTCTCATGGTTGATGACGACCTGCATTCTCTCGCGCTGTGTCATGGGAATCCCCCTATAGGTGGCTTCAAAACTCCCGTACGTCGGATCTCCAGGGAAACTCGTCGTCTGAGTTTCCAGGACTGCCCCCTGTTCTCCGTCGACGCCTGGGTTCTGAAATCGCTTCTAGTGCCGCCCTGCGTTCTCGAGCAACCGAAGCTGCATCTCGAGGTTCTTCAGCCCCGTATCTCCCGTCGCCAGCAGGTCGCCAGTGGCAAAGCGGGTGATCGACTCTTCCATGAAATCCTTGGCCTTGGTCTCGGCGCCACCGTGCGTGAGGTACGTGCAGTAGACGCCGTCGTCATCGTTGCGGCCCTCATAGCCGATTGGGATGCCATTGACCGCGAACTGGCGACACATCGGCCCCTCGGGCGCGTTCCGGAGCAAAATCCGGGCCTTCACAGCCGATCCATCCGGACGGGCGAAGTCGAACGCGCACTCATTCCGTTGGCTCTCCACCACGCACTGGACAGAGCCCCAGTCGACATTGCCGTCCGGCACCAGGGCGAGCAGGACGCTGATCGGGTGGGCGGCGAGGTCGTGCCAGATGGCCTCATGCTGTCGCGTTCCGCCGGCGCCGCGGGACTCCATCTGCATGAAGTACTCGTCCACCGAGTCCACACCTGAGATCGCCAGCAGATGAGGGGCGGCGGCGGCGTACTGGGTGTTCACTCCCAGCAACACTTTCGCGCTGTCGGCCGCGGAAACAATGCGTTCGGCGAGAAAGAGTTGCCGCTCGGTGGATAGTTGATCGCCGCCAACAAGCGGCTTCTCGCAGAGGACGTGAGCGCCCGCGCCGATGCATGCGGCTGCGTGCTCGTAGTGGACATCCATCGGCGAGCAGATGCTGGCGAGTTGCGGGCGGCATTCGCCGATCAGCCGCGACACCGACGTATACCCAGCGCCGGTGAAGCCAAGCGTCTCCTCGAGCGACGCCTTCGTCTTCTCGACGCTCTCAGGCGAGGTGCCCAAGAACCCCACCACGTCGCACCCGGCGCGCATGAGCCACTTGACGTGATGCTTGCCAATGCCGCTCGCGCCCAGGACCACGGCTCTCTTCGGACTAGACATGCCGCTCCTCCTCAAGCTCGTCTTCAAAGGGCAACTCGACACCTTCGTCCGGTTCGTAATCCGGCTCATCGGGCTCGCGATGCCTGGCGGCAATCCACATCACCACAAACCCGATCACCCACGCGGAGACGCCGGCGATGCGGGCGAACGTGCCGGTCTCGGCGCTGACGTAGCCACGATTGGCGAGCAACTCACCGATTCCCGCAAGGCTCAGCGCGATCAACACCGGATCGGCTACGCGGCGTCGAGTCTGCTCGCCGCGACCGATGGAGCAGGTGATCGCCTGAACGGCGAAAACGGCGCCCATGCATGCTCCCACGAGCAATCCCGTCATCGCCCACCGAGCTGTCGCGCCCGCGCTCAGTCCCTGCCATCGTGCGAGGAGCGAGGCGACGTGGTGTCCGATAACGCCGCCATAGACAGGGCAGATCGCGGCGGCGATGAAGATTCGAGCGAGAATGCTCATCCGCTCCGGTACCGTCCCATTGGTGCCACCCGGTTTCTCCACGCGCGACGTGCAGGCCTGCGCGCGACCCGCGTCGAACTAGCAGGGCTACAGAGCGCTCGATGCCGGCCCGGGGGACGTCCGCCGGCATTCAAGGGGGAGTAGACCGTTGATCATCGATGCCCACATGCACGTCTGCCCGCGCGTAGGCGGCACGGATGACCGACTGCCGCTCGATGGGCGGATTTACGGTCGCGCCGAGGGGACGCACGGGTCGGTTCAGATCATGCCGCCCAGCTTCGAGCGGACCGACTCACAGCCGGAGCTGGCGCTGGCGCACATGGACTGGGCCGGCGTCGACCGGGCGTTCCTGGTGCAGGGGCCGATGTACGGCTTCCACAACCGGTATGTCGCGGGAGCCGTGTACCAATGGCCAACGCGGTTTCTGGGCTTCGCGATTGTCGATCCCACGCAGGGCGACGCGGCGGTCACGGAGCTGTCGGACTGCTGGGATCGCGGGCTGAGAGGGCTGAAGATAGAATGGCCGGCCACGCAGAGCATGTTCCCCGGCGTCAGCCTGAGCGGCGATGAGGAGTGGAAGGTCTGGCGCCGACTGGCCGGCCTCGGAGGCATCCTCTACCTGCATCTCAACAAGGGCGCGGATCAAGTCGAAGACGTTCGCAGGATCGCGGCGGAGCTTGGGATCAAGGTCGTCGTCGCCCACCTCGGCTGCGCGCCGAATGATGGCTGGGAAGCCCAAGTCGAACTGGCGAAGGAAGAGAACATCTACCTCGGTTGCTCCGCAATCCCCCACGCGACGGGCGAGGACTTCCCGGCGCCGAAGGCCTGCGATCTGCTGGCCAAGGCCGTCGACATGGTCGGATCCGCCAAGATCATGTGGGGCTCGGACTACCCCGGAACCCTCACGAAACTGACCTATCCACAGACGCTGGACTGGGTGCGGAAGTACTGCAACGCTCTCACAGCAGAGCAGATCGCCGACGTCCTCGGCAACACGGCCGAGGATGTCTCTCGCGGGCTCTGGGCCTGATGTCACCCACCAACGCGCAGTGGCTGGGCCGTCACGGGATCTGTCCGTCAGTCCCTCAGGGAGACGGCCTTGCCCTCCTCGGCGGACCGATACGCGGCGTCGATGATACGCTGCACGTGATATGCCTCGGCGGCGCCGGACGTGGGCATCGACCCCGATCGGACGGCTGCGACGAACGCCTCGAGTTGCGGCTCGAGCGTGTGACTCCCCTCGTCGAACTCCTCAATTTCTTGCTTGCCGTCGGCGTACGTGCCGACCAATCGCTCGGAGGTGACGTCGATCGCCCCCTCCAGCCCGTGCAGGACAACTTGGCGGTTCGACGGCTGGGTGATGAAGCAGCAAGTGACCGCGGCAACCGTGCCGTTATCGAACTCAAGCGTCAACACGGCCCTGTCATCGACATCGTAGTCGCCAGGAAGAGCGTTCCCCTTGCCCAGCATGCAGCTCACCCGCGAGGGCGCGCCGCAGTACCAGTGAATCAGATCGAGGATGTGCCAGCCGCTGTCAATAACCGCGACGCCGCCGCTCTTAGCATGCTCGCCCCTCCACGACCAGGTGCCGTCGATGGCGTTCCCCCACCGATACGTGATGATACCCCGAGCGACAAGGACATCCCCGATCGCCTCGGCTTCGAGGAGTTCCTTGGCCCGCCGGAACGCGGGGTAGTGCTTCGCCTGCCCGCAGACCATCAGGATCTTCCCCGTCGCCTCGGCAGCCGCCGTCATGTCTCGGGCGTCGTCGAGCGTGCGGGCGAACGGCTTCTCCTTGAGCACGTGGATGTTCCGTTCAAGACACAGCTTCACAACTTCCGGATACGCGAAATGCGGCAAGGACACCACAGCACAGTCCGCGCGGACGGCGTCGAGGAGCGCGCGGTAGTCGGTGAAAGCGGGGATCCGCGCGTCGCGCAGCGGTTGGAGAACGACATCGTCGGTATCACAGACGCCCACGACGTCGATTCCCCGATATTCACGCAGCAGCGCGAGATGCGACCCACCGATGCCACCACAGCCGATCTGGATGAACCGGAGCTTGTCTGGCATGGCACGGAGACCTCCCATGGGGGACCGATCAGTAGCACGGGTTTCCCGCCTACGCGTCTCGCCGCCTCCATGCCGGAAGCGGACCGCCCCGTGGGCACGAACAGATGTTGCAATAAGTTTTCGCCCACGCGACCGCCCCGGTACCGGCGCATGGGAGACTATTACCAAGGACGGTGTTATAGGGTTCTACCGGAGGTTGCAGAATGGTAGCAGAACGCATTCCAGAACAACTCACTGAGTCCCGCCTTCAGCGCGCGGTTTCGGCCATCCCGAAGCGGTCCGCATCGAAAGCGTATCTCATCAGCAAGCGCGCCATCGACATTGTCGGCGCGTCGCTGGCCCTGCTGGCCGCCCTCCCGGTCATGCTCATAACCGCCATCGCGATCAAGCTGGAGTCTCCCGGCTCGGTCTTCTTCTCGCACGTCCGTCTCGGCGAAAAAGGCCAGCCGTTCCGCTTCTTCAAGCTCCGGTCAATGTGCGTTGAGGCCGTCGAGCTTCGGGCGGCGATGGGCGGGTTGAACGAGGTCTCAGGTCCCGTCTTCAAGATCAAGCAGGATCCGCGGATGACCGTCGTCGGCAAGATGATCCGCAAAATGAGCATCGACGAGCTGCCGCAGCTCTGGCACGTGTTGACCGGCGAGATGTCTCTCGTCGGACCCCGGCCGCCCGTGCCGGACGAGGTCGCCACCTACGAGCCGTGGATGCTCGAGCGGCTGAGCGTGAAGCCCGGCCTCACCTGCATCTGGCAAGTCAGCGGCCGCAGCGACGTCGGGTTCGAGCAGTGGATGGAGCTTGACGTGGAGTACGTGCAGACGCGCTCCATCTGGGTCGACCTCAAGATCCTCGCGCTCACCATTCCTGCGGTATTAACCGGTCGGGGCGCTTAATAGGCCCAGGCCGCCCAGCCTCCCACATGGAAACTCGTTGTCTGAGTTTCCGGGGTGTATATCGCTCCCGCGTTCCCGGCGCGGGAGCGACATCAGTTTTCAGCCCCTGGCGCCGTCTCCGCCCGTAGGTCGGATCTCCAGATCCGACACGCCCATCTCAGCCGTCCGGGACTGTCCCAAGGAAACTCGCCGTTTGAGTTTCCAGGACTGTCCCCTGTGGCCGTCCTTCTCGCATCGCCCATCCCCGCGCCGCGACAACCGTCACTGCCGTTTTGGCCCGACTCCACGGAACCACGCGCCACCTACAGGGGATGTATATTCAGAGCGAGGGAGAACTGGATTCACTAAACCACGCATCCATGTCGGGCATAGTACTGGTGACGGCTGCCCGCAGTGACAGAGAGCACTACGCATGGGAGACAGCGACGCCGCGTTGGTTGCCCGGGCGCGTGAGGGCGATCGATCGGCTTTCGATCAACTGGTGCGGACCCACCAGCGTGCGGTCTACCGGCTAGCCTATCGGCTACTGGGAGATCCGGACGATGCTGGTGACGCGACTCAGGAGGCTTTCCTGAGAGCGTTCGAGCACTTGCCCCGCTTCCGAGCGGATGGCAACTTCCGCAACTGGCTGCTGACGATCGCTACGAACCACTGCATGTCGTATCGGCGATACCGAAAGCGGCGCGTGACGGAGCAGTTGGACGAGACGGTGAAGGGCGAGCCGCCCGACTGGGCTCCGCAGGCGCCGACGGACCCGGCGCGCATGGCCGAGGCGTCGGACGAGCTGCAGCGGCTGAAGGACGCGATTGGCGAACTCCCGCCCCGGCAGCGGACGGCCATATCGCTCTTCACCCTGAAGGATCTATCTATCGCGGGCGTGGCCGAGATCATGAGCTGCTCCCAGGGCACCGTCAAAGCCACGATCCACCGCGCCCGCGAGAATCTTAGACGTGCGCTGGAGAAGAAGGACAGGGCCGGCGACGGCCCAGCCCCAACCCTCCCGGAGGGGACGTGAGAACCATGACCTGCAAAGACGCAATCAAGCTCATTCATCAAATCCTCGATGGCGAAGCCTCCGACGCCGCGTTGGCGGACCTGAGCGCTCACACGGACGAGTGCTCCGACTGCGCCGAGGCGTGGGAGACGATGTCGGGCGCGGAGTCGCTGCTCCGCGAGGCAAGGGCTCATGAGCCCGACGACGCCTACTTCGACGGCATGGCGCGAGAGATCAGCGCCCGCGTTTACGAGAGGCAACACTCGCGCAAGGGCTTCTTCGGAACATCATGGATCCGCTCGTTCGGCATGGCGGCGGCCTGCCTGGCAGTCGGCCTATTCGTTGGCCGCGCGGCCTTCCCCGTACAGATCACCGACACGGTCTTCCAGGACCGCATTGTCGAGGTGCCAGGCCCTGTTGAGGTTGAGATCAGGACGGTTGAGGTCCCGACGATCGTGGAGAAGGAAGTGCCGGTCGAGGTCGTCGTCTACAGGGACCGGTGGCGGACGCGGACGGTCGTCGAGCACGTTTCGACTCCCGCCACGCAACCCGCGCTCATGGAGGTCGCAGCCGTGACGCCAGTCGCCATGGTTGGACGGGCGACTACCGGTCCCGCGATCCGCGTGGCCGCGCTTGACACCACCCCGACGCTGTCGGCGGATGACTTGCGGGCGCTGGCGGCGGGGCTGGCGGCGGGTGGACGCAACATCGACGATGCGATACACACGACAGTGCTGGCATCCGCGCTGGCGACGGGAATGTCCGCGGCCGAGGCATCGGTAGACCTCGCGGCAGCCGGAGCGCACGTGCAGTGAACGCAACAAGAGCGCCAGGAATGGAACGAAAGATGCGACCGCTACGAATCACGCTACTGCTACTAACAGCCAGCCTAATAGGCTCCGCCTTGGCGGGTCCGTCGCTGGGCCAAATCAACCGTGACCCCGTGAACGAACCGGCTATGGCGCCGGACGATGACCGGCCTCAGGCCGGCAACGTTGAGCGCATCCTACCGGACCTGCTGAGGGCCGACTACGCCGGTCCGTACCCGCTTGCGGCCCTGCGGCTAGGCCCGGAGTTTTGGGATGCGGTTGCCGCCGACGCGCCCGGTGGCGCGCGTAACAACTTGTTCCAGGGCCTGTTTGCCGGCGGTCTGCTCTTCGGCATTGGCCCGCTCGACCACCTCATCACCGTTGCCCAGCAGGCCAAGGGCGGGCCTGAGCCCGTGGCCCGCTGGGCCGCGCCGAACACCTTCGCCGCCTATCTCGAACTACAGCTGGATGAGCCGGCCGTCACGGTCACGATTCAGGGCGAATCGGCCGAGTGGGTGCGGAAGGCCTTGCGAGATTCCGATCCCGACAGCGTCATTGGCCAGCTTGAGTTCGTCTACTTCCGACTGAATCCAGGCGGCGGCAGCGCGCCCGTGCTAGCCCAGATGGCGAGGTCCATGTCGTTGAAGGTGGGCGGCCTAACCGAAAATGTCGTGCACCGCTTCGACTGGACCAACACGCCCCAACAGCAACAGGTCTTCCCGCCGCGGCAACAGCAGATATTTGCGGACCGAGGGCCTCGGCGGCTAGGTCCATCAATCCGCTCGAGCCGCCCACTCCGAGATCGGGCGATGGGCAACCGGGGCGGATTCGGCGGAGGAGCGGGGGAGGCGGCAGGCATGGCCAGGCCGCCGGCCGATGCGGAGGCCATGGAGCCGCGCCCTGGGGAAGCCTGGGCCCCCACAGAGGCCCCGGGAGTCTACATCCAACCGGGCGCGCAGCGCTATCCGGTGGCGAGAACCGCGTCCGACGTCCCGGAGTTCGGGATTGGCGGCGACCAGCCCATCGAGATGTATGCGGGCGTGGATCAAGTTGCCAATACCGACGGAGTTCTGACGCTAGGCTACTACACCAGCCCGCTAGGCCGCCAGGAAGTTGACGTCCTCAGCGGCGACGGAGATGTCGTGGCGCGGCTGAGATCCGGTCCAGCCTCACGCGATGGCGAGGCGATGGCCAGTTGGCGCCTGCCGAAGGCCGTCGAGCCGCCAATGGACTACGCTTTCCGCGTCCGCAACACGCTCGACACGCCAACGGGCTCGCATATCGCCGAGACGCTCGTGCCGGTCCTAAGAGACGACCCCAACGAGCCTGGGGATGTCGTCGCCCCAACGGTCGCGCCGACCGCCGCGCTGGCGGTGGCCGAGCTTTCAGTCGATGGCGACCTCCTGAACGTGCGCGCTGAGGTGCCGCCGATCTACCTTGGTCGCGAGCGCATCACGCCGAAACTGCACGTCCGCATCACAGACCACCTCGCCGAGGTCGTGAAGACCATCGAGCCCACGCCGCCGGAGGGCGATGGGAGCTACATCTTCGCCTGGGATTGCACGAACCAGGACGATGAGCGCGTGGACGACGGCAGATACCTTCTGAGGCTCGCCACCGGCAGCGAATCACTCAGCGGCACAGCCCGCTCGGAACTGCGCTACTGGGTTGACGTGCCCTTGGCCAAGACTGACGAGCGACTCTCCTTCGGCGAGGCCGCAACGGGCAACGTCCCGAGCAAGATAATGGGCACCATGCCCGGGACGCTGAGCCTCGGAGCGGATGAGCCCGCCAAGATTGCCTACTGGTTACTTGAGGCGGGACGCATGCAGATCTCGATCATCGATAGCGACGGACGCGTGGTCCGCCACCTCATCGATGAGGACCAGGCGAAAGGCGACCACGAGACTGAGTGGGATGGTACGGATGACGCGGGCCAGCCGATGCCCGACGGCGCTTACACCATCCACCTCGAGCAGAACACCGAAGGCGACACGGTCTGGGCGACGATCACCGTGGAATCGCGCAGGGCCGAGTAGGCCTCCTATCGTCTCAACCGACTGCCAACGAGCGACCGGGCCTAACGCCCGGTCGCTCGTCGTTCTGTCCCGATGGCAATAACCGTGCAACGCCCGAGGCGTCCATCAACACGCCGAACCAGAAGGGGTTGACACGCGTGGTGGCAGACCGAGGCACGTGCCCGCAGTGTGGCGAGGCCGTCTACACATCCGATGACCAGTGCATGTCGTGCGGCGCGGCGCTCGACGAGTCCTCCGCGCCGCCGCCCGAACCGCCGTCTGACGCGCCGCCGGAGTCACCCCCCAAGCCCACGCTGCGCCACCGCGAGGCGATTCAGAAGCAGTGGTACCACCGAGCTGTCGAGTCCTTCGGCCCCGCGTGGGACATCTTCCCATGGACAGGGCTGGTCTTCTTCGCGCTCCTGGGGATACTCGGCTTCGGGGGGGGGCGCCCGACGCGATCAAGGTCATCATCGGCGCGCTCTGGGTCATCTGGTACGTCGCGTTCTTCGCGTGGCTGATCGTCGACGTGCGCTACTTCGAGGAGGAGTGGTACTGGATACCTATCGGCTGGGCGTGCTGTGGCTACCCAATCGTGTTCATCATCTACTGGTTCCGCACGCGTTGAGCCGCACGGACGATGCCGTCGTGGCGGACGTCTGTCGTCGTGGCTGGGTCACGCCGCTTGAGGTAGGGGTGGTGGGCTGGCGAAGAGCTGGACGGTGGGGGGCATTTCTGGGCTGAGCTGAGTTAGCGGGATGTCTGGTGAGGCTGCCTGTTTGCCTGCAAGTGCTGCTTGCCTATGAAGATGGTCTGCATACGCTGCGTGGACGCCATCCGCATGAGCGGCAACCGGTAGGTCTGGGGTGGCCGGAGCCGGGATAAGTCGCGCGCCGCCTGCATCGCGCAATGGCAGCGTGGGCACCGGGTCGACCGATGCGCCGACGCTCTCGACAAAGAACGATAGAGCGACAATAAACGCGACGCCGACGCCGCGAATCTGGAGCGGCCCATACCTGGCGGAGGCAACCACGGGCTCCTCGTCGGCCGGGACCGGCTGCGCCTCGCTTGCGGCGATCGCGGATACGCGATCCATAATGCTGACGGTGGCTTGTTCGAAGTATGCCTCGCCCGGGTCTTGCTCCTGTTCCTGGGCAAGCATCGCTCTGACCTGCCAAGCGGCTTCCCACGCCTGGGCACAACCTTCACAGCGGCTCATATGGCTCCTGAGTCCCTCGTCTGCGTCTTCCTCCAGGTCACCACTGAGCACATCCTGCATGAGCTCATCTGCTTTTAGGCAGGTCATTTTAGATCCTGCTCCCCTCTTCGACATAGTCGCGAAGTTCTTCCCGCAGGCGCATGCGCGCCCGGTGCAGTGTTGACTTGACAGCGCCTTCGCTGCACTGCATCAGTTCCGCGACCTCGGTTATTTTCAGTCCCTCTACTTCAAACAGCACCAAAGCGGCGCGCTGCCGGTCGGGCAGGCGGCTGATAGCGTCTTGGAGTTCGCACCGCAACTCGCCGTTCTGCGTGTATTTCTCAGGCATGACGGCGGCGGTCGCCGGGGCAGTCTCCAGGCGCGTGTCTTCTACGTGTTCCCACGCGACGCGGTGCTCTCGCTTCGCGCGACGCTGCCGATCGAGGCAGAGGTTAGCCGCGATCGTGTACAGCCAGTTGGAGAACGGGCGCTTGAGGTCGAAACGACGCAGGTTCGTGTAGGCGCGCACGAACGTCTCTTGGATGACGTCGTCCGCGTCTTCGTGCTTCTGGGTCATGCGATACGCGAGGCTATAGATCCGCCGGCGGTGCCGCTCGACCAGCTCTTCGAAGGCTCGCAAGTCTCCCGCCTGCGCTCGGGCGACCAACGAGCTGTCTTTGCCCAACATAATCATCGCCCCTCTGCGTTACGCCGCTTTCTTGGGGTAGTACGTCAGAACCCCGAAAAGGTTTGCTGCCCCCCGAAGTTTTTTTCATCGCCCATCCATCAGCCGCGTGGCAACGGGCTTCCAGCCCGTCGGCCGTCCGCCGTCTCGTAGCATGAGCTTCCCAGCTCATGCAGCCTCGCCTTCCGCCCCCCGTTCCGCCGCCGTCAGCAGATCAGTCACCCCTACCAGACCGAATCCCGATAGCCGGCGGTCATTCGGCGAGCCGAGTGAAGGCCATTCCCTCGCAGCGCAGTTCCACGGTGAAACTGGCCAACTCAGCCTGGTTGGCAGTCGAGACGACTTCGTAGACGAAGGGGGTGAGACCTGACAGGGCCACCCGCGCCAGCGCGGTCTTCATGTCCGGAGCCAGGAAGGTGATGACGCCATCGAACGCCTGCGGGTTGGCCCCTAGTTTCATAGCCTGGTCGAACCACGCCTGCCACGACGCCGAATCCGCCGTCGAGATGGTCAGCTTGATATTGGGGATCTCGACCTTGGTCGGATGGAGCGCGGGTTCCCGGAACTGGCCGACCTCATCCTTGGTAACCGCCTGCTTCCAGGTGAACGAGTCGATCTTCGACACGAGATCGCAAGGGAAGTCCCCGACTTCAATCCGGAAGTTGGAGCAGAGCCACTGCTTGCGTCGGTCAGCACCTTCGCCCTTGATCGTCTGGCCCGTGCCCGGCCCGGAGATCATCTTCTCGGGGGCGAGCTTGACGGTCATATACGCGGGGTCCTTGCTCGATCCGTCCAGCTCCGGGAAGGTCACCTCTACGATGCGGGCGTCGCGGAACTCGCGGACGCTCTTCGACTGCATATCGAAGTCGACAGCGTGAATCTGCCCGGTCCTGCGGGCAAACTCGCCATCGAAGGCCATTTCAATCCACTCATAGAAGGCCTCGGACATGCCCATGCCGACGTCGATGGCGACGGGCTTGATGGCGAGTAACTTGGCGTTCCTCCTCAGCGTCCTGCGTGGGCCTAGATCGTGGGTCGCGGGATCCGTTCGGACGATCCCGCCGGACACGGACTTCAGAAACCCCATCACCTCGCCATCCATCAGAAGGGCGAACCGCCCGCCCGCGTAGGAGGACGCCTGCCCCGAGACGGTCGCGCGCTCGGGCGCCCGTCGCCCCTGCACGTAGGCGAATGTCGAGATGAGAATAGCCCCCACCACAACCGGCCAAGTGCGCCAGAATCGGTTTCCCATTGCAGATCCTCCTTGCACTCCAGGCTCGCGCTCAATGGGCGGATGAGTCGCCACCACCCACCTTGCTCCTTCCAACACCTGCGGGACTCGGATTGCCCATGTCAAGATGGGTAGCCAGTCCGTTGGTTGAACAGTCGGCCATTGGTTCCACTGGTCCGTCGGCCGTCCGCCGTCTCGTAGCATGAGCTTCCTAGCTCATGCAGCCTCGCCTTCCGCCGCTGCCTTCTCCGCCGCCGAAAGCCTATTCGCCAGCACCAGCGCAACCAACGGAAGCAGCGGACATAGACCGATGAGACTGGTGGACGCGTAGGCCTGAGTCGCCCCGAACGCGAGGTCATATAGACTCGCCCCCGGGGCCATCCGCGCAAGAAGGCCAAGCCACCAGGATGCCGCCGACATCAACCACAAACCCGATCAGCGCCCCCTTCCAGAGGCGCCCACGCCGCCCGTCGGCCGCCCGCCCGAGCCAAAGCCCGAATGCCGCGCTCACGATCCCCATCGCCACCATCTCGGCAACCACTTGACCTGGCACATACAGACTGAGGGGCCAAAACGGTGGCCACACGCTGAGCACTGTCGCGAGAGGCACGAGACCGCGCGCCACGCCCATTCCAAGGCCCCACCTCAGCCAGCGTGGGATGCCCGGCGCCATCCTGTCAGACATCATCGCGCCGAGGCCAAGCAACCCACCGGCCAAACACGCCGGTGCGACCGTCATGAACAGGATGCTCGGCGAAACGCCCGATGCGCCAGCGAACTGAGCCGCCGAAACCACTCCAGCCACCAATCCCGCTCCCGCGCACCAGACAGGCGTCACCCACGGCAGCGCCGCCGAGCCCTCCGCCTCCGCTCGCCCAGTCATCGGCGGCGGCGGCAGCTCAGCCCCCGCATCGTGCCTATCGGTCATGCCTGCCGTCCTCCCCGGCGTTACCCCCGACGTCAGCCCTGCCGTCACCCCTGACGTTACCCCCGTTCTCTCGTCCCCGTCAACTCTCACACTCCCCAAGACTACCCACGCCCTTGGGAATCGGTTATAATCGCGTGTCGTACGTGCGAGCGATGCGAGTGGATGCGACTCCACTCCGCAGATATGGGTGGGAGCAAGATGCCGAGACAGTTTCCGATGACGGAGCAGGGCAAGCAGGACATGGCGAAGCAACTCGAGGCGCTCAGAGATAAGCGCCTGGTCATCGCGCAGCAGATCAAGGAAGCACGCGCGCTGGGTGACCTCTCTGAGAACGCGGACTACGATGAGGCCAAGTACCAGCAGGCCATGAACGAGGGCCAGATCGCCGAGTTTGAGGTGATTCTCAACAACGTTGAGATCGTCTCTGACGTTTGCCAGGACGGCGACTGCGCGGGGCTGTTCACAACGGTCACGCTGCTGGACATGGACTATGATGACGAGTTCGAGTATACGATCGTGCCGCCGTTCGAGGCCGACCACCGGGGCGGGCTGATCTCGATGGATTCACCCATCGCCGAGGGTCTGATGGACAAGAGCGAGGGCGATGAGGTCGCGATCGAGACACCCGGGGGCACGACGAACCTGCGCGTTCTGGGCTTGCGCCCTCGCGACGCCAAGTAGCCGCTGCACTGCCGTTCGGAGGGGCCGAATGGGGGATGTTCGTGGCGCAGGCATTCCTGCCTGCGGTCGTCCCATCCGGCCCGTCGCCACGAAGACGCACTACCAAGCCAACGAAGGGACCAACCGCGATGAAGCTGAGTTTCATGACTTGGGCGTGTCCGGATTGGGATATCAACCAGATCATCACCGGCGCCATTCGATACGGATACGACGGCGTCGAGCCACGAGTAGAGGCGAAGCAGAAGCACGGCATCGACTTGGAGTTGAAGAAGAAGGACCGCAAGGAGATCCGGCAGCAGTTCGAGGACTGCGGCTTGGATATCAGCTGCCTGGCGACATCGCGGACATACTCATCCGCCGACGCCTCCGAGCGCGCCGAGAGCGTCGAGTTGACTAAAAAGTACGTCGACCTCGCCGCTGACATGGGCTGCCCGACCATCCGCGTGTTTGGCGGAGGCCTCCCCGAAGGCGTGGAGCGGCCCGACGCGCACAAGTACGTTGCTGAGTGCCTGCGCGAGTGCGGCGAGCATGCCAAGTCCCGCAAGGTGTTCGTTTGCCTGGAGACGCATGATTCCTTCAGCCGGGCCGAGCACTGCGTGGAGACGGTGAAGCTTGCCGACCACCCCAACGTGCAAATCGTCTGGGACTTCATGCATCCATTCCGCGCTGGCAACTCTCATGCAGAGGCGTTTGAACTGGTGAAACCATACGTGAAGCACTGCCACGTTCACGACGGCTCCCTGCCGGAGGGTCCGAGCGGCCCCGTCTCGCTCGCGCTGATGGGCGACGGCGACATTCCGCACGACGAGCCGGTGAAGCTGCTGGCGTCGATCGACTTCGAAGGCCATCTCTCGGGCGAGTGGATCAGCTTCCTTCCCGCCGACGAGGTGCTGCCACACGACGCGCGGATGCTCCGGATGTACATCGAAGAGGCCTAGAGATACGAGGGCGGGCCGGATGGCGGCTGTCGCCCGTGCCCGTCGTAGGTCGGATCTCCAGATCCGACGCTGTAATCCGTTCCCGCCGGCGTAGGACACGGCCGTGTCGGATCTGGAGATCCGACCTACGGGAGGACGTGTGGCGAACCGCACAGCAGACGGGCACCACCGGCGCACCCGCCACCTGCCCCACTGGGAGGAACCTGGGGCCACGTATCTGCTGACGTTCTGCGTCAAACGAGGCGTACCCGTTGACCTGACCCACCCCGGTCCGGGACGCATCGTTGTCGACGCGCTCCGCCACTTCGACGGTGAGCGTTACTGGCTGTACGACTACACGGTGATGCCAAACCACGTGCATGCCATACTCAAGCCCGTACCCGCGGACGGGAAGATGGAGCCGTTGTGGCGGATCACGCAGAGCCTCAAGAAATGGACGGCCAGACGAATCAACAGGGCACTGGGACGCAACGGCGCGCTGTGGCAGGACGAGACCTACGATCGCATCATTCGGGACGAGCGGGAATATGTGATACGATCTGAGTACATCCTGCAGAATGCCCACACGAGCGGGCTGATCGACGACCCGACGCAGTGGCCTTGGTGGGGACGGGGTTCAGGGCCATAGCGTGCGTTGGCACCAACGCGCGACCCGTAGGTCGGATCTCCAGATCCGACGCCGTTCGCAATGCGCAACCATGTCGGATCTGGAGATCCGACCTACGGGGGCGCCACCCATCCCTGTCCCGCCGCATCGCCCTGGAACCGGAGACCTGCATTGGTCACTTCTGATACGCCTGACGCGCCAACCCCGGACGTCTCCCAACCCGCGCCCGACCCGAGCGTCCACATCTACGGCCTGACCAAACGTTTCGGCGAGCATGTGGCCGTGGACAATCTGTCGTTGATGGTCATGCCGGGCGAGTTCTTCGGCTTTCTTGGCCCAAATGGCGCGGGGAAGACGACCACGATCCGCATGTTGGTCGGTCTGTTGAAACCCGATGCGGGCGACGTCGTCATCGCGGGGCATCATCTGTCACACGATCCAGCCGGTCTGAAGGCGTCCATTGGACTTCTGCCTGAGGAGCTGAACCTCTACGAGCGCCTCACGGCGCGCGAGTTCATCCAATTCGCGGGGACAATGTACGGCCTCGCCGGCGACGAGGTCCGGGCGCGGACGGAGGAACTCCTGCAGCTACTGGAGTTGGATGACCACGCGAACAAGATGATCGTGGACCATAGCGCCGGCATGAAGAAGAAGACGGCGATGGCCGCCGCGCTGATCCACAACCCGCGCGTGCTCTTCCTCGACGAGCCCTTCGGCGGCGTCGACGCCGTCTCATCGCGCGGCATCCGCCACATCCTCGATCAGCTCATCGAGCGAGGGACAACAATCTTCTTCTCCTCGCACATCCTCGACCTGGCCCAGCGGCTGTGTACTCGCGTGGGCATCATCCACGAGGGCATGCTCAGAGCCGTCGGAACGCTGGACGAGCTGCGAGAAGCCGCGGGGCTCGCCTCCGACGCATCGCTTGAGGATGTCTTCCTGGCGTTGGTTGGGGCTGCCCCCGATAAGGACGAGTTGAGTTGGATCTCATAGGCCCGATCATTCTCCTCAAGCTGCGTCTGACGTTCCGCCGGACGCGGGGTGCGTGGCAGGTCGTCGGCATGTTGCTGATGCTCCTGTTCTTCATCCTGCCCGTCGGCGTGGGCGGAGGCCTGTTCACGTTCTTTGGGCTGCAGGAACTCGTCGGGTCCGGACGCAAAGAGCTGCTGCACTTCGTGTTGGGCGCGATGTGGATGTTCTGGATCGTATTCCCCATCATTGGGTTCAGCCTGAACCAATCGTACGACCTCACCAAGCTGTTCATCTACCCAATCCGCCGGCCGGTTCTGTTCTTCGCGAACGTGCTCGCCTGCATCGTCGATCCGACACTGCTGATCCTCCTGCCCTCCCTCGGCGTGATCGTCTACCACCACTCCCCCACTCCGACCGCGGGCGCCGTCGCCGTCCTGGCGGTGACGATCTTCATCGTGCAAACCATCGCGCTTAGCCAGGCCCTGCTCTGGGCGCTGATGAACGTGCTCCGCAGCCGACGCATCCGCGACTGGGCCATACTGCTCGGCCCGCTCATCGGGTTGGGATTCTACGTCATGCCGCAGATCATGATCCGGCGATCGCGCGGCTTCAGATCGTTCGAATCGCTGCTCGATTGGGAGCCATCGACCTACTTCGGCTACCTGCCGCCGGGCCTCGCGGCGCATGCCATGAACGCAGCGGAGCGGGGCGCGTACCTTCTCGCGGCGGGCTACCTGCTGGCGTGTCTCGCGTGCCTTGGGGCGACGATCTGGCTCGGGGCTTACGTGCTTGGGAAACTGCATTCTGGGGAGATCGGCGGGTCGCCCACCAAGACCGCGAAGGAGAAGGAAGACGCCCCGCCTAGGCTCTTGCAGCGCGTGGCCCTGACGCCTCTAGGCGTGATGGCCCTGAAAGAAGCGCGTTATTACTGGCGCGACCCGCGCCACAAGGCCATGCTCATCATCCCGCTGTTCCCGCTGGCGTGGGTATATGTCATGTCGCGCAACCAGATGGGAGGCGCGTTCACGTCGCCGGTCTCGGGGACGGTCTTCGTGGCGATGATGGTGTTGATGAGCTTCTCGCAGCTCTTCCACAACATCTTCGGGATCGATCGCGAGGGCCTGAGACTCCTGTTCGTCACCCCATGCAGCCGCGAGAAGATCCTGATGGGCAAGAACGCGGCAGCGGTTGCCGTAGCCGGCCTGACCACATCGGTCGCAACGCTCGTCGGCAGCCTCGCGTTCAAGCAACCGGCCCTGGGGCTCGCGATGGCCCCCGTCATATTGGCATCGGCCATCATCTTCGCGGCCATCGGCAACCTCACGTCGGTCTTCTTCCCGATGCGGATGACGCGCAAGGGCGAGAACCCCTTCACCAGTTCGTCGAGCAAGGGCTGCATGGCGGCCCTGGTCGGGATGGTGGCGATGTTGGTGACGATGATCGTGGCGGCGCCGATCGTGGCCGCGGTGGGGGTGGCGCTGGCTTTGCACCAGCCGTGGATCTTCGCGATTGCCATTCCCGGCTCGTTCGCCTACGCCGTGGCGGTGTACATGGTGCTGCTGAAGAAAGTCGCCAGTCCCGCGCTCATGACGCGCGAGACGAACATCCTCGAAGAGTGCCTCACTGGCGAGCCCACCTGAGCATCCCGCGGAACGCGTCGAGGCTCGCCTCGCGCCCGGCCGAACCGCGGACCTCCAGGTACATCGGCGCGTGACGAAGCTGCCCCGCGCGCCAGGCCCAGAGGAACGAACTGAACGAGATCAGCGGGCCAAACGCGCTCTCGATCGGCTGGTGATTCGCGAGCGCCCCGTCGGTCAGCACTACCTGGTGCACGTGGTAACCGACAATCTCATGCCCGACGCGCTCGTACCAGGCGCTGAGCGTGAACTCCGATGAGTAAGGCGCGTTGTTCCGAGCGTGTCCGACATCTAGCAGCATCCCGACCTCCGCGCCATCCAGCCGCGCTCTGACCTCCGCAATCCACGCCAAGCACTCGTCGGGCAGATAGCCGAATCCGCGCTCATCGGAATCCGGCTCGCCTCGGTTCATGTGCAGGTTCTCGATACCAATCGTGAGGCCCGCCTCCGCCGCCGGCGCCAGTTCGCGAGCGAAGAAATCCGAGAACCCGTGCCATGCCTCAGACCCGTGCCGCATCAGTCCCACCGGGACTCTCGGCACGTGAACGGTCAGCGCATCGGCGCCAACCGCCAGAGCTGCCTCCAGCGAATCTCGCCATGCCTGAAGCTCCGTCGCATCGCCATGAAGACTCGCCCAGCCAACGTTCGGCATGTGCCACGAGAGCGTCTCCCCGCCCAAGTCACGCCACGCCGCAACCGCGTCCATCAGCTCCGGCCTCGGGATCTCCGCCGCGGACGCCCGCAGCTCCACGCGTCGCACCCCTAGCTCGCGAGCCTGCCTCAACCCGTCACACCCATCCCCCATGCACGAGATCCCGAGCAGGCTAAGAAACTCATCCCGCTCCGCATCCGCCCATGTCGATGCGTCGCCCTCGGGCCAACCAATGTCGCGCCGACTCCACGCCCCCCCGCGCGACTCGAGCACCATCGCGGCAGGCGGCCCACCGATGGCCTTGTCAGGATCCAGCCCCCGCGTTTGGTGCGCGACGGCGCTGCCCACCGGGAACGTCGCGTCGCGATGCCGATGGCCGACGACGATCATGTCGACCGGACGCTGGCGCGCCCAAGCATCCAGCCACGCCGCGCTTTCCGCGTCGAGCGTCTCAGGCGGCATGTGAGTCACGAGCACCGTGCCCTCCGCGCAATCCTGATCCAGACGCTCTCGATCCGCAAGCGCAATGGCGCCCGGTGATGAATCGGCAACGACTACACGAATCCCGGCAGTGAAACTGAGGGGAGTGAGAAGGGTCTCAGCAACGGCATCCGCCTCATCGGCGGAACGCAAGTCAGAGTTGCCGGGGGTGATAAGGAACGGCAGTCCCGTGGCATCGAGCCGCGCCCGAAACCTGCGCGCCGCGTCCGCTGATCCGCACGCCGTGACGTCTCCGGCGACGACGATCAGGTCGGCGTTCGCGACGACGACTTCACCGAGCGCCCACTCCAGGGCCGCCCACTGAGCGGCCGACGGAGATCGGGGCAGGTGCATGTCGGCGAGCACCGCGATGGTGGCGGCCATGCACGGTCCTTCCTACAGCATGTACCGCGCGATGTCTTGATCCTGCACCAAGTCCTTGAGCTTGTCCTGGACATACCCGTCGTCGATCAGGACCTTCTTCTCGTCCGACTCCGGCGCCTCAAAGGAGAGATCCTCAAGCAGGCGCTCCATCAGCGTGTAGAGTCGCCGCGCGCCGATGTTCTCGCTGCTGTCGTTCACCTCGCGGGCGAGCTTCGCCAGGCCCGCGATGGACGACTCGTCAAACTCCAACTCCACGCCCTCCGTGCCCAGGAGTGCCGTGTACTGGGTCACCAGCGAGCCCTTCGGCTCGACGAGAATGCGCTTGAAGTCCTCCTCCGTGAGGCTCTTCAGTTCGACCCGAAGAGGGAAGCGGCCCTGCAGTTCGGGGATGAGGTCGGCCGGCTTGCTGACGTGGAACGCGCCGGCGGCGATGAAGAGGATATGCTGCGTGCTGCACGGGCCGTATTTCGTCTGGACTGTGCTGCCCTCGACAATCGGCAGAATGTCGCGCTGCACGCCCTCCCGGCTCACCTCGGGGCCATGGCCGCCTTCGCGACCGGCGACCTTGTCCAGCTCATCGAGGAAGACAATACCCGTCTGCTCCGCGCGCTCAATTCCCTCGCGAGCGACCTCGTTCGGGTCGACGAGGTTGCCGGCTTCCTCCATGACGAGCAGCCGACGGGCCTCCGCGACGGTGGTTTCCTTCGTCGCCTTCTTGCTTGGGAACATGCCGCCGAGCATATCCTGCAGGTTCACGCCCATCTCTTCCATGCCCGTCCCCGACCAGATCTGGAAGCTCTTGTTCGCGCTCTCATCGACCTCGACGGTAACCGGCTCGTCTTCCAGCTCTCCGGCGGCGAAGCGCCTCTCCGTCAGCCGTAGGTTGGCCTCTTCCTGGCGTTTCTTGGCTTCGCGCATCTCGCGCTCGACATCGCTCTCGGGCTCGGGCGGCGCCACCGTCGCGGCGGCGGGAGTTTCGAGCATGCCGCTGAAGATATTCGCCAGCGGCGTCGACGCGGCCGCGGGCTCGATCCCCGCCTCCTCCTGACGGCTGCGGATCAGCAAGTCGAGAAGGCGACGCTCGGCGGCTTCCTCCGCGATGGGCTGCACCTCTTCGAACCGCTCCTGCTCGACCATGCGAATCGACAGCTCAACGAGGTCGCGGATCATGCCCTCGACATCGCGCCCGACGTAACCCACCTCGGTAAACTTGGTCGCCTCGACCTTGATAAACGGAGCGTTAGCGAGGTTGGCGAGCCGGCGCGCAATCTCCGTCTTCCCGACGCCCGTCGGGCCGATCATGAGGATGTTCTTGGGGATGACTTCGTCCCTGAGATCATCGTCGAGTTGCTGCCTGCGGAAGCGATTCCTGAGCGCGATCGCGACGGCTTTCTTGGCGTCATCCTGACCTACGATGTGCTTGTCCAACTCGCCGACTATCTGGCGTGGGGTAAGCTCGTCGAGCACTATAGCACCTCTACAGTGATGTGATCATTCGTGTAGACGCAAATCTCCGAGGCGGCCTTGAGGGCGGTCTTGCAGATCTCGTCAGCGGGTATCTCGGTGTGGCGCAGCAGCATCCGCGCCGCGGAAAGGGCGTACCCGCCGCCAGACCCGATGGCAACGACCTCCTCGTCCGGACGGATCAGGTCGCCCGTGCCCGAGACGATGAGCAGATCGTTGGCGTCGCCCACGATGAGCATGGCCTCGAGCCGGCGCATCATGCGATCGGTGCGCCAGTCCTTCACCAGTTCAAGACAGGCCCGCTGCAGGTTGCCGCTGTACTCCTCGAGCTTCACTTCCAGCCTCTCAAACAACGCGAGCGCATCGGCGGCGGCTCCGGCATAGCCGGCGAGAACCTTGTCGTCGCCCATGCGGCGGACCTTCTGGCTGGTGCTCTTAAAGACCGTATCACCGACCGTGACCTGCCCATCGCCCCCCAGCGCTAGCACTGAGTCGCGTCGCACTGCAACGATGGTCGTTGCGCGGATCTTCGGCGAATGACTCTCGGCTTCCATGTGGTTACCCCTCGGTCGACAGCGGGTGGGCCTTCTGGTAGCTCTCGCGCAAATGTCTGAGACTCACGTGAGTGTAGATCTGCGTGCTGCTGAGGCTCTCGTGCCCCAGGAGCGACTGAACGCTCCGCAGATCGGCCCCGGCGTCGAGCAAGTGCGTCGCAAAACTGTGCCGGAACGAGTGCGGCGTCGCGGGCTGGGCGGTCTCGGCGGCCAGGACGTACTTCCTGACCAGGTTGCGCACGGCGTTAGTCGTAATCCGACGACCCGTCTTGCTCAGGAACAGACCGGTCTCCTCCGAAGCCTGCGCGTTGCCCTGTATCAAGAGGGGGCGACCGGCTTCGACGTAATCGCGGAGCGCGGCTTGGGCGGGCGCGCCGAAGAGGATCGTGCGCTCCTTCGACCGCTTCCCGAGCACGCGAGCCGTTCGCTTCTCAAGCTGCAAGTTCAGAAGATCTATCCCGCACAGCTCGCCCACGCGCGCCCCGCTGGCGTAAAGCAATTCAAGCACCGCGCGGTCGCGCTTCCCCATGGGTGTCGATGTATCAGGCGCCGCCAGTATCTCCTCAACCTCCGCACGGTCTAGTACGGGCGGTAGCCGATTTGGTTTCTTCGGAGCGCGAGCCAGACTCGCGGCATTGAACGACACGTGCCCCTCGCGAGCGAGGTACCGGAAGAATGCTTTGAGCGCCGCCAACCGCGCCGAGATCGTGCTCGGCGCGTATTGGGCGCGTGACATGTGCGCGAGGTACCGACGCATAACGGCGTAATCAACGCTCGCCCAGTCGAAGGCGCGCTCCTCACCGTACATGGCCGCGAGATAGTCGGCAAACTGCTGCACTGCCACTGAATACGATGCGAGGGTCCGCTCCGAGCAATGGCGGACATCAGCCAAGTAAGACAGGAAAGAATCGAGGTGCTGATGAGACACAGTCGTCTCCCGAGTGCGATGTTGGCTGCGATGATTGCCGTCTGCCTAAGACTAAGGCTTTTCGCCCAAAGAGGGCAAGCTCCTTGTGCGGCTCATGTGATCGGCCATTCGCAGCACGGTCTCGAGAGCCGGCATGACTCGACCGCCCATCACGACCAGATCTCCCCAGATACAGAAGATGCAAGGCCACGCGTGGAGGCCCGGCGAATGGGCGGCGGGGGATGGAGACCGGAAGTCTGGTATGAAGACGGCGACATGCTCGGTGACGACGGCCCTTTTCGTATTGCTCGCCGCGTGGGCGGCGTGTGACGGTGGCTCTCCCACGCGCGACCCCGAGAGGTTCTCGTATGACTGGCGGGATCTGAAGTTCACGTGCCCCCTGCTCTACGACGCGTCCGCGGGGCCCGTCTACGGGACCAACGGCAGGTTTCGCTGGGCTGGAAATTTCGTGGCGCTGCAATCCCTTGAGGACTACAGACAGGGCAAGTCGCGAGACTACATGGGCAATCCCGGAGGGCACAACGGCATCGATCTGGGCATGCACTGGGGGTTCCACGCCAACGACCGCGCCATGGTCGTGGCCGCCGCCGGCGGCTGGCTCCGCGTGTTGCGCGACGGTCAGAACGATCACATCGGCGGCACTGATCTGCCCGAGGGGTTTGTGCACTGGTTGGTCCACGCGAAGAAGGAGGACGGCAGCGATCGCGATGGCAGCGGCAACTGCGTCTACCTCGAGCACCCTAACGGTTTCATCACTCAATACGCCCACCTGAAGAACGGTGTGAAGGGAGTTCTCCGGGGGCGGAAGGTCGGCGACTGGATCCCAAAGGGCACGCTTCTGGGCCACGTCGGCAGCTCGGGGGCGTCGAGCGGGCCGCACCTTCACTTTGGGGTCTACTCCGGCGCGGAATCGGTGCAGAAGCGTCCCCAGGTGTTTCACCCGACGAGCAGGACCGACGAGGGGCTCACCAGATTCAGCCGCATCAACAGCGAGCATGGCGTTTTCGTCGAGCCCAACATGCCCGACCCCGTGACGGGTGAGACGATGTGGGAGACCGAGTCGGACGTGCTGTTCTACCGTGACAGTGGTCCGTACGGGCTCTATGATCTGGCCGTGTCGGGTGAGTACATCCGGGCTGAGAACCCGGCCGACGACGTAACGCGCGTGCCCATCGAGGCGGTCGTACATCTGCATGCCTATGTCCTCGGATCCCAGGGCGAGACGCGCGTGAGGATCATCCCTCCCGCTCCCCTGGATCCGCTGGAACTTCCCGAGGGCGGAGGCGAGCGCACCTTCCGCCCGTCCATGCCTGGCAGGCACGTCATCGAGACCAGATTGCGCCGCGGACCGGACGCCGAATGGCGGGTAGTGGACTCAAGGAACTTGGACGTCTTTGCCGACTACGCGACCATCTCGTTTCGGGCCCTTCCCAGCGACAAGTGGGGTGGGGCAGCCATCGAGACAAGCGAATTCTCCGACCGGTGGGAGACGATGGACCGCGCGATGCTGGCCGTAGGTGATGACGGAGAGGACCGCATGATCCGCTCCGCGATGGCGTTCGACACGTCGGCGCTTCCCAACCGTGCGAAGATCCTCTACGCGACACTCTCGCTGAAGACCAAGCGCGTCGAGAACATCTATCCCGCGCAGGCCCTGGGCCGCCTCTACGCAGACCTTTCCCGGCGTCAACCAGCGTCCGTCTTATCCCACGACCCCCTTGCGGCAGTGGAGGCGGCGCAGATGAATGCGGCCCGGTTTCCCGGCCAGCGTTCAAGAGGCGTCATCCCCCCGCGCGGCCTGGCCGAGATCAGCAAGAAGGGCCTGACGCTTGTGCTCCTGCGCATGGAAGTCGACGACAACGACAACAATCTGCCCGACATGAAGGAGTTCCATTTCGATCCCGCTGATCCCGAGTCGCTTCCCGAGTTGACAGTCTACTACAGGGCTCCCGCGGCCCGTCGGCCGAGGCTCGTGAACGTGGCCCAGGGCAAGAAGGCCAGGCAGAGCACGGTGGACTGGGAGGGTCAGCCGAAACGAGCGGTGGATGGAAATACGGACGGCAACTACGGGGGCAAGTCGGTGACCGCGACCACGGCCGAGCCCGAGCCCTTCTGGGAGGTCGATCTTGGCCGCGTCTACGATGTCGAGCGTGTCGAGCTGTGGAACAGGACGGAGATGTGCCAGGATCGGCTCAACGATTTCTGGCTTCTCATCTCCGACCAACCGTTCCGATCTCGGGGCCTGGCGGAGGCCATCGGCGAGGCCAGCGCAGCGAGTATCTCCTCCGACACGATACCGAACCCGGTTTCGGTCTTCCGCCTGGAGGCTGTGAAAGGCCGCTACGTGCGAGTGCAGTTGGCGGGAACCGAGGTCTTGTCATTGGCCGAGGTCGAGGTGTTTGCGGAATAGTAGACTTTCAAGCCTCGCGTCCCCGCCGAGGCGAGCCCTAACTCGGCAGCGTCCCCGCCGTCCCGCCCAGCGCCAGCCGCATACTCCTACTGGAGCTATCGAAAGTGGGGGAACGTCTTTGGGGCGCTGCGTCATTCGTCTTCGGGCTCCTCCGGGGGTTGTTGTATCTTAGCGCCGCCGGTCTCTGCCGCCTTCGCTTGAAGCGCTTCTCTGTCTGCCTTCGACCTGGCTGGCTGAACGTAATAGAAATCGAACAGGCCCATTAGCACTCGAAGCGACCAATCGGCTTCGGCCCAATCCACTTTCACGATCTCGCCTGTGTTCTTGCTCTTTTTCGGATGGGCTGCGAAGTTGCCAATGATCCGAATGGTGCCCACATCTTCGGCAAGGTGAGTGGGAAGCTGTCTGCTCTCCAGCAACGCTTCTATCTCGTAGTAGAGATCATTCTTCTTCTCTGGCTTGACGTCAGCTTCTTCTCGAATGATTGTCTGCAGTAAACGGCGACTGAGCGCTGCGCTGGCCTGTGGGCTGTCATTCAGAATCAGGCAGGCTTCCTTGTAGTCCTGGGCGACATGGTCGGGCACTCCTTCAGGCGCTAGCTCTCTACAGACGCCCTTAGGATGGGCCAGTATGGTCACATCTGGTTCCCCTGCGAAGATCGTACCCCCAGCCGCAGGCAACGGGCCGGACAGGAGATATCCATGGTGGAGCCTCACTATTGGCTCCGGACACCCGGGGCAGTATTCCCAAGACAATGCCCACCCATCGTTAGACCCCTGCTCGAATGGATCATGTGTCGGCTCTTGCGGCCGTTTCGTTGAGATGTAGTTAGGCTTGCTGTGGAATCCCTGCAGGCAATGCGGGCACTTCATCAATCGCACCTCTCCCTCCGCTTAGGCGTCTGCGCCGATCCGATTCTGCATCATTCAGCTTCAGGCTCCTCCGGGGGTTGGAGTAGCTCCTTGCCAGGGCCTGCCTTGGCCTTCACGGCTTCCCGTTTCTTAGCCCACTCCGCTTCCTTGGCGTAGTAGTGATCGAACAGCCCTTCGAGAATCAGAAGCACACAGTCGGCTTCGTCGTCTTTCACGTCAACGATTTCGCCTGGACTGTCGCTCCAGGTCGTGTGAGCGGCCCAGTTCCCGACGTGCCGAATCAGATCAACGTTCCTGGCGAGGTATGACGGAAGCTGTTTGCTGTCAAGCAAGGCTTCGATTTCATGATACAGGTCATCTCTCTTCGGCTCGACGTTGGCTTCTTTCCGAATCACGGCCTGCAAGCAACGTCGACCAAGCGCAGCGGAAGCCTTCGGGGAGTCCTGAAGCACGAGGCAGGCTTCTTGGTAGTCTTCCTTGATGTGGTCGGGCACGTCGGCGGGAATGGGGCCACGGTTTATACCCTTCGGAACCACCAGCATTGTCTTCTCTGACGGCTTCGTCTGGGAACGCCGCCCTTTTCCGCTCCGCACCGTCCACCCGTAGTGGACCATGATGATCGGCCGGTGACACAAGGGGCAGTGTTCCCACGTTGCTGCCCACCCACCACAAGGGGACGTGAAGGGAATCTCGTCGTTTTCTATGCACAGGAACACGTAGTTGGGGTTGGAGTTGATCCCCTGCAGACAATGCGGACACTTCATCACTACCACCTCGCTCTAGTCTCTGCGCCGGAACTCCTGGTACATTGCGTCCCCGGTACAATCCTGGTATTGCTCTCCACTGCCCCATTGGCCCTTGAGACCCGTTAGTGTGATGCCTTGGATGAACCATTTCTGGGCGAAGAACAAGGGGAGGATCGCGGGGAGTGCCATGGTGAGCGACCCGGCCATCAGCATCGCCCACTCGGCCGCGTACTCCTGCTCGAGGTCCAGATCGAAGAGGGCCCGCCTCCCGCTACGACAGATCCGGGGACCAGTTGGCGTAATGCCCGACCGCCAGACTAGACTGCCAACGGCCAGCTCACAGCCATGACGCATGGCAACCGCCCGGCACGGAATCAGAGCGACGACGAGCCTGCACGGCCGTCGCCGTGACCCCTTCGCCGCCGTTCTTCCGGTCTTCGCGTCTTCCCGCTTTCGTTGCCGTTCCGTCCAGCCTCGCCGTCCTTGGTGATCCTTGGTGTTCTTGGTGGTTCAAGCCGTCCCGCCCAGCGCCAACGCGACCTTCCCCTCGTGCCCCTCGATGTGCCCCGCCATTACCTCAACCGCGCGGTTGGCTATGAGCATCCGCCGGTCGCGCTTGCTCATCTTGCCCTTCTTCTCCATCGGCGGGAGGAGGCCGAAGTTCGCGTTCATCGGCTGGAAGTGCTTTGGATCGGCGGTTGTGATGTGGTGCAATAGCGCGCCGATGACCGTCTCGCGCGGGAAGGTGATCGGCTCTTCGCCGCCGAGAGATGCCAAGACGTTCAGCGCGGAGACAAGCCCGCACGCCGTCGACTCAACGTAGCCCTCGACGCCGGTGATCTGGCCCGCGAAATAGAGCTGCGGCCGGTCTTTCAGGCTGAGAGTGATATCAAGCAACGTGGGCGAGTTGATGTAGGTGTTGCGGTGCACGGCCCCATACCGGAGGAACTCGGCGTTCTCAAGCCCCGGGATCATGCGGAAGACGCGATCTTGCTCGCCCCAGCGGAGCGAGGTCTGGAACCCCACGAGGTTGTACATCGTGAACTCGGCGTTCTCGCTTCGGAGCTGAACCACCGCGTAGGGCCGCTCGCCCGTCCGGGGATCGGTCAGGCCGACTGGCTTCATCGGCCCGAACAGCATCGCGTCGTGGCCCCGGCCACCGATGACCTCGATGGGCAGGCACCCGTCGAAAAGCTCGTCGGGGCTGACATCCGCGTGCATGCTCTGCTCGGCGCCCATGAGCGCCTCGTAGAAGGGGTCGTACTCCTCTTTCGTCATCGGGCAGTTGAGATACGCCGCCTCGCCCTTGTCGTAGCGCGACTGCATGAACGCCTTGTCCATGTCGATCGACTCGGCGTCGACGATGGGGCTGATGGCATCATAGAAGAAGAGATAATACTCGCTCGTGAGCCCGAAGATCTCTTTGGCGAGCGCGCTTGATGTCAGCGGCCCGGATGCGATGATCGTTGGCGATTCGTCCGACTCGGGAAGCGCGGTGACTTCCTCGCGGCGGACTTCAATGCGCGGGTGGTTCGCCATTGCCGCGGTGATCTCGCCCGCGAAAAGGTCGCGGTCGACCGCCAGCGCGCTGCCGGCGGGGATGCGGTTGTTGTCGGCGGCGCGGATGATCAGCGATTTGAGCAACCTGAGTTCCGCCTTCAGGATTCCCTGCGCGCGGTCGAGGCTGTCGGACCGGAGCGAGTTGGAGCAAACAAGTTCGGCAAGAAGATCGGTCTTATGGGCGGCGGTCTCAACGACAGGGCGCATCTCATATAGAACGACATCGGCGCCGCGTTCGGCAAGCTGCCACGCGGCCTCGCACCCGGCCAGACCTCCACCTACGACGGTAATCGGCTTCATAGCGTCGGCCCCGTCTCGCGCTGCGCGATGGGGCACTTCCTCCAGTGTTGGTCGATCAGTACGGTATCGCCGACCAGATCGGCGCCTTTTCGGCGAGTTCGTCCAGGTCGGGCTTCTCCTCGGGCAACTCCGTCAGCTCCGGCACTTCGGGAGCCTCGGGCCGGTCCGCGCCGGGCGTGGCCGCCTTGGCGTTGACGCCCGTGACCGCGAATGTCTGGGCCCACATGAGCCCGAGCACAACCGCGAACACGGCGACCAGAACCACCGTCCGAACAGTACCTTGCAGCTTCATGACCATCTCCGAGTTCAGGAGCGAGGATTCTACGCGTCAGCGTCCGGCGTTGTCAAATGCTCCAGCGTCAGCAGCTCGAGCCCGAACAGTTCAAAGTGCGGGTCAAACGCGAAAACGTGGGTGATGTCGAGCATATCGGCTGCAACCGCCGTTGAGCAGTCGACAATACCCACTGACCGACGGCCGAGCCGCTCCACCTCATCCCACGCCCCGCGCGTCAGGGCCTCATCGAACCACACGATCTCCGTGGACTCGATGAGCGAGCCTCTGAAGTCGGCAAGCCGCGCCAGCCCCAACCGTCGCTGGATCAACGCAGCCACCTCCATTACAACCGGCGATGTGGCGAACAGCTCGTGTCGGTCGTCCACGAGCCGCCGGAAGAGCCGCGTGGCGCGGCCGTGGCACCGATCATCGACACACAGGCCGGCGTACCACGCCGACGTGTCAACCAATACTCTCATGACTCGTCCCCGTAGAGGTAGTCATCATGCCGTTCTGCGACATCGGTCTTCGTGTCTCGGGCGGCCCCAATGAACCTGAGCGCTGCCTCCGGATCCTTGATGGTCGTCTTGGCTCGGGCGTACCGCTCCCGGCACATCTCGCGGACCACTGCGGACATGGATATCCCGCGCTCAAACGCCTCGCGCTTGAGGCGCTGATAGTCCTCTTCATCGACCAGAACCTGCGTCCGTACCTTGCCCATGTGGCCACCTCCATCATTACATCATGATGTAATGATACCATGATGTAATGGTGTAGTCAATCGACCGACCGGAAGTGAACCGGAAGGGGTCAGATTCGGGGTCAGAAACGGCAGTTACATACTAGGCGCACCAAGCGCCGGGAAGGCACGTGATGAGATGAGTGATGAGACTAAGGTAGCTGAAGATGAGACGGGCAAGCATGAGGTGCTTTGGCCGGGACTTCCGAAGAAGTACGACTTTTCGTTGGCACAGGCGTGTGGCTTGTTGACATACTGCGAAGGGGTAGCGCCCGGAAACACGGATAACGCCCTGGCGTGTGAGTGCGGTGCCTGTATGGGATGCGCCACGCGGGCACTATTCGAGACGCTGTGGGGCAACCAGGGCAAGCAGGCGATAGTGCTGGCCCGAGGGATGCCGGAGCCATCTATTGTTTGTTCCACGGTGGATTGAACATAGCGATCAGTTCCTGTTCGGCGGCTCTGGCTGAGGCCTCGCTATCGTGCTGGAACCAGTCAAAGTAGCGGGTCTTTGGGTAGTCATTGAGCGACTTATGCTCCTTGAGCCTTGCTCGCAGCCGTTTGGCTCCGGCCATGCCGATGTAGCCGATGCTCTGGCCTGCCGATCTGAGGATGTAGACGCCGCACGTTTCGGGGACCGTATCTATGTTGGTATCCGTCCACGCCAGTAGCTCTTTCCGGGCTACTTCAACCATGGCTGACCTCCTAGTAACCGCGCGAGGTCTGGAGCTTCGCTGCAGCGGGATGGATGGCCTGCAGGGGATACTAGCTCGGCACACCAACTAGGCGCACCAAGCGCCGGAGAGAAGGCGAGTGATGTGTAGCGATGATGCGGAAGCCGTTGAAGAGCCCGAGGCAGACCGATTCATGGAGATGTTGAACCGCCACGTGCGGCTGCATGTACAGGACGCCATGGATGAGCATGAGCGGCTCCATCACGGCACTCAGGATGACGATGACTCGCCCCCGTGATCGGAGTCGAGACGCTCCTCAGCCAGCCGAACAATGGTATTCCTCGTCTCCTTGTTGATCGCATCGATAACTAGGGCGACTTCGGCGGGCTGGAGAGTCGGAAATGCCGTCAGCAACAGGCAATCGCTGTTGGGCGTGAAGAGCGAGCATCTGCCCTCTACGCAGACGCCTGGTTCTATGTCGCACCGCGTTGGAGTGGCCGGTCTGTGTTCGGGGAGCAACGGACGGGAGTCTTTGAGCGGGCATGTCGGGGCGTCTTTTGACATTGGCTGACCTCCTGGGTTGGTGAAGAACGCGGAGGTTCGCTGGACGCGAGTGAAGGGCCTGCTGGAGAGCCACACACTACAGGCGCACCAAGCGCCGGGAAGGTGCGTGAAAGACCGTGAGTGAGGATACCAAAGTAGCTGAAGAAGAGAATGCGGCTGATGTGGTAGCGCAGCCCTACGACCCATCTGCGTTCCAGCAATCCGAGGCCGTGAGGGCGACAAATACATACGGTCGTGTACTTGACCTACTACCGGGTATGGAGCGCATCCATACTGGAGGGTACAAGTCAATCGCTCCATACCCAGAGGATGTGATGAAGGCTATCGACGGCCTGGTACAGTCCACGCGTGACTGGGTGAGCCGCGCTAGCCCATCGCCTGGTCGCCCTGCGGAGCTATATCCTGGGGTGCTTCCCGAGTAGCCGCTACTCGCGAGCTGGCCTGTTGAGGTTCTGAACGTCGATGACCTCTGCAAGCATCGGCAGGGAGCATTGGTCCGATCCTGATGACCAAAGGCCACACCTGTCACCCTTGCATAGCACAGGGCCTTGGCTGGTGCTTTCGGATTGGGATGCTTGAAGCGTCTCGCAGATAGACCAAAGCGGGCATTCCTCGGTAGGCATGACTGACCTCATAGAAAATCGTGAGGTCTGGAGCTTCGTTGCCTGCGCCATCAATGCCTTCTATTTGGCGCTTTAACCCGGCGGACGCTGCAGTTCAAACAACTACGGGAGGTATTGGTATGCGGCGCACAGAATGCCGTTCTGCACTGCCCGTCCAGTACAGGATTTCTACATGCCAGGCACGTTTATCAAGTCCCTTTTCGCCCAAGCAACAGCCACCGGCGTCAAGGACAACGTGATGAAGTCGCTCACTTGGGCGCTTCTCATAGTGATAGCGGCAACCGCAGCCTGTGTCACCGGCACAGAGATCGTAGCGCTGCATTGGCTGTCATGTGTGGCCAGTTCCCTGGTGCTTGCTGTGTATCTGGGAGTGTACATATACTGTCTGCTAAAGGACCCAGACCTGCTAAGAGGTGAGAGCTTCATTATAGACAAGCTCTCAATTGAACATAGCGTCTCTGGTGACAGCAGAGCGGGATTGGTTGATACGAAACTAAAGGCGCTGGAAGCCGGAGATGTTGATTCAAGAGAGATCGACGAGGCATCATGAGGAAGCGTTTCGTCATAGGAATCCAGACGACTACGGCGGAGCAAGATAAGGCATTCATCAGCTTCATTGAGTCGAATGGAATCACATGGTGGCATTGGATCGGTGGTTTCTGGCTCCTTGTTGATCCACAAGGGGCCATGACGGAAATGGTTCTTCGGGACAAGCTGCGAGAGACTCACCCGGAAGCTAGGTCGCTAGTGATTTGTGTTCCAGAATCAACTGTTGGGTGGGCGGGGTTCGGCCCGAACACGGCCGAGCATGATATGTCCGCGTGGATACGAGAGACCTGGGATAAGTGATCGCGCCCTGATGTTCATCCAGCGTCGTCGTCTGCTGTCTCCTTCGCCTTGTCCCGCCGCTCCTGCCGTTCCTGCCTCTCCCGCTGAAGCTCGCGCTCCACGTCCTTCTTCGGCGCCCGCACAACAGACCGCACCGCCTCCTGGAAGCGGCGCTGCTCGTCAGCCTTCTTGTCAGGCATTGCCCTATGCCTCCTTGCCCGTCAGTTGGGCATACGTCAGCCGCCGCCCCGTGACCTGCGAGAGGACCGCCCGGAAGCGATCGGCGTTGTCTCCCTTTCGCTCGTTGTAGCGGAAGACCTGCTCGGCCACGTAGCGCTTCAGCAGGCTCCAGAAGTTCTCCAGGTTGTTCGTGTGGCAGTTGCCGTGGACGTACTCGACGGAGTGGTTGACCGTCTCATGCACCCAGTACTTCCAGACGTCGCTGTAGACCGAGTTTTCGTCGGTGAAGACCCAGCTTATCTTCTTGACGTTATCGGCGATGATCGGCATGACCGTCCCGGCCGTCACGTCCGGGATGACCTGGGCTCTGAGTTCGCCACCACGCTCCACCAGGCCCATGACCGTAGTCTTCCCGAGGTTGGGCCTGGCATTGGCTTGCTTCGCTCTGTAGCTGTGCATGTTGGTGACCCGGCCGCCGACGTGAGTCTCGTCAACCTCGACCTCCCCAACCAGCTTCTTCTCTTTCTCGATACTCCCGATCTCCATGGCCTTCCGGATCCGCCCGAGCATGTGCCACGCGGTCTTCTGGGTCACCCCGATCTCCCGGTGGATCTCGCACGAGCTGATGCCGTTCTTGTCGTTGGCGATCATCCATATCGCAGCCAGCCACTTGTCGAGCCCGAGGGGGCTGTCCTCGAAGATCGTTCCGACCTTGACGCTGAACTGCTTGCGGCACTCCCGGTCCCGGCACTTCCAGATGCCACGGGTCTTCAAGAAGTAGGGGTCCCCGGTGCCGCAGTGCGGGCACTCCACGCCGTCCGGCCAGCGCTCACCAGCGACGATTTCCCGGCAGTAGTCCGGGTCATCGAGCCGCTTGATCGCGTCAACGAGAGTCGTAGGGTACTTGGCTTCCTGATCCATGGTTCATGCCTCCTCCGCTGTCCAGAATCCCTCTGACATTCTCCGTCGATGGCACTCCATCGCCGCATTCGCGGACTCCTGCGATGACGACTCTATCGTGGTGCAATCACCATCTGGCCGAATGGTGATGATCCGCGCAGGTAGGCTGACATTCCCCGGCCTATCCTTGGCCTGCGCTGAGATCGCGAACTCGGCCAGTGCTATGAGTTCCTCAACGCTGCGCTCTTGGGAATGGAGCATTTCGCACAGCAGCCAAGCATGTCTGCAGGTACCTTCTACCGCCCAGGAATCGAATGTCTCTATGTCGAAGTCCAGGGCGCTGCGGAGGTAGTAGAGGCGAGGTTCCTCCGGCGATTCGTACCCGCCGACGAGGAGGCCGACATATCGCTCATCATGGCGTGATGGATTGGCCGCGCGACGGTCGTCTGCCTGCGTGATCCCGTACTTACGGAGCAGTTCGGCAATTCGCTCCGGTCCAGCCCGTTTCCGACCAACCTTATCCTTCACCCGTTCCACCACCCGATAGCCCGGCACCGCATCTCCCACGATTCCCACGACCACACTTCGCCCCGTCTGCACGAGTTTCATGTCTGTCGTCCTGGCGACGCGTTCACCGTGGACCGGCTGGACCATGCGGCTGTCGGCGGCCATCACCATCCCGTCGCGTCCAAGCATCCCGAGAACCAGCGTCATCTTCTTCGCCTCCACGTGGTGGAGCGCTTCCCGCACACGATCTTGGTGCGCGTAAATATCAACCGTTGGGCATGGATTGTGGGCCATCGTCCCTGCCTCGAACGAGCGGTTCGTTCCAATCTGCCTGCTGCCCTGCTTCACCATGGTTCGTGCCTCCTCTTACGCCTGCTCATTGTAGCAGAAACGGCTTGGTGTGTCAAGTATATAACTGCCTCAGAAACGGTGTCGGACCCGTCGATTCGGCATGAAAAACGCATGATTCCTCGCCCAAAAACGAGAATCGTGGTTTGGGCCCGTTTAGGCGCGAAAAAGCCGGGCTCAAGGCCCGAATCGAGGGGAAATGTCGAGGAGTGGCCCGTTTTCGCCCCCGAATCACGCCGATTCGAGGGCCAGATCGATACGCCGTCACCCACTGACCGGAAGGCCCTTCCGGCCAGATCTAACCGACCTTCGCCGCGGACGCCGTCTGCAGCATGTAGCTGATCACTTCGGCCGCCGAGTACGTCGCGCGGCGCTCGGAGACGAACCGAGCCAGTTCGCGCAAGCAATCGCCGGCAGTCAGCAATAGCTGCTCAACGTAGCCCGTCGCGCGCGCCTGGGCGAGCCCCACATTGGCCATGAGAGCGTTGCACAGGCATTTCCGGCCGATTGTGTCCTGAATGTCTCCGCCCTTGGCGACGAAGCTGGCAACGGGCTCGGCCGGGCAACGGTAGCCGATGCTGCCATCCGGCTTCTTATAGAACGTGGTCAGGTATCCAAGGTCGCAGACGCGCTTGCGGAGATCGTAGACGAGCTTGTCCGACAACGAGCCGGCCTTCTGGATCACCTTGAACGGGAATCCGGCAGGCGACACGCACGGGTCGGTAACCACATCAACCGAGCCGTTCAGGACGTCCTGGATCAGCTCGTCGCGCGTCTGTGTCGGCAGGCCCGATTCGTTGCAGAACGCAAAGCTCGTGCCTATCTGGACGCCGCTGGCACCGGCGTCGAGGGCTTCGCGGAGCTTCTCGGGGTAGTCGCAGGCCCCCGCCAGCCAGAAGGGCAGGCCGAGCCGCTTGATCTTGCTGAGGTCGACTTCGTCGCGGGGCCCGTACATCGGCTCGCCGCGGTCGTTCAGCTCGAACGCGCCGCGAGGCGGCGCGTTGTGGCCGCCGGCGGCATGCCCCTCCACCACAAAGCCGTTGACCTCGCCTTCGGTCTTCTTCGCCAGCGAGGTCGCCAGCACGGACGACGAGACGATCGCCACGAACTCGGGGCGGCCAATCTCAGGAAGGTCGTCGCCAAGGACCTTCTTGGGATCGAACCACGTGCGGTAATCATCGTCGGCTTCGGCTCCGACGACATCGAGGCGGAGCGACGCGGGCTCGTGGCGGGTGAAACGGTCGATGGCGGACGGGATCTCACGCGGGATGCCCGCGCCCATGAAGACGTAGTCAACGTCCGCGAGCATGGCGCCGTAAATGGACGCCAGGTTCGGAAGCTTGATCTTCTCGAGGTAGTTGATGCCGATCTGGCCCTCATGGCCCTCTTTGGCCAGGAAGACCTCGCAGAAGTTCGCGGCGACGGCGAGCTGATGCAGCGGCACCGACGGCTCGGCGGTGAAGACAGGCGCGAGGCGGAACGGTTCATCGGGCGCCTTTCCGCCCGAAATGAAGTGCTCATCGAGAATGCTCTGCGCGATCTCAGGGATTGGGAAATGCGCGAGCGCGCGCCTCAGGCTGCCGTCGGCATCGCCGTTCTGGAGCCTGCGCGCAAAGGCTGAGTCGAGACCAGTACCGGAGACGATACCCAGTTGATCGGCCCGCGCTACAGCGCTGGCAAGCCGCCAACCCGATATACCGACCCCCATACCGCCCTGTACGATGACTGGGTATGCCACGCGATACTCCTTCCGATTCACCGGTTGCTTCGTTGCAACCGCTCCCAAAACCTCGTCGCCGGCACCGAATCTCAGTCGACGCGAGCGCCGTTGAGAAACAGCGCCAGCGTGTGATCCGCGGCGGCGTCGACATCCACGGGCGGTCCGCCCAGGATAGCGAGGTCGTGGAAGACGTTCATCATACCAATAAGTGAGCAGGCTGCCAACTCCGAATCGACATTTCCGATGTCGCCTGCCTCGGATGCTTCGTGCAAGAGGACTGCCACGCGCTGGATAATCTCGCCAAATGGCATGGCGAGGAGCTTGGCTCCCTCGCCGGCGCTGGCCAACTCGCGCCGGACCATCCGCGCGAGGCCGCGGTCCTCGAAACAGAGGTTGATGTACTCCCGGATGAACTCCGCCAGCTTGGGCAGGGGCTTGGCATCAGCGCTGGACGCGCGGTCGAGGATCTCCTGGAAGACCTGAGCGCCTTGCTCAACCAGGATCCCGTAGATGTGCTCCTTGCTCTCGAAATAGTAATAGAGCAAGGCTCGATTGACCTTGGCTTTCGCCGAGATCGCCTCGATCGTGGCGCCCCGGAATCCCTGTTTGGCAAAGACCGTCTCAGCGGACTTGAGGATGCGTTTGCGTGTGGCCTGCTCCGTCGCGCCGCGCCCGTTTCGACTCACGGATTACTGCCCCTGTAGAGCTACGAATTTAACTAACTGTTTAGTTAAATGGAGTGTACCTGGTGAGGGCGAGGGTGTCAAGGCAAAGGCGGGGAAATGGGAGGGGCGACGTCCGGGCTGACGGCAGGGATAACGACCGGGTAGATGGCAGGGATGACGGCGGGGAACGATACAGGAGGTGGACGAGGATGCCCAAGGCGCGGGACCCACTCGACGATTCGATCCAGGACTTGACGGACAACGTAGTCGCCATCCGGCACTTCACCGACCGCGAAGACGCCATCGAGGCTTTCCAGACTTGCGTCGATGCCGACGAGGGCGAAACACTGCCCGTGGTGTCGTACTATGGCGTTGGAGGCGCGGGTAAGAGCCTGTTGCTCCGCAAGCTGGCCGGCGTGCTTGGCGAGTCCTACAAGGACATGCCGTTCGCGCGCGTGGACTTCGTCGCGCAGGCGAACCGGGACCGCGTCATGGCACTTTGCTCGCTGCGTCAGCAGCTTGGGGAGTTCGGCCTCGACTTCGAGGGCTTCGACTTGGTCCGCGCCGTCATGGCGTGGCAGCAGGGCGCGTCGGAGGAACACCTGCTGGCAGTGAGCCCGTGGCTGAAGGGCGCCCTCGGCATGGTGAAAGCAGTCTTCGCTGCGACACAGCCCCTGGTGGCCGGTGCCGCAGCCGTGGCGGGAGCCGGCGCGAAGCCCGTCGCCGACCGCGTCCCCCAGAAGACCCTCGACCGCGTCAAGGCCGCTCTGGGTGGGACGCAAGCCCTACTTGACATGCGAGGGCTCGACCCACAGACCATCTTCGACCGGCACCTCGTGCCACAGTTCGCCGCAGGGCTCTGTGAGGGATTGCAGAAGCGCAAGAAAGGTCACCGAGGCGTGCTCTTCATCGACTCCTACGAGTTGCTCTGGAGCGGCTCGGACACGCCCCGCAGCCCTCGGGGGCGCGATCTCGACGAGTGGGTCCGTCGGCTGTGCAGCTACCTTCTGCACTACCGCAACGTGCTATTGGTGATCGCGGGACGGGATGAGCTGGCGTGGCCCGAGATCGACCCGGAGTGGGCCAATGCCACCGACGACGACATCGCCGGGCACGCGGTCGGCGGCCTGTCGCGCCATGACGCGGCAAGCTTCCTCGCCAAGTGCGAGGTCGGATCTCCGCCGGATGTGGGCAAGGCCGAGCCGCTGCAGACAGCGATTGTCGATTGCGCCGAGGCCGACCCCGAGGTGGAGGGCTGCCACCCATTCCTCCTGGCGCTGTGTGCGAACATCGTGCAGCAAGAGCGGTCGGGTGGCGGATCGGACCCGGCTCCATCCGTGTTCCAGGACATCCCCGCCGGAGAAGCCGTCGAGCGCCTGGCCGCGCTGTTCCTGAAATCGCTACACAGTGAGGAGACCGCCGACCTCGTGCAGGCTCTGAGCGTGCCGAGGTGGTTTGACCTCGAACTCGTCACGGCCCGCCGCGACGCGGGCGAGGACACAGGACGCACGCTCCTCACCCAATTAGCGCGCTTCTCATTCACCCAGTTCGGCGAGTCCGGCGAACTGCGCATGCACTCGGTAATGAGGCGCGCGCTACGGCTGCGCCTCCAGCAGGCTACCCCTGAGCACCATGTCTCGGTCCACGAATGGTGTCGCGACCATTGGGAAGGCCGCATTGAGGCAGACGGAGGGTCCGCAGGCCGGGAGTGGTGGCATCACGTCTCATTGACCGATCCACTTGGCGAGAAGTGGAACGAGGTCGAGCAGGTCCTGGCTGAACACTCTGACCAGTTAGGCTGGGAGGACGCGATGACCCTTCCGCCGACCTGGCTTGGATGCAACGTCGAAAGGCTCGTACGCGCACTGATGGATGGGGGTCTCTTCGTGCTCGCCGGACGATGCGTGCAGCACGGCACGGACATCGGCGATGAGTTGGAGGAGGAACTCGTCAGCGCGCTCTTCGGCGAGTTCGGGGACAGCTGGAGAACGTGGAGCATCGACGTGTTGGTCGAAATGGGCAGCATCCGTGTGATGGAAGCCGCGATGTGCATGCTGGGACAAGGTGAGCCAGCCCCCCTCTTCCTGGCCGATCTCGTCAGCGCGGCCCTCCTGGGATGCGCGCCATCGCTCTTCGTGAAGGCGTTCGCCAAGCTCGGCAAGGAGGTGCCGGACGCGTGGGCGGCTGCGCTAGACGACGTGAGCGCAGACATGTTCGAGCTGCGGTCGGGAGAGCCCCTTCTGAAGTGGCTCGCGATGCAGATCTCCAAGATGGCTCTGGCTGAACGAGACGGGGAGCGGTTCGACGGTGTATTCGGCAAGTCCCTCTCAACCACTGCAATCAGCGCCCGGAGTGCTCTGATCCTCGAAGAACTGGGGGCTCCCGGAGTGCGCGACACATTGCAGGAAATCGTGGCGGATCCAGATGGCAGTATGGTGGGACGGCTCCTGTCTTGGTGCGTCATGGTCGGTACTACGGACGGGCACGACGCCGCGTGGCTCGCCGTGGCACTAGAAGAACCCACCACGCACACGGCGCCGTTTACGTACGCAATGGGCCTGCACATGCTTCAGGCGAAGCACATTGGCCGCCTGTCGGCGACAGAGCGACAGGCCCTGTCTGAGGCGGTATCGGCTGCGGAAAGCGTGGCTCGGTCTGCCGTTGCTGAGCTGTGGGACGAAGAAGAGGGAACCAAGGACTAGGCCTGAAGAAACACTGGCCCGGACGACCGAGGGCGGCGGCCTGAGCAGATCTGGCCGTGCCCGGCGAGGCGGATCCGCTGCTGAGGTTGTGCGTGTTGCATCGGTTGAAGCATCGGTGGGTGGAGGAGAGTGGGGCGAAGTTGAGTGAGGCGCAGGAGGCGAGGTTTCGTGAGTTGATCGCGAAGGCCGAGGGCGATGTGAAGCGGCACTTCGAGCGGTTTGCGGAGATCGTGGAGGAGAAGATCCAGGAGGCGTTGGCGGAGACCGAAGGGGATGAGTGAGCCCGCGGGGCGAAGTGCTACGTGATAGGGGAAAAACCCAGGGACAGCTACCATGTATCCGGACAACAGGATAATGGAAGCTGTCCCGGAGTTTTTCCGGGCGGAACGAGGGGCGGCGGATGAGCCGGCAACCGCGACTAACGGATGCGGACGAGGGGGATGTGAAACGGCACTTCGAGCGGTTTGCGGGGATCGGGGACGGTGCGGGCGAGCGAGAGTTGGGAGTTACAGTGTCAGACCCCCGTTCTGCGGACGGCGGCAAAACAAGTGTCTGACCGGGTAAGCGGGGCTGGGGAGAAGGATGAGGGACAGACGCAGGCGAGCGAGAGTCGGGAGTTCTAGTGTCAGACACCCGTTTTGCAGACGCCGGCAAAACAAGTGTCTGACACGGGTGAGCGGGGCTGAGGAGAAGGCTGAGGGGCGGCGCGGGTGAACGAGAGTTGGGAGTTCTAGTGTCAGACACCCGTCTTGCGGACGGCGGCAAAACAGGTGTCTGACACGGGTAAGCGGGGCTGGGGAGAGGGATGAGGGACAGACGCAGGCAAGAATGCCTGCGCCACGGGACGGCGACTCACAGGGATTGGGAGTGACGGCGACAGGCGTGGAGACTCGTTGAGTTTCCCAGATACTGCGCGAAGACGAGTGCGGGGATCGGGGACGGAGCAGGCGAACGAGAGTTGGGAGTTCTAGTGTCAGACACCCGTTTTGCGGACGGCGGCAAAACAGGTGTCTGACACGGGTAAGCGGGGCTGGGGAGAGGGATGAGGGACAGACGCAGGCAAGAATGCCTGCGCCACGGGACGGCGACTCACAGGGATTGGGAGTGCGGCTCAGGAGAGCCGCAGGCACGGACGGATGACGTCAGGCGTGGAAACTCAGCCGACGAGTTTCCCTGCGCCTGTCCTACGACAACAACGACAGGGCGCGATAAATCGCGCCCCTACAACGGCCGGCGGGCTGGAAGCCCGCCGCTACGCGTGGATGCCAGTTGGCGACATCAGCGGAGGATTTCGCCCTGGGTGGCGTCGCCGGGGATGTCGAGGAGCATGACGTTTGAGACGCACTGGAAGCGCTCGTAGTCATCGATTTGCCAGACGACCTGCTTGTCGCGGGTGACCTCGAAGATCACCGGCTGCCCGTCGATATGACCGTGCCCGCCCCAGTTACAGACGACCGTATTGCCATTCGGGAGGCGCTGCAATCCGGCGACGAAGCGCAGCGGATTGCCAGGTAGGTCGTTCTCGTCGATCTGCCAGACGATATTCCCCTCCGGATCGAACTCGACGATCTTGTGCCCATCACCGCAGCCGGCGAGCGTGTTGCCGTTCGGCAAGCGGATCCCGCCGAAGACATTGCCCGGCGTCGGGAACTCCTTGACGACGTGCCCGTCGCCATCGACCTCAACGAGCTTGTTCTCCCCCACAAATGAGACGAGGTAGTTGCCATTCGCGAGCTTGCGCCCGTTGCGGAAGTGCCCGTGGACGTTGTCGTGGTTGGGATGCAGGCGGACCGTCTTGGCGATCTCGCCGTCGGGGTCGATCTCAACGATACGCTTCGAGCCACACTCAATGACCATCACGCGGCCATCAGGGAGCGGCTGGCACGTGTGGACCTCGGTGCCCTCGGGCGATTCGTACTGCCACACGATCTCCTTGTCGACGGTGATCTCAATGGCGCCACGGTTGTAGCTGAGGAGGTAGTTGCCATTCGGCAGGAGCCACACGTCCTGGCTATTGGCGAGGTCGTACTCCCACGTCGTCTGGCCCTCGGCATCGATGACGAAGACTTTGCCCTGGCCGTTGTCGGAGCAGATGAACGGGTGCGAGACGGCATCCTGGGCGGGTGCGAGTGATGTGAGGATGAGAAGCGTAAGGGCGAGAGAGGTGCGGGACATGCGGGATCTCCTTAGGACGGCAGGGCGCAATGAATTGCGCCCCTACGATGGGGATGCCAGCGGGATGCGGAAGGTGTTGGGGCCCTCGATCGTGCGGCGCGGGTAGTATACCTCGCGGGTGGCGTCGCCGTCGATACGCAGGCCATGGTCGGCGGTTAGGACGATGCGACGTTGGCCGTCGACTTCGTCGATCCGGTCGATCTCGTACCCGTGCGCGTGACCGTTGCCGTGGGTGAGGATGATCCACACGCCGCTCAAGTCGTCGCCGACGGGCAGATCGGCGTCCGTGAGGAAGGCGTCGACTTCGGCTCCGTCAGCCGTGCGCGTGGCTGAAGAAATGGCTCCCGTGGGGCCCTCGCGGCCGAGATACCACTCTCCGAACGCCTCCGTCCCGCGAGCGCGCGTGATGCGGAGTTCAGCATCGCCTTCGCGATCTATCACATCGACGAAGTCCTTGGTGAACACCCAGATCTCCGCGCCTCTCGTCTCAACTTTCTCGATGAAAGGCTCGCCGGCGTGAGGCTCGTGGACGGCGATGAACATGGAGGAAAGCGGAGCGTCACCGACTGTGCGGACGACGAGGTGAGGCATCCAGAAGTCGTAGGCCTTGCGACCGTCGCCCTTGCTGCCGACGCCGATTCCGCGGACAGAGGGGCTGCGGCCGAGGAAGATCTCGGCGTCGGGGAGGTGCGGCAGGTGGATGCGAACCCCGCGCGTTGGGTCCTCCTCGTAGGCGAAGTCAACGCGGGCGGGACCGTCGGCATGGCCCATCTTCATGTCACGGAGCATCCCGTAACCGTTGTACTGGTCGGCCTCGAGCTTCGGCTCGACCCATGTCTCGCCATCGGGGAGCATGGTCGCGACATCGGTGTCGAGGGGCACCGTGCAGGTGGCGGTCATTGGGTGATCGGCGGAGCCATGCAGCGTCCAGTCGTGAGTCGCGCCGCCGGAGACGACGAAGATGTCGACGACATAGGCGTCAGAATCGGAGACGGGCACGGTGGCGATCATGCGACGGTAGTCCTGCATGCCCGCGACGTTGCCATAGCCCCGGACGCCGTCAGCGGCGACCATGCTGACGCCATTGACGCCAGGGAAGTAGGCCAGCAGGTTGCAGTCGGAGTTGCGATACGCTTGGTTGATGCGGTCGACGACGACCGTGTTGTGGGCGATGGTCGAGCTGGTCCACGTGCGCATCTGGCTCCACGTGTAGCCGACGTCAGACAGCATCTCGCGCTCTTTGGCCCAGAGGGAGAGATTGAGGTTGTCGAGGTGGCTGTGGCCATGCCCTCCGGAGAAGTGGAGCTGGGCCTGCATCTGATTCTCGCCGGCGCCGCGGCCGAGAGAGGCGTGGCCGAATCCAGGGGCGATGGTTGAGACGGTTTCGTCACGCGGCGCCGCGCGCTTCTCGTAAGGGTGGGTGTCGTGGATCGTGGACGAGGTGCCATCGGGCCAGCCAACGGACGCCGGCGCGTTGAGCGCTTTGGCGAAGAACGGCAACTCGGTCTCCGGGTCGAGATCGTCGAATCGCGTCGCGTCGATGGGGTCAACATAGCCCGCCGGGTCGGAATGGCCCTTCACGGTTCTGAAGGCGATGATGAGCCCGCCCATGGTCATGTAGTGGTATGAGGGCGCCTCGTGCCACCATCCATCGAAGAAGCAACCGGCGTTGACGTTCTCGCGCATCCAGTCGACGGCCCAGTGGACTATTCTCGGGTCGTTGATCACCCGCCCCAGCATGGCGGCGGAAGCGACATCGTAGCCGACGACATTGTTGACGTGGTCGGGCTTCAGCGCGGTGACTTCGTAGGTGGGGCGCAGGAACTCATCGACCAGACGGTCGCTGACGCTGTAGCCGCGCTCGGCGGAGAGGGCCTCGTAGGCGGGGCTATCGATGGTGAGATCCAACGCGTTGATGACGGGCTTTGAGATCTCGTTGTGGAAGTAGCCCCAGCGCCCGGAATCCCAGTTGTACGGCGGCGTCTGGGGATCGCGGAAACGGAAGATGCGAGGCAAGTTCTGCACGAGCGGGTAGTGAGCGTAGACTTCGGCTATGCGGTCGAGCGCGAGCGCCACGCGATGGGCGTAGGCGTCGTCGCCGGTGGCCTGGTAGGCTTTGCCGAGCGCGACGATCTGCGCTTCCATCCAGTGGCGGCGCCAGCGGGCGAGGTTGCCCGAGAGGTGACAGGCGATGCCCTCGTCTTCCGTCTTGTGGTAGGGGAAGCTGACCGTCTCGCCGAGGAGGTTGGGGCCCTCGAGGACGTGCTCTTCCGGGAAACGCTCGTTTGGGAAGACGGTGTCGCAGTGACGGCACTTCATCTCCTCCGGGCGGTCGATCGACCAGGAGAAGATACCGTTGCCCTCGACGCCGCCGAAGCAGTTGGGGCACTCGCAGTAAGCGGTGAAGGGCCTGTCGGGAACGAAGGCGAGCCACTCGTCCTCGCTCATCGCCATGGCATTCTCAACGGCGGCCTGGTATTCAGTGGCCTTCGCGGGATCGTAGGCGTGATTCAGGACGGGGTGATCCACCACGAGCGCCCGCTCGCCGGAGCCTTGAGCGCGCAGCACGTACTGCCAGATGTTGTGAAGGTGTTGCATGTGGTCAGGCCCCGTGTCGCCGACGAAGCCGAAGATGCGCAGACTTCCCACGTTATAGCGGGACACGCAGCGGAGTTCTTTGCCCCACCACTGGTCGATGGCCTTGCGATCTCCGCCGATCTGCTCGATGAGGTAGTCGGCCGTCTCGGTCGTGGCTGCATACGTCGGCGGGATAATGGCTGAGTGGGTGATGAGCATGCGCTTGTCGCCGGCCGACGCGGCCTTGGCGAAGCGCAAATACTGCTCGAGGTGCTCGGGATTGGCCTGGCGTGGGTCGGCGCCCTCGACAAGGCCGGCGTGAATGGAATCGGCCATGACCAGCGTGTCGATCCGGTCGAAGGATTCTTGGGACTTGAGGATCTCGCGGACACCGCCGAAGCCAGCGCTGAACGAGGTGAGCGTCACGTGCAAGAAGCGGTCGACGTCAGCGACACCAAGTTCGGCGAGTTTCGCTTTGGTTTCGGCGAGGATCGCCGGGAAGACGGCCGGGTCGGCGAACTGATCCGTGTAGACTTTCGACAGCCCGGGCAACACGACCGTGACGAGCACGGCGTTCTCGCCGGAACGCGTGAGGTTGTTCTCGGCGGCCCAGGCGGCGCCGTGGAGGTGGACGACCAGGCGGACGCCGTCTTCGCCCGGCGCGTATCCGTCGGGGACGAACAACTCGCCGACCGTCAACTCAGAGCGCGTGCCAAGGAGGGGCTCGTCCGGCTGCGCCCAGAGCGAGATAGGCACGATCAGCAGCGCGGCGGCGAGCAATATGTTCGTGGGAGGGGGCATGACGCGATGACCTGTTGTCCTGTGTGTTGGTCGCGGTCTATTGTGCGCCAGCGGCGGGTTCTCCTCGTTTCAGGCGGGGACGGCGACGACGGAGCAGAGCGGGGATGGGGAGTTCTAGTGTCAGACACCCCTTTTGCCAAACGCGGCAAAAGGGGTGTCTGACACAGGTGGGAGAGGGTGGGAGTGAGGAGAGGGACGGCGACAGGCGAGACGCCTGTGCTACGACGGCGAGAGGTTGGTTCTTCCACGGGCTGCCAGCCCGTGGCACCTGACGACAGGCGCGGGACGACGGACGGCACGAGTCCTGCGGTGGCCTCACAGCGCCTATCGGTCCGTCGCGATGTCGCGTTGCATGATCTTTGGACATGGAGGGCGAACAGGCGGGTGATGGACTAAGATCCACACGGAGGTGTGCCGATGCCGCGCCGCTACTTGATGATCCTGATACCCATGTTTCTCGTTAGCACTGCCGCCCCAGCCCTTGCGTGGGGCGTGAAGGGGCACGACTGGATCGTGCAGAACGCCGTCGAGGTGCTGCCCGATTCGGCCATCAAGACCAAACTGCAGGAGCGGGTCATTCACCTGCGCTTCGACGCGCTGGAGCCGGATTTTGAGTGGAAGGACGGCAGCAACGCCAAGCTCGAATACGCCAACCACTACTTCGATCTGGAGTACTTCGGCGACCCGGCAACGCCGGCGGACATCCCGCGGACGCGGCTCGACGCGCTGAGGTTCTACACGGAGGAGGGACTCGCCGGCAAGTACGTGGGGTTCCTGCCATACCGGATCGAGGAGCTGTACTATGAGCTGGTCAACGCGCTGAGTACCAGCCCCGGGGATGCCTGGTTCCTGGCAGGCGTGATCGCGCACTACACGGCCGATGCAGCGCAACCACTGCACTCGACGATCCACTTCGACGGCCGCGCCGACGAGAAGGTCGATGGGCGGAAAGCACTCTCGGGAATCCACATGGACTATGAGGTGAGTTTCCTCGAGGACCAGGGACTGGAGTTCCTGCAATCATCGCGAGCGTTAGCCGAGGAGGCGGAGGTGCTGGAGGACGTCCACGCGGCGGCGCTGGACACGATCTTCGAGGCACACGGGCATTTCGAGGAGATATACGAGGCGGCGCGGGCGGAAAACGGCGACGACATGCCGGCAGGGATGCCGGCGGTCCAGTCAACGGCACGCAAGTATGCGGCGTGGGATGAGAGCATCGGGCCGATGACGAGGCTTCAGATGGCGCGGGCGGCGACGTTTACCGCGAGTCTTTGGCTGACGGCATGGGAAGAGGCGGGGAAGCCGGAGTTTGAGTGAGGGCGGAACGAAAGAGGGAAGACACGAAGACGGCCGAAGAACGACGCCGCAGCGGTTGCGGGCAACGGCCGACGCCAGGACGCTGACTGGAGGCAGACGCATGGGCGAGGCGCAGTTCGGATTCTGTTTGAATACGAGCACGATCCGGTGTGGTGAGCTATCGCTGGAGGAGAAACTAGCGGTCACGGCTGAGGCCGGCTATGACGGCATCGAGCCGTGGGTGTCAGAGCTTGATGAATTCGCCGCAGGCGGCGGGGACCTGGCGGATCTACGCAAGCGAACGAGAGACTCAGGGCTTGAGATCGTGAACCTGATCGGGTTCTTCAATTGGGCAACGGAGAACGATGCGGACCGCACCGAGGGCATCGCTGAGGCCCGGCGAGCATTCGCGATGGCGCAGACGGTGGGCTGCAAGTTCGTAGCCGCGCCGCCGTGGGGCCTGACGGACGTGACGGGGATGGACCTCTTCGGAATCGCCAAGCGATATGGCGAGCTGATCGACATCGGCGCGGAGTATGGCGTGATGCCGCTGCTGGAGTATTGGGGTCACTCGAAGACGCTCGGCAAGCTCGGCGAAGGCCTGCTGGTGGCGGGGGAATGCGGCCGGAGCGAAGCGCTGATCCTCGCCGACACATTCCACACGTACAAGGGCAGCGGGACGATTGCGGGTCTCGAACTGCTCGGTCCGAACGTGCTGGGGTTGCTGCACATTAACGACTACCCGGGCGAACCCGCGACGGATGTCATCGCGGACGCGGAGCGGGTGTACCCGGGTGATGGGATCGCGCCATTGGCGGAGTTGCTGGGCAGCCTGGCGCGAGCGGGGTACGAGGGCATGCTGTCGGTGGAGCTGTTCAACCGCGAGTACTGGGCGCAAGACGCGTTGACAGTGGCGAAGAAGGGGCTCGAGAAGACGCGGGCGATTGTAGCGGAGGCGTGACGGCGACGGCGTCGGGGCTGAAGCCCCTCTTACAGGGATTGGGAGTTGGGACGGCGCCAGGAGGGCAATGTGAGCGACGGCGTTCGCGGCTAGAGCCGCTCTTACGAGGGATTGGGAGGAAGTCGAGATGACGGGAATTCGAGCGACGGCACTTGCGGTGATGGCGGCGCTGCCGATGGCGGCGGACGCGCAGACGCCGAGGGCGGATGAGTTCCTGACGCCATACGGGTTAGAGCAATTCCCGGACCTGTATCGGCTGGCTCTCGAGACGTTCCTGGCCGTTGAGGAAATGTACGACAACGGCCAGTACGGCGAGGCGCTTGAGCTGCTGGATGAGCTATGGGAAAAGCATCCGCCGGCAGGTGACGACTGGGCGACACTTGGGCGGAAGGTCGCTGGGCTGAACATCGGCTCGCCGCCGTGCTACTACGCGCTGCGGATGTACACCGAGTGCGCGAGATGGCGTGTCGGATCTGGAGATCCGACCTACGGACGACGAGGCGAACGGAGCGGATCTGGAGATCCGCAGGCACGGACGGCAACGGGGGACGCCGATGAGGTCGTGCTGACGGTGGTGGTGATCGGCAAGGTCGAGGGCACTCAACCGACGACCTTCGCGGAGCTGGAGGCAGGCGAGGGTCGCGAAGTGGCGCTGACGGCGCACTCACTGCTGCTAGCGGATGACCATCGCGTCATCCACGAGTCGCTGGCGCTGTTCAACGAGTACATGCTCGCGGCGACGGGTGGCAAGCTGAGCGTGAAGACTGAGGTGGCCTACCTCCCGGATTTCACCGCCCCCGCGCGGGCAGCGGCGGAGCCGCATCGCTATGCGGGCCTAGCGGGCGACGCGGTCGGCGAGGCGTGTCGAGCGGCGCCGGAGGAGCTGCGGGCGCGGACCGATTGGTGGTGGGTGCTGTATCCCTCCTTCGTGCCCGGACAGTACCCCGAGTTTGAGACCACCGAGTTCATCACAGGCGGAATGGGACGCGGACCGGACGGCGGGTCGCCGTGCTTCATCATCGATGACCTATGGCTCGTTCGCAAGCCACCGCATCTGGGCACCGGGACGATGACGGACATCGAGCGGCGGACGTACCTGCCGCAATGGGTGCAGCACGAGTTCTATCACCACATCTTCCAGCGATTCCCCGAGTACGGGCTGGAGGCAGAGGGCCATCAGTGGTTCCGGCGCGACACGTGGCCCGATGACTTCGTCGGCCGATTCGAGCCCGATTACTACGATGAGGCGCTTCAGAAGCGCGTCAAAGGCAGCGAGCCGCCGATGCACGTTCGGCTGCGGTACGCGCCGCCGCCGAAGGAGCTGTACGGGAGAATCGAGATCGACGCCATCGTCGGCGAGTACCGCCACGAGCCGGTGCAGAATGACTGGCACGAGGGAAGAATCACGCGGGAAACAGGGGACGATGGCGAGACGATCCTCCGGTGGACAAACGAGGCCGGCGCGAGCTGGACGCTGACGCCTGATCTGGAGAATGGCGTCCTCAACACCGGCGAGGAGAACCCGTATTACGAGGACAATCCGGCCACGGGTCGAACGTTCAGAATCGTGCTGCAGAGGGATGAGGACGGGGAGTATATGCCGGAATTGGCGGGGTTTCAGTTTCAGTGGGGGTATTACGCGAGGGTGGATGAGTAACGAAAGCGCGCAACCGGCCAGGCAAAGGCGAACGCCACGGCAACGGCGCTGCGCCACCTCGCGGACGAGGGCGGCGAACGCTACGCGTTCGCTTGGCGCTCCAGTGAACGACGACGGCGATGCGAGCTGGAAGCTCGCGGTCCAAGAAGGCAACGAAGGGAGACACGGAATGGGAACCGGAATGTGGGGCGTTGCGGCGGCCGCGCTGGTGCTGCTGCCCTGTATGGCGACGGCGGCGGGCGAGTTCACCAACCACGGCGTGGCCGCTCCGGCCTCGCGGTCGCGGGGAGCGGCGGCAACTGTGGACGCCGACGGGAACCGCATCGTGGTCATCTGGCTCGCCGACTACCGATCGTGTTGGTCTATGTTGGTCATTGATGCCACAACCGGCGCCACCGAGCAGGTGCCGGTGGATGTCCGATCCGAGGACTCTCCGTTTGGGGTGCTGCTATCGAGCGACAACCGGTGGTACTCCCATTTCGGTGGGCGTTTCTACCAGTTCGACCCCGCGACGCAAGACTTCACCTTCACCGCCGACACGCTCGATCGAGTCGCGATGAGAGTGGTCGAAGCCCCCTCGGGAGTCATCTGGGCCGGGCTCTACCCGGGCGCGCACCTGGTGAGTTTTGACCCCGAGACGGCCGAACTGAAGGAGCATGGCGCGCTGAATGAGGAGAACTGGCCGCAGTACCCGAGCTACATGGCTGTGGGGGACGACGGTTGGATCTACATGGGGATCGGCAACACGCGGGCGCAGCTTCTGGCCCATAATCCCGACACGGGCGAGACGAGGAAGCTGATTCCCGAGGAGAAGCGGCCAACCGGGGCCTGCGCCGCGCCGTTCCGCACGACGGACGGTCAGGTTTACGCGACGGCGGGGGACTGGGGATACCATCAGTTGCTTGATGGGACGGCGACTCCGTGTGAGAAGCCCGATGCGAGCCCCGTGCCGATGAAGAACGGCTCCCAAGAGTCGGTTTTCAGGGACTTCCCGGACGGCAGCCGGCTGATTGACCTCGACGTCCCCGAGCGCCTGCTGGTCGTGCGGGACGCGGAGGGCACGGAGCGCGAGTTGCGGTTTGATTACGAGTCTCACGGGTCGCACGTCATGTCAGTGCACGAGGGACCGGATGGCGCGATCTACGGCTCTTCGGGCCACCCGCTACGCGTGTATCGCTTCGATCCCGAGGCGGGCGAGCTGACCCATCACGGCTTGCTGGATAAGAACGGGCACCTCAACGCGATGGCCGTGCAACGAGGCCTGCTATATGGGGCATTGTACGGCGGGGGCGTCCTGTACGAGTATGATGTCAACCGGCCATGGGCGGACCGCGATGAGGAAGACCCAAACCCTCGCGACCTCGGCCAGGGCAATCCCCATATTGGCCGTCCGCACGCGCTGCTTGCACACCCCGATGGGCGGCACCTCATCATGGGCGGCACGCCTGGGTACGGACTGACGGGTGGGGGGCTGTTCATCTACGACCTGGAGGAGAGAAGCGGGGTCGTATTGAGCGAAGATGATCTCCTACCCGAGCACAGCACCAACTGCCTCGTGGCGCTGCCGGATGGCAACCTGGTGGGTGGCACGACGACCATGCCGGGCACGGGCGGCGAAACGCTGGCCGAGGAGGCGGAGCTTTACGTGTTTGACTTCGCCGAGCGGAAGGTCGCGTGGCGCGAGGCCATACTGCCTGGCCGCAGCCGGATTATGGACCTGCTGGTGGCCCCCGACGGGCTGGTGTACGGGCTGGCTGTCGATTCCACATTCTTCGTCTTCGACCCCGTCCGCCGCGAAGTGATCCACCAGGAACCGCTGAAAACCTACGGCAGCCTCGCGGGAGCGCAGGCGCCGCGGGTCATGGCGTTAGGGCCCGATGGCAACATCTACGCGCTCTTCAACACGGCCATCGTCAGGATCGAGCCGGGGACGTTCGAGCACGAGAAACTCGCCGACACCCCGGCGCCGGCCGTCGCCGGCATCGCGTTGGTTGGGGGTCGGCTCTACTTCTGCAGCAATGCGGAGCTATGGAGCTATGGCGTGCCGGGGCTCGAGGAGTAGGCGACGGCGAGAACGGCAGGGCGCGATGAATCGCGCCCGTACGTGGGACTTACTATCGAAGGGATGGCTTGAATGGGTCAGTGGATTCCCGATGAAGCGCGCGTTCCCAATGACGACGTCATGCCGGGAGTGGTAGCCAGGTTTCAGGCGGATCGAGGTAGCGTTGAGCGGCGGCATGCCGCGCCGCTACCAAGCAAGCGACATAAGAAGCTGGGCGAATTCCTGAAGGGCTGGCGGAGCGAGTTGGAGACGCTGCCCTTCGAGGAGATGACCCGCGGCGATCAGCTCGATTGGCTGATCCTCAAGCACCTGCTGAAGCGCGACATCGCGCGCCTGGATCGCGAGATGGCGCAAGCGATCGAGGCGGAGAGGCTGCTGACGCCCGCACGCATGCTGGTCTTGCTGGAGGAGGATCGGCGGGACCACGCCGACGTGGACGCCGCGGCCGCGGCGGCGACACTTAACGAAGCCAACACGCAGATCGCGGACTTGCGGAAGGGCTTCGAGGAGCAACTAGAAGACAGCGGCGACGCGGAAGTGGAGCCGGCGGTCGCCAACCGCGCGGCGAAGCTGGCCGATAACATCCGCGAGATGATCGAGCAGTGGTACGAGTTCTACGCGGGGTACGACCCGATCTTCACGTGGTGGTGCGAGGCGCCGCACAAGGCGTTGGGGACCACCCTCACCGAATACGCCGAGTTCCTGCGCAAGAAACTCGCCGGCGCGGAGGATGAGGCGACGATCATCGGTGACCCGATCGGCCGCGATGCGCTGATTGCGGAGTTGGAGCACGAGCTTGTCTCTTGCACACCCGAGGAACTCATCGAGATCGGGCAACGAGAGCTGGACTGGTGCCATGCGGAGATGGTTGAGGCGGCGGTCGACATGGGTCTAGGCGATGACTGGCGCGCGGCGCTGGAGCTGGTAAAGGACGAGCACTGCCCGCCCGGCGGCCAGCCCGCGCTCGTGCGCGACCTGGCGGTCGAGGCGATCGGGTTCATCAAAGACCGCGACCTGGTGACCGTGCCCGCGCTGGCGCGAGACGGCTGGCGGATTGAGATGATGGCGGCGGAGCGGCAGAGGGTCAGCCCGTTCTTCCTCGGAGGCGAGACGATCGTCGTCTCGTTCCCCACTGACGAGATGGACCACGAGTTCAAGCTCATGAGCGCCCGGGGCAACAACCGCGCGTTCTCGCGCGCGACGG
>PVBE011215911.1_pt1 | contig 74882 bp, 83 predicted proteins | sample 1631181 | NCBI WGS metagenome assembly PVBE01 (sample SAMN08397723, study PRJNA350692) | Marine metagenome, whole genome shotgun sequencing project. | isolation source: water | place: Pacific Ocean | collected 2012-04
GCGCCGTAAATCTCGTCCCGGGTCATGACCACCCAGGCGATGCGCGCCGCCCTGTTGGCCATGGCGACAGCGACCAGCTTGGCCGGCTTTCTGTGCAACAGGCCGGCGGCCCAGGGATGGACGTCCGGGTGGAGCCGCGCCGTCTCATTTGTCTATCGGCTTGATCATGCGGCCGAGGTCCTTGCCGGCAAAGATGTGGACGTGGAAGTGGAGGACCTCCTGGTGGCCGTCGCCGCCGATGTTGGAAAGGAAGCGGTAGCCGTCGCCGACGACGCCGAGCTGGCGCGCCACGTGGCCGACGGCGCGGAAGAAGCCGCTGATTTCGGAATCGCTTGCATTGGTCGAGAAATCGTCCATCGAAACGTAGGCTTCCTTGGGGATGACCAGCACGTGCACCGGCGTCTGCGGGCTGATGTCACGGAAAGCGAGGGCGTGCGCGTCCTCATAGACCTTGTCGCAGGGACTCTCGCCGCGCAGGATCTTGGCGAATATGTTGTCGGCATCGTAATCCATGGTCTGGCCTTTTTATTCCTGTTGCGGTTCGGGGCGCGCCGCCTTTTCGTCGAGGCCGGACGTGTCCTCGCGGCGCGCCAGTTCGGCCCACACGTCGGCCGGCGCGATGCCGACCCCGGCCCACAGCACCAGCAGGTGGTAGAGAAGGTCGGCGCTCTCCTCGGTTACGTGTCGGGACGAGGTGTGGTGGGCGGCGACCGCCACCTCGACCGCTTCCTCGCTCACCTTCTGGGCGATGGCGCCAACACCCCCGGCGAAAAGCTGGGCGGTATAGGAGCTTTCGGGATCAGCGCTGCGGCGGCTTTCGATGGTCGCGAAAAGGCGCTCCAGCTGGGTGCTGTCGGGGGGTTTGCCGGCCATGTGTCATTACTCCCTGGAGGCGTCCGGCGCCAGGTCGTCACGCACCGCCAGGCCCGCCGCCTTCATGTGGGCCTTGGCCTCGCCGATCGTATAGGTGCCGAAATGAAAGATCGAGGCGGCGAGGACGGCCGAGGCGTGGCCTTCCCTTACCCCGTCGACTAGGTGATCGAGCTCGCCGACACCACCCGACGCGATGACCGGGATGGAGACGGCGTCGGCGATGGCCCGGGTGAGGCCCAAATCGAAGCCCTTCTTGGTGCCGTCCCGGTCCATCGACGTGAGCAGGATCTCGCCGGCGCCGAGGGCGACCAAGTGCTTCGCCCAGTCGACGGCGTCGAGGCCGGTCGTCTCGCGCCCGCCGTGGGTGTAGACCTCAAAACCACCGCCGGGGCGCGCCTTGGCGTCGATGGCGACAACGATGCACTGGCTGCCGAACTTCTCGGCCGCCTCGCGCACGAATTCCGGGCGCTTCACGGCGGCGGTGTTGATGGAAACCTTGTCGGCCCCGGCCAGCAGTAGCTTACGGATGTCGCCGGTGGCGCGCACGCCGCCACCGACGGTGAGCGGCATAAAGCATTGCTCGGCGGTGCCGGCGGCGATGTCGAGGATGGTGTCGCGCGCCTCGACGCTGGCCGTGATGTCCAGGAAGCAGAGTTCGTCCGCCCCCTCGCGGTCGTAGACGCGGGCCTGCTCGACCGGGTCGCCGGCATCGATCAGGTTGACGAAATTCACGCCCTTGACAACGCGTCCGCCGTCGACGTCGAGACACGGTATGATCCTCACCTTCAACACGGCCCATCCTCAATCGTGGCCCCAATCACGGCGCCGGCCCCTTGAGCGCCGCCACCGCCGCCGCCACGTCCAGGCGCCCGTCGTAAAGGGCGCGCCCGGCGATGACGCCCTCGAGCAGGCCGTCCCCAGCCGTCTTCAATGCCTCGATATCGGCCAGCCCGGAGACGCCCCCGGAGGCGATCACCGGCACCGTGACGGCGTCGGCCAGGGCTACCGTGGCGGCGACGTTGGGTCCTTCGAGGGCACCGTCGCGGGCGATGTCGGTATAGACCATGACGGCGACGCCCGCATCCTCAAAACGGCGCGCCAAGTCGAGCGCCGGCACCTCCGACGCCTTGGCCCACCCTTGCGTCGCCACCATCCCGTCACGGACGTCCACGGCCACAGCCACGCTTCCCGGGTACTGGCGGCAGGCTTGGCGCACCAAGCCGGGATCGTCGAGCGCCGCCGTGCCCAGGACGACCCGGCGCACGCCTAACTCCAGCCACCGGGCGACGGTGGTGCCATTGCGGATGCCGCCACCCAATTGTACCGGGACATCGACAACGGCGAGGATGGCCGCCACCGCATCACCGTTGACCGGGTGCCCGGCGAAGGCGCCGTCCAAATCAACCACGTGCAACCACTCGGCACCGGCCGCGGCGAAGGCGGCGGCCGGTGCGGCGGGGTCGTCGCCGAACACCGTGGTCTGGGCCATGTCGCCGCGCAGGAGGCGCACGCACTGGCCGTCCTTGAGGTCGATGGCGGGATAAAAGATCATCGGCTACCCCCATCCTCCCAGCGCCGCCCGCTCACGGCCGCCACCCGAGAAAGTTGGTGATCAGCCTGAGCCCGGTGGCCTGGCTCTTCTCCGGGTGGAACTGGGTGCCGATCATATTGTCGCGGCCCACGGCGGCGGTCACCGAGCCGCCGTACTCGACGGTGGCCAGGACGTGGGCCGGCTCGGTGCACACCAAGGCGTAGGAGTGCACGAAATAGGCGTGCGCCCCGGGCGCAATACCAGCCAATACCGGGTGCCCGGGGGCCGTCATGGCGAGTTCGTTCCAACCCATGTGCGGGATCTTGAGCGCCGCGTCGGCGAGCGCCAGCGCCGCCACCTCGCCGGGGATCCACCCCAAACCGGTGTGATCGCCGTGCTCGCGCCCCATCTCGGCCATCAATTCCATGCCGACGCAGATGCCGAGGAAGGGCTTGCCGCCCCGGATCACCGCGCCGTCCAGGGCCTCCAGCATGCCGGGCAGGGCGGCCAGGCCGCCCATGCAGTCGCCGAAGGCGCCGACGCCGGGCAGCACCACCCGGCCGGCGCCAGCCACGGTCGCGGGATCGGCGGTGACGGTCACGGTCTCGGTCGAGCCGGCCTCGGCAACGGCCCTCTCGAAGGCCTTGGCGGCGGAGCGCAGGTTCCCCGAGCCGTAATCGATAATGACCACGCTCATGCAACAGCGCTCATGGCCGGAGGTCCGCCGCCAGATGCGGCGTGTCCTCGAGGAAGCGCCCGAGCGCCGCGTCGGCGTCGCCGCCGGCGACCACCGCGGCCTCGTCAAAGCCCCGGCGGCCGAGAGTCCAGCACCTGAGATCGTTGGCCAGCATGCCGACGATCACCGCCACGCCGAGGAAGGCCGCCCCCTGGCTCAGGGGATCGAGGCCGAGCAAGGCAATGGCGGCGCCTATCGCCGCCTGCGCCACCAGCAGGGCGAGGCCGACCTGCCACAACCCGTTCCACAGCGCCCACAGGGCGGAGAAGAAGAACGCCGGCCAGCAGAACCCCTCCTTGACCGCCACCAGGTCACGGTCGGGATCAAGGCCGTAGCGGCGCAAATGGACCGTGTAAAGGCGCATGGTGGCCAGCCCCCGTCGGGCCGGATTACAGGGAGCCGTCGAGCGTGCCCTTGGTGGAGAGCGCCTCGCCCGAGTGGCGCGCGTCTACCGCCATCGCTTGGCGTAGCGCCCGCGCCAACCCCTTGAAACACGACTCGACTATGTGGTGCGTGTTGTCGCCGTAGAGGTTTTCCACGTGCAGGGTCAGCCCCGCCGCCTGCGCGAAGGCCTGGAACCACTCCTTGAAGAGCTCGGTATCCATCTCGCCGAGCTTGGGGCGCACCAGGTTAACCTTCCACACCAGAAAGGGCCGGTTGGAGGCGTCCAGCGCCACCCGCGTCAGGGTCTCGTCCATGGGGACGAGGGCGGTGCCGAAGCGCGCGATGCCGGCACGCTCGCCGAGCGCCTTGGAGACGGCCTCGCCGACGGCGATGCCGACGTCCTCGTTGGTATGGTGGAAGTCGATGTGCAGATCGCCCTCGGCCTTGATGTCGAGGTCCATAAGGCTGTGGCGCGACAACTGCTCCATCATGTGGTCGAGAAAACCGACGCCGGTCGAGACGTCGTAGGCCCCCGTGCCGTCGAGGTTGACGGTCACTTGGATTCTCGTTTCCGTGGTTTTGCGCTCCACCGTCGCCGTGCGCATGGCGCGACCTCCTCTTCAAGGGCCCGGCAAGGCCCCGCTTTTCGGCGCGACTTTTAGCAGGAACACCGGGCCTCCGCCAGTGTGGAGGGTTGGAGCAGGCAAAACCGTTTGTTCAAAGTATCGCGCAATGTGGAGAATACTTTAGGTAGTAGTAAACGGCATGGTATCGGCGGTCAGGCACGCGACACTCGTTGGCTTACCTGAGGGCAGCCGCGGCAGTGATGGCATGGCTCGTGGTAGCTGGCTGTGTACCTCGCCTCGACGTTCCAAAGGTCGAACGCCAGAAGCCGGCCAAGATCGCCAACCGTGCCGACCTGGCACCCATTCAGTTAGAGGCGATGCGCTTTAAGCTCCGCCGTGGAACGAAGATAGGCACCTGCGAATACATGTTCTTTGCGAATTGTTATCCCTTTATCGAGGCGGTCTATTGGAACCGGGGCCGTGTGAATGCTAGTGACGTCGAATATGCCGACCTACTTTTCGAGGCGATGACCGACGCCAATTTCAACGTAGTCAGCGATCCCAAGAAAATTTTCAAGGACGGGTCGTCGGATGTCGTCAAACCCGCTTATCTGATCGGCGGGCAGATCGAAGAAATCCGCATGAACGTATGCGACCACATCAGCATATGGGACGATCGCCGTCTTGGCACCCAAAGCGGTAAGGGCTATGTCAAGGTGAAATGGCCGGTTTTCTCGCTGTTCGACTGCAAGATTGTTTTCCAGGCCGAGACCACCGGCTACGCCGACATCGAGGAACCCGCCACAGACGGTGAGATGGTCATACTGACCGAATCCTTTGCCGAAGCGGCGGCCAATCTAGCCACCAACGAGTATCTGGTCGCTTTACTGTCAAAAGGCGCGCCGGCGCTGACCGATATCCGAGCCACGGAGGACGTACGGCTCTTGATCCCGCGCCGCGCTGCAAGCTGTTCGACAGATCGATCACCGAGAACATCAACCGCATTCGGTTAGGTGTCGTCAGGATCGACTCGGAAACAAGCCACGGGTCGGGGTTTTTTGTTTCGCCAGGTCTGATTATGACAAACGCCCATGTGGTGAGGGGTTTCTCCATCGTTCGCGTCGTCTTAAATTACCGAGCGTAAGGTTCTGGGTGAGGTGACCCGTACGCACGATAAGCGGGATGTGGCGCTGATCCAGGTTGAAACAAGCGGACATCAACCTCTGCCCCTTAGGCTCGAGTCTCTGAAGATAACGGAAGAGGTTTTTACCGTCGGATCGCTCCTGAAAGAGATCTATTTGGGAACTGTGACCAAAGGCATCGTCAGCAAATTCAGAACGAATAAACTTGGCATGGAGAACATACAAGCCGATGTCGACATCCCGCCGGGTAACAGTGGCGGTGCCCTTCCCGATGCCAACGGCAATCTGGTCGGCGTAACGTATGCTGGGGTTGGCGAAAGCTCCACTGGGATGAATTTTTCATCCTCATATACGACACCCTGGACAAGCTGAATATCGAGTTCATGAAGAAGAAGGCGGCGTCCGGTTCGTAGGCGCCCCGCCATCACCCTTGACCCAGAACGCGGATCGGACCAAATCTGGGGCATGATCTAAAGTGCCTCACCCCGATCTTCCCTTCGTTTCACAGGCATCGGTAATCATGGCAGAGAACGACACAGCCAACTGGCACGGCACCACCATCCTCGCCGTGCGCAAGGACAAACAAGTGGTGGTCGCCGGCGACGGGCAGGTAAGCCTCGGCAACACGGTGATCAAGTCCAACGCCACCAAGGTACGGCGCCTTGGCGACGGCAACGTGATCGCCGGCTTCGCGGGCGCCACGGCGGATGCGTTCACCTTGTTCGAGCGCCTCGAGGGAAAGCTCGAGCAATACCCGGCGCAACTCACCCGGGCCTGCGTCGAGCTCGCCAAGGACTGGCGTACCGACCGCTACCTGCGCCGCCTCGAGGCCATGATGGCGGTGGCCGACAAGGACGTCTCGCTGGTGCTCACCGGCACCGGCGACGTGCTCGAGCCCGAGGACGGGCTGATCGGTATCGGGTCGGGTGGCAACTACGCGCTGGCCGCGGCTCGCGCCCTTATCGACAGCGACGCCATGGACGCCGAGGCGGTGGCGCGGCGCGCCATGGAAATCGCCGCCAGCATCTGCGTTTACACTAACGACAAGGTCGTCGTCGAGGTCCTATGACCAGCTTCACGCCCCGCGAGATCGTCTCCGAGCTCGATCGCTACATCGTCGGCCAGGACGACGCCAAGCGCGCCGTCGCCATCGCCCTGCGCAACCGCTGGCGGCGCCAGCAACTCGACGACACCCTGCGCGAGGAGGTGCTGCCCAAGAACATCCTGATGATCGGCCCCACCGGCGTCGGCAAGACGGAGATCGCGCGGCGCTTGGCGCGCCTCGCCCAGGCGCCCTTCATCAAGGTCGAGGCCACCAAGTTCACCGAGGTCGGCTACGTGGGACGCGACGTCGAACAAATCGTGCGCGATCTCATCGAGATCTCCATCCACATGGTGCGAGACCGCATGCGCAAGCAGGTCACGGCGAAGGCCGAACTCAACGCCGAGGAGCGCATCCTCGACGTGCTCGTCGGCGAGGGCGCCAGCCGCGACACCCGCGAGAAGTTTCGTCACATGCTGCGCGCCGGAGAGCTCAACGACAAGGACGTGGAGATCGAGGTGACCGACGGCGGCGGCGGTATGCCGGCCTTCGACATTCCCGGCATGCCCGGCGCCCAGGTTGGCATGATCAACCTCAACGATATGCTGGGCAAGGCTTTCGGCCCGCGCACCCGGTCCAAGAGCCTGACCGTGGAGGAGTCCCGGGACATTCTCATCGCCGAGGAAGGCGACAAGCTCCTCGACGAGGACAAGGTGGTGAAGGAGGCCATCGCATCGGCGGAAAACAACGGTATCGTCTTCATCGACGAGATCGACAAGATCACGGTGCGCTCCGAGCGCTGGGGCGGCGACGTTAGCCGCGAGGGCGTGCAGCGCGACCTGCTGCCGCTCATTGAGGGCACCATCGTGCCCACCAAGCACGGAACGGTGAATACCGACCACATCCTGTTCATCGCGTCCGGCGCCTTCCACCTGTCCAAGCCTTCCGACATGCTGCCCGAGTTGCAGGGCCGGCTGCCCATCCGCGTCGAGCTCAAGGCCCTGACGAGAGATGATTTCGTGCGCATCCTCACCGAGCCGGAAGCGTCCCTGATCAAGCAGTACACGGCCCTCATGGGGGTCGAGGAGGTGGACCTCGACTTTACCGACGACGCCATCGACGAGATCGCCGACCTGGCCGCCGAAATCAACTCCGGCGTCGAGAACATTGGCGCCCGGCGCCTACACACAGTGATGGAGAAGCTGGTCGAGGAGATCAGCTTCATGGCCTCCGAGACCCCCGGCCAGGCGGTGACCATCGACGCCAATTACGTGCGCAAGCAAGTCAGCGCGCTCGCCAAGGACGCAGATTTGCGGAAGTTTATTTTGTAGGAAAGCTTTGGCGGCTTTTGTTGGTGCAGCGACTCAGGAACAGTCCACGCTTGAGGACGGTTTTGCGGATAACTTTACAATTCTTTGATTATTAGCGGCTCCCGCCGGTCAGCACCGCCTCAGTAGGTGGGACCCACGTGGCTGGTGCGGTGGCCGCGGATTTCGCCGAGAATCCAGGCCAGGGTCTCCTCGTCCAGGTCACCGATGCGCTGGGCCAGCAGGTTGGCCAGTTCGGTGGCCAGGGGGCTCAGGCCCGCCGTGTCCACCACCGCCCGGGGGTGTGACAGCCCGGCCAGGCGCTTGAGGTCCTCGGCTTCGTCCCAGATTAGGTCGAAGAAACCGCACACCTGCATGACCAGCCCGGGGCCGGGCCGGCCGCGCCGGCCGTGCTCAAGGGCGGACAGGTAGGCCGAGGACACGCCGAGCCCCGCCGCCATGTCCTTGAGCGCCATGCCGCGCGCCGAACGCAGCTCTCGCAGGCGGGCGCCGAAGGGGGTCACGACCCGCTCACCGCCGGCATGGCGCATATCCGTCCATGGCTTGCCGGTGCTCTCATTTGCGCCTCCTCAACAATACGTAGAGCGCGCCGTCGCCGCCGTCCTTCGGGATGGCGTGGCAAAAGACCACGACGCGTTGGCGCTGGCCCGGCTCGTTGAGCCAGCGCGGCACGGCGGCGCGCAGCACGCCGCCGCCCTCGGCGCCGCGGCCCTTGCCGGTGATCACCAGGACGCAGCGCCGCCCCTCTTCCTGCGCGGCAGCGAGGAAATCGCTCAGTTCCCGGTGCGCCTCCGCCTGGGTCAGGCCGTGCAGGTCGAGGCGCCCCTCGATGGGCAACTGGCCGCGTCGCAGCCGCGCCGCCGTCCGCTTGTCGACGCCGGCCACGGTGCCCGTCTCCAGCCTCGGCAGGTCTTGCGCCGTCAGCGGCGGTGGTCTCGGCGGCGGCGGTGTTTGGCGGATCGCCTCGCCACTTGCCGCCGGCTCCTCTGGCGGCACGTCCTCGGGGATGGCGACGGTGCCATCGTCAAGCGGTGCCATGCCGTCGGTCACATGGCGCCAGAGCAACGCCTCGTCGCGGCGCACGCGGCGTTCCTTAGGGGCCTTGGTCATCGATGATCACGATCAACAGCCGGCGCGGTCCATGGGCGCCGAGCAGCAAGGTCTGTTCGATATCGGCGGTGCGCGACGGCCCGGTGATCAAGTTGACAGTACGCGGCATGAAGGCGCCTTCGGGGCCTTGCGTGCCCGTCGCGCGCAGCCGCGACCAAGCTTCTTCGTAGGTTCCGTCGATGGCGTGCGTATCGAGCACGACGATGTGGGTATCGGGAAGAAAATTGAGGGTGGTCGGGCTGTGCGGCCCTGACACCAACATCAGGGTGCCGGTCTCGGCGATGCCCGCCAAGGCGCCGGTAACGCTGACCTCGTCGCCGTCCTCCGGCTCGCCCTGGCGCACGGTTAGGGTAGATTGTCGCAACCACGGAATATCGGCCAGAGCCGGGTCCGGCGCCGCCTTCAGGACCGTCGGCAGGTCGTGCGCCGTCAGATACGCCGCCACCACCCCGGGCACCTCGGCAGCGGCGGCGGTGCGGCTTACGCTGGTGTCCACCTTTTCCGCCTCCGCGATGAACAGGGCCACCCGCACCGCACCTTCGACGGCACCCCGCGCCGGCACCAGGTTGGGCTTGGCGGCCTTCAGGCGGCGCTCCGGCCCCGCCGCTCGCTCGGCGGACAGCGGCCCGCGATTCAGGGACTTGCGGATGTTTCCTAATATGGTCTCGCGGCCCGTGATCATGGTCTGGCGCCTTTTCGCCGCGACCATTGCGCCATGAATGTGGCGCCCTCGGGGGCGGGAAGGTCGCGCGCCGCCGTCCAGCCACCGGCCAGCGGCATGCGCCGGAAAGCGCCGCGGCGGCGCCCGAGGCCGCCGAGAAAGCGTATCGCCAGCCCCGTCGCCGCACGGTAAAGGGCTGGCCGCTTGGCCAGGAAAGCCCAGGCCTTGAGGGCGGCGCGGCTGGCCGGCGGGACGACGCCCCTGTCGAACTGGCGCGTTCGCCAGTGGCGCAGCATCTTGGGCAGCGGTATGCGCATGGGGCACACCTCTTCGCACTTGCCGCAAAGGGTCGACGCGTTGGGCAGGTGGCCCGCTTCCTCGAGACCGATGAGGCCGGGGGACAGCACAGCGCCGATGGGGCCCGAGTAGACCCATCCGTAAGCGTGGCCGCCGATGGTGCCGTAGACCGGGCAATGGTTGAGACACGCCCCGCAACGTATGCACCGCAGTACGTCGTGAAAGTCGCCGCCCAGCATGCCGCTGCGGCCGTTGTCGAGGAGCACCACGTGGAATTCCTCGGGCCCGTCGCTGTCGCCGGACCGTCGGGGGCCGCTGGCGAACGTGGTGTAGACCGACGTTTCCTGGCCGGTGGCGGAGCGCGCCAGCACCCTGAGAATGGTCGTTGCGTCCTCCAACGTCGGCACCACCTTCTCGAGGCTGGCGATGACCACGTGGACGCGGGGCAGAGTCATGGTGAGGTCGGCGTTGCCCTCGTTGGTGACCACGGCGACCGAACCGGTCTCGGCGATCAACATATTGGCCCCGGTGATGCCGACATCGGCGGCCAGGAACTTCTGGCGCAGGATGGTGCGCGCTTCTTCCAGCAGGTCGCGCGGCTCGGACAGCTCACGGTCCGCGGCGAGGCCGTCGTGGCATTGGCGGAAGGTCTCCGTGACCTGGTCCATGGAGAGATGGATGGCGGGCGCGATGATATGGCTTGGCGGCTCGCCGCGCAGCTGAATGATGTACTCGCCGAGGTCGGTCTCCACCGGCGTGATGCCGTTGGCCTCCAGGCATTCGTTGAGGGCGATCTCCTCGCCGATCATGGATTTGCTCTTGGTGACGGTGCGCGCCCCGGCCTCCTGGCAAATGGCGAGGACGGCCTGGCTCGCCTCGGCAGCGTCGACGCACCAATGGACCTGTCCGCCCTGCTCGACGACACGTTCCTCGAAGCGCTCGAGATAGAAATCCAGATTTTCGAGTACGTCTTCCTTGATGGCGCGCGCCGCGTCGCGCAGGCCCTCGAACTCGGGCAAGCGCTCGACAGCTAAGCGCCTTTTCACCGGAAACCCCTGGCTCAGCTTGGTCAGCGCCCTCTGCAGGTCGGCATCGATGAGAGCCTTGCGGGCGTTGTCCTCGAAGGTGCGGCTGGTCGTTTCCACGGAAGTCTCCTTAGCCTTGCCCCTCGCCCTCGCCGATGGCCGGCCCGCCGGTCATGCCGGCCAGCACCTCCACCACGTGGCGTACGCCGACGGCGGCGCCCCGTCTCTTGAGGCGTCCGGCGATGTTGAGCAGGCACCCCAGGTCGCCGCCAAGCAGCACGGCGGCGCCGCTGGCGATGACGTCGTCGGCCTTTGCGTCGACCATGTGCCCGGAGATGTCCGGATATTTGACGCAGAAGGTCCCGCCGAACCCGCAGCACGTCTCGGCACCCTCGGATTCGGCCAGCTCAACGCCCTGCACGCGCCCGAGAAGGGCGCGCGGCGCCGTCTTGACGGCAAGCTCGCGCAGGCCCGAACAGGTGTCGTGATAAGTCACCTTGGCGCGGTATTCTGCCTTCGAATCGGTGACTTGCATAAAGTCACTGAGAAAGGACGTGAGTTCGTGGGTACGCCGCGCCAAGTCCTCGGCGCGTTTCGCCATGTCCGTGTCTCCGGCGAACAGCCGAGGGTAGTGGACCTTGATCGTGCCGGCGCACGAGCCTGACGGGGCGACCAGGTAGTCGAAGCCCTCAAAGGCGGCGATGACACGCCGGGCGATGGCGCGCGCGTCCTCGTCGTCTCCCGAGTTGTAGGCGGGCTGTCCGCAGCAGGTCTGGGCAGCCGGCACCGTGACCGCAAAACCCGCCGCCTGTAACAGTTTGACCGCCGCGAAACCGACGCTGGGGCGCATCAGATCGACGAGACAGGTTACGAACAGTCCAATGTGGGGGGATTTGCCTACCATCGGCGAAGAATGCGGCTTTCGGAAGCCGATGGCAACCCGCCGCCGGGCGGTTTCAGGGCTTGGTTCCCTTCGGCAACAGCAAATAGTAGCGGCCCTTTTGCTTCATGAGCCCGGCTCTCTCGGCGGCCGCCGCGCCGAATCCCCAGAACAAGTCGCCGCGCACCGGGCCCCTGATGGCGCCGCCCGTGTCCTGGGCAACGACCAGTCGGCGCAGGGGCCGCGAGGCATCCACGGGGTCGGTGGTGTCGAGCCACACCGGCACCCCCAGGGGAACGAAGCGCCGGTCGACGGCGAGGCTGCGTCCGGGAGTGAGCGCTACGCCTTGAGCACCTGTGGCACCCGTGGGGCCGTCCCCCTCGACGACGCGAAAGAAAATGAAGGATGGATTGCTGGCCATGAGACGGGCCCCCTGCCGCGGGTGGGCCTTGAGCCAAGCGCGGATAGACTGCATGGAAATACAATCCCGGGGGATGATGCCGCGCTCCACCAAGTCGCGCCCGATGGCCCGGTAGGGATGGCCGTTGCGTCCGGCGAAACCCAGGCGAACGATAGCGCCGTCCTCCATGGCGATGCGGCCCGACCCCTGTACGTGCAGGAAAAAGGCGTCTATGGGGTCGTCCACCCACAGAATCTCCAGGCCTCGCCCGGCGAGGGCTCCGTTCTCGATCTCGGCGCGGCTTTCCATGGGCACGAGTTGGCCGACGACGACACGCCCGGCGATATGCTGGCCCTCCCAATCCTGGCGAAAGCGGCCAAGATCGATCGAAACCAGATCGCCGGGACGGCTGTAAATGGGGACCTGATATGGGCCGCGCCGAGTCCGCGATCCGCGCAATTCGGCCTCGTAATAGCCCGTGAACAGACCCTGCGGCACGCCGTTTCCAAGCGCCAAGTAGGGTGTGAACCAGGTCTCGAAGAAATGACGGGCCACCGCGTGCGCGTCGTCGCCGATGCCCCCGGCCGCCGCGCAAGGGAGCCGCCAGTCGGCGGCAGTGCCGCCGGTGCCGGCGCCATTCAGGAGTTCGCCGACGGGCCGGGACACGAGGCGCGCGCACGAGCGCCTGAAGGTGGCCAGCGCCTGGCCGTGGGCGTCGTCGCGCCAACCGGGGAGATGGGTGAAGGCCACGGGGCTCAGGGTCAGCGCCGGGGGAGTGGGGGGGGTGGGTAAGGGAGCGGTGCGAGGTTTCGCCGCCGGCGCGCAGGCCGCGAGCACGGCAACCGCCATGGCGAATGCCGACGATCGGCAGGTGCGTCTAATCCAGGCTGCGCGTCGCAACCAACGTCCAATTGGGATCGCGGGACTTGGGGTCGCGGGAAAAGGTCCAGAAGTCGGTGACTTCGACGATCGCGTTGGGATCGCCCTCGATAATTTCACCATCCTCGCCATGCACTGCATGGATCTGGTCGCTGACGAATTTGACGGTGACGTTGCCCAGGGAACCCGCCATGTAGGCCTCGACAATCTCGGAAGCCTTGATTCCGACCAGGGTTTCCTCGAGCACCTCGCCGCTTTCTTCCCGCCCGTCCATGGCGCGGGTGAAGTTGCTGTAGACCTCGGAACTGAGCAGCGGCTTCAAGGCTTTCCGATCCCCCGAGGCGAAGGCGCCAAGGATCATTTCGAAGGCGACGCGAGCGCCGACCAGCAATTCCTCCGGATCGAATTGAGGGTCGGCTCCGCGAATTTCGCCGATGCCGGCTTCGAGCACCGATTCGGGCGTGCCGGCGGCCTCGTCGTCGTCGGCCAGCTGCTCATCGCTCTTATCGGGCAGATTAACCACATTGTTGTCGGGTTTCTCGGCCGGTTGCGAAGGAGCGAGTGGATTGCGATGCCCGCCCTCGTGCCCGTCACGCCGGCCCAGTACGCTACGCAGGCGCAGCACCAAGAAGGCCGCGATCATCGCGAACAGGATGATATCGATAAACTGAAAGCCTTCGCCCATAGCCTCTGTCCGTCCGCGCTCATACCCATGTCTGGCCGGCGGCTCGACCGGTAGGTGTCCATGAGCCAAGCATGGCCACCGAAGCTAGCTGCCCGGACTCCACGCGTCCCGCCAAAAGTAGGCACACTCGGGTGCCCCATGGTCTATACAGTAGATAAGCCCGCATTGTATACGGGGCAAGCATGGGCGTCATTCTTCTTCTTGTCTTGGTCGGCACGCCCATCGTGGAGATTGGCGTCTTTTTGGAAGTGGGCGGCCGTATTGGGCTTTGGCCGACCTTGGGCGTCGTTGTCCTCACCGCCATCATCGGCTCCGTGCTGCTCCGTCACCAGGGCTTGTCCACCCTTTTCCACGTTCGCGAAAGCCTGGAACGCGGGCGGTTTCCAGTTTCCGAGGCCTTCGACGGCCTGTGCCTGGTGTTAGCAGGCGCCCTGTTGCTGACGCCGGGCTTCGTTACCGACGCCGTCGGCCTGCTTTTGTTCATGCCAGCGCTGCGCGCCCTGGCGCGACGTGGTCTTGGGCACTATTTGCGCGCATCGGGCCGCGTTGAGGCATGGGCGGACGTTCCCGGTCCACACCCGTCCGGGGTACGTGACCCGAGCGGCGTGGTGATCGAGGGGGAATACCATGAGGTATCCCCGGATACCGACCCCCAAGGGGACGAGGCGGAGAAACGTGACCGCCGCCATCCCCCCGGCACCTTGCCGGACTCGTAATCGGAGATGCCGGAAACGGTTGTTCCTCCACTCGTTCCGTGATAGCCCGTGGTGGAACCAGACCCCTGGGCCGCCACGTTTATTGATGGAGACGAACCATGGCCGATAAATCGAATGAAAATCCGCCCAAAAGCGCGGACGAAGGGCCCTCTCCGACGGAGAAAGTGGTGGACCCCACGGCGACGAGGGCCGGTGCGCAAGATGACGTCCCTCTCACCATCAACGGTCAATACATCAAGGACCTTTCCTTCGAGGCGCCGACCACCCCAGGTATTTTCGCCCTCATCCAGCAGGAACCGCCCAATATCAACATCAACGTCGACGTCAAGGCGCAGGGCATGCAGAACAACGTCTTCGAAGTGGTTCTGGTGATCAAGGCCGAGTGCAAGACCGGCGACTCGGTGGCTTTCATCCTGGAACTGTCCTACGGCGGAGTATTTACGCTCAACGTCCCCCAGGACGACCTGGAGACTGTACTGTTGGTCGAGTGTCCGCGCTTGTTGTTTCCATTTGCCCGCAACATCGTCGCCGAAGCCACGCGCGACGGCGGCTTTCCGCCGGTCATGATCGGGCCCGTCGATTTCATGGCGATGTTCCAGAACCAGCAATCGCAGGAAGGCGCGTGGGCCGAGCCAGTGGCCGCTGGCTGAACCTCTTAGGCGCGCCAGATCGGCGTTTCAATCTCGTTTAAGAATGCGGCGTGGCGAGCCTTTTCGTCGTGGCTTGCAGCGTGGAGGCGGGGTTGGCGCAAGACGGACGGCGTCTCGGGACCGGCTTTTTCGCTGGTCGCCAAAGCGAGTTCTAACCCCGGTTGGCGTCCTCCGATGAGTTCGAGATACACCTCGGCCAGAAGCTTTGCGTCGCGAAGCGCTCCGTGGTGGGTACGCTCGGAGTTATCGATCTGAAAGCGCAAGCAAAGGGCGTCGAGGCTGGCCGGGGCGCCGGGGAATTTGCTGCGCGCGATGTGAACCGTATCGACGGTGCGTTTCGCCGGGACCGGTGGGCGACCGAGGCGATCCATCTCGGCGTTGATGAATCCTAGGTCGAATTCGGCGTTGTGAATGACCAGCGTCGACTCTTCGATGAACTCCATGAATGCATCGGCCACTTCGGCGAAAGTCGGCTTTTGGGCGAGGAATTCGTCGGTGAGCCCGTGGATGGCCAGGGCCTCCGCGGGCATCTCCATTTCCGGATTGACAAATCCTTGGAAGGTACGGCCCGTGGCGACGTAATTGACCAGCTCGACGCAGCCGATTTCGACGATACGGTGCCCCGACCCGGGATCGAGGCCAGTGGTTTCCGTATCGAGGACGATTTCCCGCATGTGTTCTCTACTCTTGCCCCTGGCCGTGATCACGAGGCCTCTTAGAACCGGCTTGTTACGCCCGGCGAGGCTTTGGACGAAGGCACCGGCGGTGGCCGGAAGACGGCCATTGGCAACCGTGCAACCGGTTGGCCACTCTGACGATGTTGTTGATGCGCTGCAAGCTAAAGGCGCGTCCAATGCCTGTTTGGACCACGAAATCGGCGCGGCGGCACTTATCTTTGTCCGGCATCTGCTGCGCGAGGATCGCGGCCAGGCGCGCCCGGGTCATGCCCGAACGTTTCATGACACGCGCCCTTTGCACGAATGGCGGCGCCGACACCACGACCACCGCGTCACAGCGCTCTTCGCCACCCGTTTCGAATAGAAGCGGCACGTCGAGCACCGCTAGCCGGTGCCTGTCGGCCGCCGTCCGGCGGAGGAAGCGCCGCTCCGCTTCGCGCACCATCGGATGAAGAATGGCTTCCAAGCGCCCCAGGGCGTCGGCGTCGCCGAACGCCCACTGGCCGAGCTTTTCGCGGTCGACGGCAGCGTCCCGCGCAACACCGGGGAAAGCGGCTTCCACGAGGGCCACCGCCCGGCCGCCCTTGGCGAGCAGGTCATGGACTGCCCGGTCAGCGTCATGGACCGGCACGCTGGCGCGCCGAAAAGCCTGCGCCGCCGTGCTCTTTCCCATGCCGATGGACCCGGTCAGCCCAAGGATTACCATGGCGCGCTCTCCACTCCGCGTCGGCTCAGCGGTCCGTTATGCCTTGCAGCACGAAGGACCGTAGATTTTCCGTGACTTCGGGTTCTACCCCGAACCATGCGGCAAATCCGGGACGCGCCTGATGCAACAACATGCCGAGCCCGTCCACGGCCCGGTTACCGCGATCCAGGGCGGCGGCAAGCAAGGCCGTATGTAGCGGCGTGTAAACGATGTCGTTGACCACGGCGGCGCCGGGCAGGCCGTCGAGGGTTAGTTCCAAGGGCGGATTCCCGGACATACCCTGACTCGTTGCATTGACGAGGAGCGCCGCGCCCTCCAGCGCATCATGCCGCGCGGACCACGGAACAAGCGTGAGGGGACCGCCGATATCGGCGGCCAAGGCCTCAGCACGATCGAGGGTGCGGTTGATGAGGCGCAGTTCCGGCACCCCGGCATCGGCCAGGGCAGCGACGATGGAGCGCGCCGCGCCGCCGGCGCCCAGCACGACGGCAGGACCCTGCCGCGCCTCCCAATCGGGCGCATTCGTCTTGAGGTTTTCCATAAACCCGTAACCGTCGGTATTGGTGCCGGTCAAGCTGCCTTCGGCGCCAACCACGATGGTATTGACCGCCCCGACGCGACGCGCCCCTGGGTGCGTCTCGTTAACGGCGGCCAGCGCCGATCGCTTGTGGGGGAGCGTTACGTTGACCCCGGCGAAACCGAGGCGCGGCAGGGCGGCGAGTGCCTCGACAAAATCACCGGGGCTGACGGGGAGCGGTACATAGGCCCCATCGATACCGTACTTGCGGAGCCAGTATCCGTGCAGTCGCGGTGACAGGGAGTGGTCGACCGGCCATCCCATCACCCCGGCCAGCTTTGCTGCGCTGCTCAAGACCATGATCGCCGATCCTTCGTCAAACCTGCTCAAACGTTATTCGCTACGACAATGCTACCACGATGCCGATCCTGTCTCATGGTGTCATCAAAAGGCACCGGCGTCGTGCTGGCGCAAGAACGCCAGAAGCGGCAACAAGGGAAGACCGAGGATGGCGAAGAAATCGCCCTCTATTTCGGAAAAGAGCTGGGCGCCCAACCCCTCGAGACGATAAGCGCCAACCGAGTCCAGGGCTTCCGGGCCGGCCTTTTCCAGATAGGCGGCGATGGCGGTTTCCGACAGTGGCCGCATGGTCAGCCGCGCCGTCTCGACCACATGCCACAGTCGATCGCCATCGCGCACCACGCAGACGGCGCTCACCAGCCGGTGGGTACGTCCACTAAGGAAACCGAGCTGCCGCGCCGCCGCCTTGGCATCCGGTGGCTTATCGAACCAAGTGCCACCGCATTCGAGTATCTGATCGGCGCCGATGACGGGGGCGCCGGAATGGCGCGGCGACACAGCCTCGGCCTTGGCCCGCGCCAGCGCCTCGGCGGCCTCCTCCGTCCTTGTGCAGCGCGCCAAAAGGCCAGCCTTGATCACTCCTTCATCGAGCGACGACGGGTCCTGGATGCAGGGGAGCCCGGCGGCCTCGAGAACTTGGGCGCGGGCGCGGCTCGCCGAAGCCAGAACCAGCGGCGGCGGTAGGATGGTCAGGGGTTTTGCTCCTGACGTCGGTTGTAAAGTTGAAGTATGTGGGCCGCCGTTTCCTCAATGGACCGTCGGGTGACGTCGATGACCGGCCAGCCATGGCTGGCGAACAGGCGGCGTGCCGCGTTCACTTCCTGGAAAACTGTTTCGCTGTCCACATAATCCGTTTGTTCGTCCTGCTTGAGCATGCGCAGCCGGTTGCGTCGGATCTCGACGAGGCGCTTAGGGTCCTCGGTCAAACCGACGATAAGCGGTTTTTCAGCTTCCAATACTTCGGGGGGTAGGGGCAAGCCGGGAACCACCGGAATGTTGGCCGCCTTGATGCCGCGGTTTGCCAGATAGATGCAGGTCGGAGTCTTGGAGGTGCGCGAGACACCGATGACCACCACGTCAGCTTCGTTCAAGTCCCGCGTCAATTGTCCGTCGTCGTGGTTGAGAACGAAGTGCATGGCTTCGATGCGACCGAAATAATCGGCGTCCATGATGTGTTGACGCCCGGGCCGGGCATGAACCTCTGCCCCCAAATAGGCGCCGAGGGCAGTGACAATAGGATCGAGCATAGAAATGGATGGTACCTGCAGGCGACGGCAGCCTTCCTCCAGTATCTTGCGCATATCAGGATCGACCAGCGTGTACAGCACGAACCCCGGGTGGCCCTCGATGCCAGCAACGACTTCCCGTACTTGGTTTAGTCCACGTACCATGGGCCAGATGTGTTCCGTCATCTGGACCTTTTCGAACTGCACGAGGGAGGCGCGGGCGGCGGTACTTACGGTTTCGCCGGTGGAATCGGAAACCAGATGAATGTGAAACGCCTTCATGGTCTGGAAAAGTTGGAGGTTCCTGAGGATAAGACGCGAAGGAAGCAATCCGCCTCGAATTAGTTACCGCTTGGGTGAATCTTTTACACCGGTTAAGGGTCGACGTGACACTTTATACACGGGTGTAGCAATCCTCCGACAGCTTCGATAGCGAAACAAGTTATCCTCTCTATACACCTTTTCGGTATCCCTATATCCGCACCTGAAACCCACGCATTGGGGAGTTTTTTTAACAGCTAGCCTATCTCCCGTGGACTGTTAGGTAAAATTGCCCCATGAATACCGAATAACCTGTGGAAAAATTTTAATCCCCACCTTTTCACTACCCTACAACTACTTCTACCATTTTCTTAGTAAGATTAAGATTAAAAGTAGGTAGGTAAAAGTTCTTTCGGGAATAGACCAACCATGAGCCCCTCCAAATCTAAAAAAAACCTGTTGCGCGTCCTCGATGGAGAGACCCTGGCACCGCCACCGTTCTGGCTCATGCGTCAGGCAGGACGCTATCTGCCCGAGTACCGCGCGCTTCGTGAAAAGGCACCGGACTTTCTCAAATTTTGCTATACGCCGGCTCTTGCCGTGGAAGCTACACTACAACCGCTCAGGCGCTTCGATATGGATGCCGCTATACTGTTCAGCGACATCCTGGTTGTTCCGCATGCCTTGGGCCAATCGGTAACCTTCCAGGAAGGCATAGGACCGATGCTGGAAGCAGTGCGCGATCTGGACAACCTACGGCGGCTGAACAGCAGGCGGCTGGAAGAAGTACTCAACCCCGTATACGAGACGGTCGCGACACTAAAAGGGACCTTGCCAGACAAAACGGCCCTCATCGGATTTGCCGGCGCACCGTGGACTCTTGCCACCTACATGGTGGAAGGCAGGGGTGGGACGGATCATGGTCGTGTCAAAAACTGGGCGTACCGGGACGCGGAGGGGTTCGGGGAATTGATTGGACTTTTGACCGCGGCGGTAAGCGCTTACCTGTCGCAGCAAATAAAAAGCGGTGCCGACGTCGTCCAACTGTTCGATTCATGGGCCGGGGTCCTCGCGGAGACACAGTTTCGCCGCTGGGTCATAGAGCCGACCGCTGAAATTGTCAGGCACCTGAAAGACAAGCACCCCCAAACACGTATTATCGGATTCCCCCGCGGTGCTGGCGCACTTTATCAGGAATACGTGGATGCCACGGGAGTGGACGTGATCGCCATCGATGACACCGTCCCTGCGGTATGGGCAGCGGATACCCTGCAGCACGACCGCGTCGTACAGGGCAACCTCAACAATCTGGCCCTGATGAACGGTGGCGAGACGTTGACTGACGAAACCCATCGAATCCTCGGGGCGCTGGGTGGCGGACCGTTCATCTTCAACCTGGGCCATGGTGTTCTACCGGGGACACCGCCGGAGAACGTGGCGCACCTCGCTTCCCTGATCCGCGGATGGAAGCCATGAATAATACAACTAATAGTAGAGCATATGTCCAGGCTCGCCGTCGTCCTCTTTAATCTCGGTGGACCCGACCGGCTGAGTTCCGTCGAGCCCTTTCTGTTCAACCTGTTCAACGATCCGGAGATTATCGGCGCGCCGGGACCATTGCGCTGGTTGTTGGCCCGCCTGCTCTCGCGTCGCCGAAGAGCGGAGGCGTCCACCATCTACAAGCGACTGGGAGGCAAATCACCGTTGCTCGAGAACACCCGGCTTCAGGCGGAAGCCCTGGAGACCTCGCTTAGCGACTCGGCGTCGGCACGAGTTTTCATCGCCATGCGGTATTGGCACCCCATGAGTGTGGAGACGGCGGAAGCGGTGAAGGCGTTCGCTCCCGACGAAATAGTGTTGCTGCCGCTTTATCCTCAGTTTTCCACGACGACCACCGGAAGCTCTCTCGCGGAATGGCAGCACGCTGCCGCCGCCGTCGGCCTGGAGGCGCCGGCGCGTGCCATCTGCTGCTATCCGGCGGCGCTGGGCTTTATCGGTGCGGTAGCGGATTTGACGCGCGCCGGGATCGCCGAAGCGGCGGCGGCGGGTAACGCACCGCGAGTACTTTTTTCGGCCCACGGATTGCCTCAGCGCGTCGTCAGGCGCGGCGATCCCTATCAGTGGCAGGTAGAGCAGACGGTGGCAGCGGTCGTGGCGAAGCTTGCTATGGATGACCTCGATTGGTCCATCTGCTATCAAAGCCGGGTCGGGCCCCTGAAGTGGATCGGGCCCGAGATTGGCCAAGAACTGGAACGCGCGGCCGGCGATGGGGTGGCGGTGGTGGTGGTGCCCGTCGCTTTCGTGTCAGAGCATTTGGAGACCCTGGTGGAGCTAGATATCCAATTCCGCGACAGAGCGCGGGAGCTCGGCCTGCCGGCCTATGTCAGGGTTCCCGCCGTAAGCACGCGGGAGGCCTATATCGAAAGCTTGGCGAACTTGGTTGACGTGGCGCGGCGCGGAGCACCCGGCGTGTGTACGCGCCCTGGAGGCCGGGCGTGCCCGGCACCCCTTGGCCGCTGCTCCTTTGGAAAAACGTTGTAAGGGTCCAAGGCCTTGGAGCTTTCCGCCACGGCGTATCTATGGATCAAGGCTCTGCACGTCATCAGCGTTATCGCCTGGATGGCCGGGTTGCTTTACCTGCCGAGGCTTTTCGTCTACCACGCCGCGGCGGCACCCGGGTCGGCGCTCTCGGAGACCTTCAAAGTGATGGAGCGGCGCTTGCTGCGAGCCATCATAAATCCGGCCATGGTGGCGGCGCTGGTGACGGGCGGTCTGCTGCTCGCCAACCTGAGGGCCGCCGCCTGGGACGCTGGCTGGCTGCATGGAAAGCTGGCCGGCGTGGTTGGGCTGTTGGTCATGCACGGCTTGATGGCGCGTTGGCAGAACGGCTTCGCGGCGGACCGCAACAGCTGCTCCGAGACGTTTTACCGCTTTGCCAACGAGATACCGACAGTTCTGATGATCGCCATTGTCGTCTTGGCTGTCGTGCGGCCTTTCTGAGGGGGCTGGCGCAACACCCCGGAAATCGGAGACGCGGTCTGGATCCCGGCGAATCATCAATTGACTTGCGGGGTGGGTTTGGTTATTTTTCTTGCGTTTTTCGTCCCGCGAAAACTCTCGGCTCCAAATCTCAGAAATCTCTAGCAAACGGGCGGGCGTATCGCCTGGACTTCATAATTTCTTCAAGTTGCATCGTCGACGAAGGCCGCCTTGCGGCGTTCCCCCCTTCTGGTAACCTCCTTCCCTTCCTTAAGCTCAAGTCGGATCATGAATCTCAAGGAACTGAAAACCAAACCGCCGCCGGCGCTTCTCGCCTTCGCCGAGGAGCTGGAAATCGAGAACGCCAGCACCCTGCGCAAGCAGGACATGATGTTCGCCATCCTCAAGCAACTGGCCAAGAACGAGGTCGCCATCTTTGGCGACGGTGTGCTGGAAGTGCTTCAGGACGGTTTCGGTTTCCTGCGCTCGCCAGAGTCCAATTACCTACCGGGGCCCGACGATATCTATGTGAGCCCAAGCCAGGTGCGGCGCTTCGGTCTGCGCACCGGGGACACGGTAGAGGGGCAGATTCGCGCCCCCAAGGATGGGGAGCGATACTTTGCGCTTCTGAAGATCAACAGCATCAATTTCGAGGACCCGGGCAAGGTCCGCCACCGCATCAATTTCGACAACCTGACGCCGCTTTATCCGGACGAACGGCTGATCATGGAGATCGAGGATCCGGAGTTCAAGGACACCACCCTCAGGGTGATCGATCTCATCGCTCCCATCGGCAAGGGACAGCGGGCGCTCATCGTAGCGCAGCCGCGCACCGGCAAGACGGTGATGCTCCAAAACATCGCCCACGCCATCGCCGAGAACCATCCCGAATGTTATCTGATCGTACTGCTCATCGACGAGCGGCCCGAAGAAGTGACCGACATGTCGCGTTCGGTGAAGGGAGAAGTGGTCAGCTCCACCTTCGACGAGCCGGCGTCGCGCCACGTGCAAGTCGCCGAGATGGTTACCGCCAAGGCCAAGCGCCTGGTCGAGCACAAGCGCGACGTGGTTATCCTTCTCGATTCCATCACCCGCTTGGCGCGCGCCTACAATACCGTGGTGCCATCGTCCGGCAAGGTGCTCACCGGCGGCGTCGACGCCAACGCGCTGCAACGCCCCAAGCGCTTTTTCGGCGCCGCCCGCAACATCGAGGAAGGGGGCTCCCTGACCATTATCTCGACGGCGCTCATCGATACCGGCTCGCGCATGGACGAGGTCATCTTCGAGGAGTTCAAGGGCACCGGCAATGCGGAGATCGTCCTCGACCGCAAGCTCTCGGACAAGCGCACATGGCCGTCCATCGACATCACCAAGTCGGGCACGCGCAAGGAAGAACTTATCGTGAATAAGGGGACGCTTGCCAAAATGTGGGTGCTACGGCGCATCCTCACGCCCATGGGGGTCAGCGATTCGATAGAGTTTTTGCTCGAAAAGCTCAAGGATTCGAAGAACAACGCCGATTTCTTCGACGCCATGAACACCTGAACCGCGGTCAACACCGGACTGTAGGGGCGGGATTGAAACCCGCCCCTACGATGCTTTTAATGGAATGAGGACGGTCGATCCCGTAGTCTTGCGGGCCTCTAGGTCGCGATGGGCCTGGACCGCGTCTTCGAGCGCGTAAGTCTGGTTGACGGCGATTTTCACGTGGCCGCCCATCACCACGTCGAACAGCTCGCCGGCCGAGGCCAACAGGTCCTCGCGCGCCGCCGTATACGTCATCAACGACGGCCGGGTAAAGAAAAGCGAGCCCTTGGCGGCCAGGATGCTGGAATCGAGGGGCGCCAGCGGTCCCGAGGCGTTGCCGAAACTGACCATCATGCCAAGCGGTCTCAAGGAATCGATCGAGCCCTCGAACGTCGCCTGGCCCACCGAGTCGTAAACCGCGGGTACGCCTTCACCACCGGTAATCTCGCGCACCCGCTCGGCGACATTTTCGCGGGAATAGACGATGGTGTGGGCGCAACCGTTGGCACGGGCCAGTTCCGCCTTCCCGTCGGTGCCTACCGTGCCGATCACGGTGACGCCCAGGTGCTTGGCCCACTGGCAAAGAATGAGGCCTACACCACCGGCGGCGGCGTGGACAAGAATGGTGTCGCCGTCCCGCACCCGGTAGGTCCTGCGGATCAGGTACTGGGCCGTCATGCCTTGCAGCATCATGGCGGCGCCCTGTTGGTCGTCCAGGCTGTCGGGGAGGGAGACGAGACGGTGCGCGGGGATCAGGCGCTCCTCGGTGTAGGCCCCCGGCGGTATCCCCGCGTAGGCGACGCGCTGACCCGGCTTCAGGTCATCGACCCCGACCCCGACCTCCTCGACAACCCCGGCGCCCTCTAGGCCGAGGATCATCGGCATGGGAAGCTTGTAGACGCCCGAGCGTTGATAAACATCGATATAATTAAGGCCCACTGCTGTGTGACGGACGCGGGCCTCGCCTTTTCCGGGAGCGCCAACCTCGACGTCCTCCCAGCGCATGAGTTCAGGAACCCCTTGCTCGTGAATTCGGATGGCCTTGGTCATGTTTCCTTCCCGACGATGATGAAGCGATGCAAGACGCGATGCCGCCATGACGCGTGGTGTCAGTGTAGGGGCTTCAATAACGAATGCTCCACCCGGGAGCAAGCCCCGGCGCGATCACAAAAGGCTGACGCCCTCGAGGCGTAACAGAGCCTGCTTGGTTTCCACCCCGGCGCCCCCCGAATAGCCGGCCATGCGTCCGCCGGCGCCCAGCACGCGGTGACAGGGGACGATGATGGGGATCGGGTTGCGCCCGCAGGCGCCGCCGACGGCGCGCGGCGCGCTGTCCAGCTCTCGCGCCAGGTCCCCATACGTACGGGTGGCGCCATAAGGGATATCGCCCATGAGCACCCATACGGCGCGTTGAAAGGGCGAGCTGGGCAGGCGTAACGGAAGCTCGAAGGACGTAAGGCGACCGCGGAAGTAGGCCTCCAGTTGCGCCACCGCTTCTCGTAACACGGGCGTCGGCGCGGGGTCCGGCGCGCCGCCCCATTCGACGGCGATGAGCGCGTCGGCGTCCGCGAAGAGGGTAAGCGGACCGAGCGGGCTTTTCATGGAAACGTGACTCATGGCCCGGCCTAGTGGACGCTAGGCGCCATCGAGGGCTTTGCGCAGACTAGCGCCGTCGGTAACCGGCAGGGCGCAGGTCGGCCCGTTGCAGACGTAGGCGGCGGGCTTGCCGTCGACCAGACCCTTGCCGGCCGCCGGATGAGTGGCTGGCAAGTCGGCGCCGGGGGCGAGGCGCACGAGCACCCGGTTGGCCAGCCCGCCGGCCAGTGCGGAGCACGTCAGCTCGGCGGTGGCGTCCGCCCGGGGGTGGCCGACGACGACGATTTGGCGGGCCCTCTCCAGGAGCTCGTAGCCGTTGAGGAGGGTCGGGGAATTGGCCATGTGCTCGGGCGGCTGGCCGGCGAAGGCGCGCGTCAATTCTTCGGCCCGATCCCGATAGGTGTCATCGCCGCGCACGTAAAAGAGGCGCGCCAGCACCTCCACCATGACCCCGTTGCCGGAAGGCACGGCACTATCGAAGACCGTCTTGGTACGGGCGATGAGATCGTGGGTGTCATCGGCGGCAAGGAAATAGCCACCCGAACCCGTGTCCCAGTAATGACTGTCGGCGGTGGCCACCCACGCCTCGGCATGGTCCAGATAGGCTCCATCCCCTGTCGCCTCGAAGAGCAGCAACGCGGCGCGCGCCAAGTGCGCGTAATCGTCGATGACGGCGGCGTGGCGCAGCCGTCCGGCGCGCCAGGAGTGACCTAACCGGCCGTTTTCAAGCATGTGTTCTAGGACGAAGGAAAATGCCGCCTGAGCGGCTTCCGTCCACGCCGTTTTCTCGAATACGGTACCCGCGATGACGAGAGCCGAGATCATCATGCCGTTCCAGTCGGTCAGGGCCTTGTCGTCCTTGTCCGGGGGCACCCGCTTGGCACGCGCCTGAAAGAGCGTTTCGCGGCAGCGGGCGAGCCGGAGCTCCACCTGCTCCGAAGCAAGGACGAGGTCGCTGGAGCGGTTGAGAATCGTGTGCCCTTCCCAGTTGCCGCCGGGTGCCACGTCGTAGACTTTCTTGAGCTCGGCGGCCTCGCCGCCGAGCAGGGCATCGATCTCGGCCTCGGTCCACACATAGAACTTGCCCTCCTCGCCTTCGCTGTCGGCGTCGAAGGCGCTGGCGAAGGCGAAGGAGGCGTCGTCGTCGGCATGGGCCGTGACGCGCATCTCGCGGAGCGCCCATTCGATGGTTTCGCGCACCCGCGTGGCGTAGAGGGGATCACCGGTCTCCAGCCATACCTCGCTGAGCAGTTCGACGAGGAGCGCGTTGTCGTAAAGCATCTTCTCAAAATGCGGCGCCAGCCAGTCATCATCGGTGGAATAGCGCGCGAAGCCACCTCCCAGATGATCGTATATGCCGCCCTGGCACATGTTGCTCAGGGCTACCGTGACCGCCTCGCCGAACGGTGTCGACCCGGTACGCAGATAGGCGCGCCACAGGAACTTGAAGAAAGATGGCTGGGGGAACTTAGGCGCCCCCATGGTACCGCCCCTGATTGGATCGATCATGCGCACGGCGCTGGTGGCCGCCTGGTCGAGGACGGCGACGGAAAGTTCGCCGGCTTCCTTGGGCTTGGCCATGTCGGCCATGGCCTGGCTGAGGGCCTTGACGTTTTCCAGCACTTTGTCTTTTTGCGTGTGGTAGGTCTGTGAAATGCCTCTCAGCACATCGGGAAAACCGAGGCGCCCGTAACGGTTGGTGGGCGGAAAATAGGTGCCGCCCCAGAAAGGTTGGCCGTCGGGGGTCAGGAACATGGTCAGCGGCCAGCCGCCCTGCTGGCCGAGGAGCGCCAAGGACGTCTGATAGATGGTATCGAGATCAGGGCGCTCCTCGCGGTCCACCTTGACGTTGATGAAAAGCTCGTTCATCAACGCCGCGATGTCGTCGTTCTCGAAGCTTTCGTGGGCCATCACGTGGCACCAGTGACAGGCCGAGTAACCGATGGAAAGGAGGATCGGCCTGTCTTGGCGCTGGGCCCGCTCGAGGACAGCGGTGCCCCACGGCCGCCACGCCACCGGATTGTCCTTGTGCTGCAGTAGATAGGGGCTGGTTTCGACGGCTAAAGCGTTTCGGGGCATCGTCGTTTCCGCGTCTGGAATATACGGCCACCGCACCAGCAGCGCCGTTGCGCAGATATTTGCGCTGGCTTAACTTGGGGCCCGAGAGGACATGGACAACCTTAACCCCTTTGGGCGGGCTCGGCCAGAGACGGCGAGGGAGGACAAAGCATGAAGTTGTGCATCCCATCAGCATCCCCTGATGTTGGGTATAATTGGATTGAACATACTAAATAAGGTGTTACAGCGCTCCGTAGATACATCGCAATGAGTGATGAAACCATCTTTGCCCTGTCCAGCGGCGGTCCCCGTGCCGGCGTCGCGGTGGTCCGCCTTTCCGGTCCAGGTGCCGCCGGTGCCCTTAGCCATTTGACCGGTGCCGCGCCGCCCGCGGCCCGCCGCATGAGCCGCGCCACCTTTTGCGATCCAATAAGCGGGGAAACCATCGACCAAGGCCTCGCCGTGTGGTTTCCGGCGCCGGCCAGCTTCACCGGCGAGGACGTGGTTGAGTTTCATGTACACGGGGGGCGCGCCGTGGTCGGCGCCGTGCTCGACGCGTTGGCGGCAATACCGGCGCTGCGCGTCGCCGAGCCCGGCGAGTTTACGCGGCGCGCCTTCGAACACGGCAAGCTCGATCTGACGGCGGCCGAGGGCCTAGCCGACCTGATCAACGCCGAGACCGAGGCGCAACGGCGGCAGGCCTTGCGCCAAATGGAGGGTGAGCTGGGTCGCCTTTATGGGGGCTGGCACGGTGTCCTGGTGGGACTGGTGGCCCGCCTCGAAGCCACCATCGATTTCTCCGATGAGGACCTGCCCGGGGATCTGGAGGAGGACGTGCGCCGCGATGTCTTGGGCCTGGACGCCGCGATCGCCGCTCATGTGCGCGACGATCGCCGCGGCGAGCGCTTGCGCGACGGTGTTCATTTGGCCATCATCGGCCCGCCCAATGCCGGCAAGTCGAGCCTTCTCAATCTGTTGGCGCGGCGCGACGCGGCGATCGTCGCGGAGACCGCTGGCACCACCCGCGACATCATCGAAATCCACCTCGACCTCGGAGGCTATCCCCTGGTGATTGCCGATACGGCGGGGTTGCGCGCCACGGTGGGTCGTGTTGAAGACGAGGGCGTGCGCCGAGCCTTGCGTCGCGCCCGCGATGCCGACCTCAAGCTTGCCGTGTTCGATGGCGCCATCTGGCCGGAGACCGATGGGCGGACGGCGGAGTTCGTCGACGCCCGTACCATCGTTGTCGTAAACAAGGTGGATCTCGGTCGGCCGCCGCCACCGCTGGCCGTTGCCGGACGCCCCGCCCTACCCGTTTCCGCCCTCACGGGGGAGGGCATCGAGGAACTTCTGGCTGTTCTCGAAGGCGAAGTTGCCAGTTGTTGCCCGTCCTCGGCGGCGCCGCTGCTCACGCGGACCCGTCACCGTGCCGCTCTCGAGGAGTGTCGGGGGGCGTTGGCTCGGTATTTGGAGGCTGGCGCGGCGGAATTGGCCGCCGAGGATCTGCGCCTGGCGGCCCGCGCCCTGGGGTGCATCACCGGGCGGGTCGATGTCGAAGACATCCTCGACGTAATTTTCCGCGACTTTTGTATCGGCAAGTGAAGGGCCGATCGTAAACGTGTCATTGAGGTTACGAGATTCTCGGCGAACCCCGGGCCACATGTTTCACGTGAAACACATCAATGCTCAATCGAATGGCGTGCCGCCGTAATTAGCCGTTGGTTCTTTTGATTCTTCAAGACCCGCCGCCGCAAGAACAAACCTAACGAATATTTGTCCCGGGGAGAGTTTGACTCGCCGAGGACTCGGCCATATAAGTCGCGCCATGTCGAGGACGCATATTGCCGATGTTACAGATGTTATCGTGGTGGGGGGCGGCCACGCCGGGTGTGAAGCGGCGGCGGCGGCGGCCCGCATGGGAGCCCGCACCCTCCTGATTACCCATCACCCGGAAAACATCGGGGAAATGTCCTGCAACCCGGCCGTCGGCGGGCTGGCCAAGGGCCAACTGGTGCGCGAGATCGACGCGCTGGACGGTCTCATGGGCCGCGCCATAGACCGTGCCGGCATCCAGTTCCGGGTCCTCAACATCAGCAAGGGCCCCGCCGTGCGCGGCCCGCGTGCCCAGGCCGACCGCATGCTGTACCGGCTGGCCATGCGGGACCTGGTCGGCGAACAACCGGATCTCGAGGTGCGCGCCGCGGCGGTCGAGGATCTCGTCCTCGGCGCCGGGGGTAGGGTAGAGGCCGTGGTCACGGCTGACGGCGAAACCCTCAAGGCCGGTGCCGTGGTGCTGACCACCGGTACGTTCCTGCGTGGCCTCATCCATGTCGGCGAGGAACGATTGCCGGCCGGTCGCGCCGGCGACAACGCGGCGGTTGGCCTGGCCTACGCCCTCAAGCGCCTGGGTTTCGCGCGCGGCCGCCTGAAGACGGGGACGCCGCCGCGCCTGGACGGGCGCACCATCGACTACGAGGCCCTGGAAAGACAATCCGGAGACCATCCGCCGCGCCCCTTCTCATTTCTCACCGAACGTATCGAGACACCGCAGATCGACTGCCACATCACGGCGACGACACCGGCTACCCACGATCTCATCCGCGCCAACCTGCATCGGGCGCCCATGTACAGCGGCCAGATTGACAGCGTCGGTCCCCGTTATTGTCCCGCTATCGAGGACAAGGTGGTGCGCTTCGCCGACAAGGACGCTCACCAGATATACCTAGAGCCCGAAGGCCTCGACGATCACACGGTCTACCCCAACGGCATTTCCACCTCCCTGCCCAGGGACGTGCAGCAGGCGCTGCTCGCTACAATTCCCGGGCTCGAGAACGCGGTCATGGCACGCCCAGGGTATGCCATCGAGTACGATTTCGTGGACCCTCGCGAGCTTCACCCCACCTTGGAGACGCGGCGCGCCCCCGGCCTCTATTTTGCCGGTCAGATCAACGGCACGACGGGCTACGAGGAGGCCGCCGTCCAAGGGTTGCTGGCCGGCGTTAACGCCGCCCTGGGGACGGCTGCGCAGGGCAAGAACCGGCGGCCCTTCATCCCGGACCGCGCCGATGCCTATATCGGTGTTCTCGTCGATGACTTGGTGACGCTCGGCACCGAGGAGCCCTACCGCATGTTCACGTCGCGCGCCGAGTACCGGCTCCATCTCAGGGCCGACAACGCCGATGCCCGCCTCACGGGGATCGGGGCGCGAGTCGGTTGTGTCGGCGCCAAGCGTTACCGCGCCTGGGAAGCCAAGGAGGCGGCGCTCTCCCGGGGGCGCGCCCTGCTTGACGGTTTGAACGCCACGCCAAACGAACTTCGCGCCCGCGGCCTCTGCGTCAAGATGGATGGCGTCAGGCGCAGCGCCCGCGACCTCCTCGCCTATCCGGGAATCGACCCCGGCCGCCTCGCGGCTTTGTGGCCCGAGCTCGGCGTCCTGGCACCGACGATCGCCGAGCAGTTGCAAATCGAGGCCCATTACAGTGGCTACAGCGATCGCCAGGAGGCCGACATCAGGGCCTTCCGCCGCGACGAGTCCCTGCTGCTGCCGGACAACCTCGATTACGACGCGGTGGCCGGACTTTCCACCGAGGTGCGCGCCAAATTGGGTGCCACCCGGCCCGCTACGCTGGGGGCCGCGGCGCGCATCTCAGGCGTGACGCCGGCCGCCCTCACGGTGCTTCTCGTACACACCCGGCGCCGTCAGCGGCTTTCCGCGTGAGCGGCGCGACGGCGTTTCACGTGAAACAAGTTGCCCACCGCGCCCCTCTTTCACCCGAGGAGTTCAGCCGCCTGACCGGCGTCTCCGCGGCCTGCTTGTTGCGCCTCGAGACCCTTGTCGCGATGCTGGTCGAGTGGCAACGCCGCGTCAACCTGGTGAGCACCGCTAGCCTTGCCGATGTATGGCGCCGCCACCTCCTCGACTCGGCCCAGCTGCACGGTCTGCTGCCGACGACGGCGGGAACCGTGGTCGACCTTGGCAGCGGCGCCGGATTTCCCGGCCTCGTCCTCGCCATCATGGGCGGCCCGACGGTCCACTTGGTCGAAAGCAATGGCCGCAAGTGCGCTTTCCTCGACGCCGTCAACCGCGCCACCGAAGCCGGCGCCGTCATCCACAACGCCCGCCTCGCCAATCTCGAACCCCTCACCGCCGACGTCGTAACGGCGCGCGCTTTCGCGCCCCTGCCACGCCTTCTTGAGGCGGCCCAGCCCCTCCTCGCCGAAGGCGGCCAGTGCCTTTTCCTGAAAGGGCGTAAGGTCAATGAAGAATTGACGGAATCGGCAAGAACGTGGATGATGCGAACGACACGCTTCCATAGCTCCTCGGATCCCTCGGGAACGATTCTGAAAGTGGAGGAAATTTCTCGTTATCATGATCACTGAGAACATCCCCTCGCCCCCCATGTTTTCCGAAAAGACACGCATCATCGCCGTCGCCAACCAAAAGGGTGGTGTCGGCAAGACCACCACGGCGATCAATTTGGGAACGGCGCTGGCGGCCGTCGGAAAGAAGGTCCTGATTATCGATCTGGACCCCCAGGGCAACGCCAGCACCGGCCTGGGCACGGCGCGCGAAGCGCGGGAGCGCAATTCCTATCACGTAATCATCGACCAGGTGTGTCTCCCGGAGGCAACCATCGAGACGATCATCCCCGGCCTCAGCCTCGTCCCTTCCGGCATCGATCTTTCGGGCGCCGAAATCGAACTGGTCAATGTGGCGCGCCGTGAATACTGCTTGCGCGAGGCCTTGGCCCGCGACCTGGTGGATTTCGACTACGCCCTCATCGATTGCCCGCCGGCCCTCGGGCTGCTTACCATCAATGCCCTGGTCGCCGCCCATGCCGTGCTCATGCCCCTGCAATGCGAGTTCTTCGCCCTGGAGGGGATAAGCCATTTGATCAAGACCATCGAACGCGTCGAACGGGCCTTCAATCCATCCCTAGAGATACAAGGCATTGTGTTAACTATGTTTGACAAACGCAATAACTTGTCGAGCATGGTGGCGGACGATGTTCGCGGCTACTTCGGCGACAAGGTTTACGAGACCGTCATTCCGCGCAACGTGCGTGTTTCCGAAGCCCCCTCTCACGGCAAGCCGGTATTGGTATACGACATGCGCTGCGCCGGCTCGCAGGCCTATCTCCATCTGGCCAGTGAGGTGCTGCGCCGCGAGAAGCGGGTGGCGGCGTGATGGCCGAGGAGGACAAGCGCACCAACCTCGGACGCGGGCTCTCCGCCCTGCTCGGCGACGCGGCGACCTACCATCCGAAACCCGGTCCGTCGTCGGACACCAAGATGGTGCCCATCGAATTCCTGCACCCGGGCCGCTACCAGCCGCGTCACGAAGTCGAAGACGCGCAGCTCAAAGATCTCGGCGACTCCATTCGTGAAAAGGGAATTTTACAACCCATCCTAGTACGCCGCTACCCGGACGAAGCGAACGTCTTCGAAATCATCGCCGGAGAGCGGCGATGGCGGGCGGCTCAGCTCGTCCAACTGCACGAGGTTCCCATCATCGTCCACGACTTCTCGGATCGCGAGGCCCTTGAGGTGGCGCTGGTGGAAAACCTGCAGCGCCAGGACCTGTCGCCCCTCGAGGAAGCCGAGGGCTACAACCGGCTTATGGAGGAGTTCGCGCACACCCAGGTAGACTTGGCCAAGGCGCTGGGCAAGAGCCGCAGCCATGTGGCAAATACCATGCGCCTTCTCGGCCTGCCGGATGCGGTCAAGGCGATGCTGGACGACCGCAGGCTTTCCGCTGGGCACGCGCGGGCCTTGCTTAACACAAAGAATGCCGTGACCTTGGCGCGCCGGGTTGTGCGCCGCGGCCTGAGCGTCCGCCAGACCGAAAAGATGGTGCAGGACCAGGGCAAGCGGCCGAAGCCGCAAACGACAGGACGAGGAAAAGACACCGATACTCTTGCATTGGAGCGCGACCTCTCGAACCTTCTTGGCCTCAAGGTGGAGATTGAGTTTCAGGGCGCCGGGGGCACCCTGGTTTTTCATTACGCGTCCCTGGAACAACTCGACGATATCCTGCATCGCCTGAGCTACGGGCCGCCCACGGCGGAGAGCGACGACGAGACGGACGCCGATGCCTCGGACCTGGAACCGTCCATCGGGGCGATCCCTAGCGACCTGCTCGAGGTTCCCCTGGGCGAAGATGACGGGATCGGCGCGGGGCTGAACGGCGATGGCGACGACGGCCCAGACGAACCGCCTGAAACGGTCGATACGGGGACCGAGCCACACTCCAGCCAGGACTAGGTCTCCCCGGCAGCAGCTACCTTGACGCCGCCTGGGCGATGCGTATTAAGGCACGGCCGCATATGACCTCGGGCGGCCGTCCTGTCGATTTACACTCGAGCTCCGCCTCGGTCAGAATTTCGAGGGCGCGCCCCAGACGCTCCGCCGGCCAGCGCCGCAATTGCGAGCGGAAGCGTTCGGCGACCGAAAAAATAACGCGTGGCTTAAGGGCCGCCATCGCCTGATCCATGGATCGCCCCTGGACCATCAGGCCAGACGCCAGGTGTAACCGCAGGAAGTGGCGGGCTACCACACGGAGAACGGCAACCGGCGAAATTCCTTCCATGAAGGCGCGGCGCATGGCGTGATCGAGGTCCGGGCCATCGCCAGATGCCGTGGCCAGGGCGACGGCGTCGAGGGAGGTCGCGGCGCCGTCGCCAACGCAGGCCATTACGTCGCCAAGGGTGAGGGATCCCGGCTCGCCCTTGTAGAGCGCCACCTTCTCCAGCTCATTTCGCGTCATCATGCGGTCGGCGCCAAGATTGTCGGCCAGATAGGCAATCACGTCGGCGGGAGCGCTCAGGCCATGGTGTTCCAGGGTCTCGACGATCACTCCGGCCAGGCCCCGCGCGTCGTCTGGGTAGCAGGGGATGGCGGCGGCGTTGTCGGCACCTTCGAACAGGCGCCGCAATGACGACCGGCTGCCCAGTTCGCCGGCCTCGACGATGACCAACGCGCCGTCCCGGGTGTCGGCAAGCAACCCCTTGAACACCGAGCCCAGGCCGTCCGTTGCGTCGCGCACTCGGACGACCCGCCGCCCACCCGTGAACGCTAGCGCCGCGGCTTCGTCGGCGAGGCGCACCGGATCGCCCCTGAGAGAAGCGCCACTCAACTCGACCACCAGGAAGGGATCGCGCACATCCTCGACCACGCCACGCGTCAAAATATCGGCGCGCTCGCGGGCCAATCCCTGGTCGGGACCGTAGATCAGCACACACCGCACTTGCGGATCGGGCCCTCGAAGGAAACCGCCGACGCGCCTTGCCGTGATTTTCATCGATTGTTCAAGGTCTTGCGTGGCTGGCGCCGAAGGAAAAATGCAGCGATCTTTGTCCGCAAATCACCGGCTATCTGGCGAACGGCACGGGCCCGGGCGTCCTTCTCGGCGGCGAGAGCGGCCAGATCGTCCGAGCCCAGGATATTGAAGCTACTGATGGTGACGCTTTGCCCGTTAAACAACGTACTGCCGCCGGGCGACAGAAGAAGAAATCTTGCGGTAATCCAAAGATTGGTCCGCGTGGCGAGCTCGTTTTTCTGCACCCCGAGGTGCACAATGCTCTCTTTGAGCCGAACGTGCAGGACATACTTGACTTGCCGCGGCCGACCACCAGGCGTCAGTAAGTCGATCAGATGATTATGAAGAATCTGTCCAATCCGGTTATCGATGGGCCGCACCTGGATGGCGGCCAGCTCGTTCTCAATCTCCGCTGCGTCGCCGGAACCGTACAGCGGGCGAAATCCGCACCCCATGAGCAGGGCCGCGGCGGTCAAAAGAACAAGCGATCTAGACCACGACATTGATGATCCGATTGGCAACCTGAATGACACGGCGAACGGACTTGTCTTGCAGGGTTTTCGCGACGCCCGGCAAGGCGAGGGCGGCCTCCTCCGCCTGCTCCGGCGGATAGCCCATCGGAAGGTCCAAGGTTCCGCGCAGCTTGCCGTTGACCTGCACGGCGACCGTAACACGATCCTCCTCGAGCAGCGACCTGTCGACTTCGGGCCATGGCGTGTCGGTCAACAGGATTTCATGGCCCAGGCGGCACCAAAGCTCCTCCGCCAGATGAGGCATCATAGGGTTGATCAGGCGTGCGACCGATTCAAACCCCTCGCGCAACACCCAGTCAGCTCCCTCCTCAGCGTTGTCCAGGTCATCGAGCAGGTTTGTCAACTCGCGAACCCGGGCTACAGCCTTGTTGAAATGGAACCGGTTCAAATCGTCGCCAACCGCGACGATTGTCTTGTGTATGGCGCGATGCGTCCTCTCCGCCGCCTCCGACAGGTGCGAGGGCGGAGATGCTCCGACTGGCGCCAAGTGGTCGGTGCCGCTCGCCATCAGGCGCCACAACCGGTTGATATAGCGCCAAGCCCCCTCGATCCCGGCACCGGTCCAATCGAGGTCGCGATCCGGCGGGCTGTCCGACAACATGAACAAACGCGCCGTGTCGGCGCCGTAGGCATCGATCATGCTTTTGGGATCGACCACGTTGCGGCGGGATTTACTCATCTTCTCGGAACGCCCGACGGTAACCGGATCGTCGCTCCCCTTGCGCACGAAGCCGCCGCGACGGGTGGGCTCGACCTCGTCAGGAAGCAACCATTCCCCGTCCTTGCTCCGATACGTTTTGTGACAGACCATGCCTTGGGTGAGTAGCCCCGCGAAGGGCTCTTTCACATCCAGGTAACCGCACTGTTTCAGGGCCCGCGTGAAGAAACGAGAGTACAGCAGATGCAGGACGGCGTGCTCGATTCCGCCGATGTACTGATCCACCGGCATCCAGTAATCGACAGCCTGCCGCGTGAACGCCTTGTCCGCGACGGGCGAACAAAAGCGCGCGAAATACCACGAAGACTCGAAGAAGGTATCGAGAGTATCGGTCTCCCGACGGGCCGGTTCCCGGCAGGTCGGGCAATCGACGTTCTTCCATGCGGGGTGATGATCGAGAGGATTGCCAGGCGCATCCAAGTCCACGTCCTCGGGCAGGCGGACGGGCAAGTCCTCTTCGGGTACCGGCACGGTCCCGCATGTCTGACAATGAATAACCGGGATCGGGCAACCCCAGTAACGTTGACGCGAGACACCCCAATCGCGCAGACGGTAGTTGACCTCGCGCCGCCCGGCGCCGATCGTCTCCAGGCGCCTCACGCATTCCTCCTTGGCCTCGGCCACGCCGAGCCCGTTGAGGAATTCCGAGTTGATCAGCGTGCCGTCCTTGAGATGGGCTTCGTCGCCAATGGCAAAAGTCGCGGTATCGACACCCGGGGGAGCAACCACGGGGATGACGTCCAGACCGTAGTTACGCGCGAAATCGAGGTCTCGTTGATCGTGGGCAGGACAACCATAAATTGCGCCCGTGCCATATTCCATGAGGATAAAATTGGCTACATAAACCGGAAGTTCGCGCCCGGAAACGAAGGGATGAAGCGCCTTGAGGCCAGTATCGAAACCCTTTTTCTCGGCTGTCTCGATGGCCGCCTCGGTGGTCCCGGTTAGGTTGCATTCGGCGATGAACGCCGCCATGTCCGCGTCGTCCTTGGCGAGTTCCACGGCCAGGGGGTGATTGGCGGCGACGGCGCAGAAGGTGGCGCCGAAAATAGTATCCTGTCGTGTCGTATACACCTCAAGCGGCGCCTCGCGGCCTTTGAGAGGCAAGAATACGCGCGCCCCGTGGGAGCGCCCGATCCAGTTCTCCTGCATGAGCCGCACCCGGTCGGGCCAGCGCTCGAGCGCCGGAAGGGAGTCCAGCAATTCGTCGGCATAGGCGGTAATCCGCAAAAACCACTGGGCGAGCTCGCGCTTCTCGACCGGCACCCCGGAACGCCACCCCTTGCCCTCGACGACTTGCTCGTTGGCGAGAACGGTTTTCTCCACCGGATCCCAGTTGACCCAAGACTTCCTGCGGTAGACCAAGTTCTCCTTCAGAAAATCGAGAAACATTTTCTGCTCGTGGCGATAGTATTCCGGATCGCAGGTGGCGATCTCGCGCGACCAGTCGTAGGAAAGGCCCATGGTCTTGAGCTGCTGGCGCATGGTGGCGACGTTGTTGCGTGTCCAGTGGGCAGGGTGGACACCGTTTTCGGTGGCGGCATTTTCGGCGGGCAGGCCGAAGGCGTCCCAGCCCATGGGGTGCAGGACGTTGTAGCCGCGCGCCCGTTTGTAGCGCGCTACGAGATCACCCAGGGTATAATTGCGAACATGCCCCATGTGGATGCGTCCCGACGGATATGGGAACATTTCGAGCACGTAATATTTCGGCCGGTCCGGATCCTCGCTGACCTCGAAGCAGCCGTGCTCTTCCCAGGCCGCTTGCCATTTTGCCTCGACTTCCTTGGCATTGTAGCGCGCCATCGTGTTTCACTCGCTCCGCGTCGTGCCGCAAACCGATTATTGCTTCCGGCGCGGCATGCCGGTGGCCTTAAGTTTCCGGCTAAACCGGGACACCGCCCCAGCCGCAAGCGTGCCACCCACCGGGGAAACAAAAATCCTCGGCGGCGTCTCTCTATCTCCGCAAGAATTTGCTCCGTAGCTGTCGCGCCCGGGTCAGGATGGCGTCTTCGATGCGCGACGCCGTTTGCACGGGGACGCTGGCGTCACGCCAAATTCTGCCACGGTCTTGCACTTGGCGGAAGAGGGATACGCGCACCCCATCGGCGCGCAACGAACGGACCAGGATGAAGACATTCATCTTGAACCGCTCCTGCCGGGCTCCTTCCGGAGAGTACCAATCGGTGATGATGACGCCGCCGAAGGGATCGGCCGAGGACAACGGCATGAAGGCGATGGTGTCGAGAGAGGCACGCCAGAGATAGCTGTTCACCCCGATTCCAATTCCACCGCCGCCGAGCGCGGCGGTGGAATTGGTGGCGCCGCGGGCGGCTTCTTCCTCCTCGGTATCACTGAAGGGATTTAACGACTTTATGCCTTTCGTGAGCTCACCGAGCATGGACTCGCCTGGCTCGTATTTGGGTTCCACCGGATTGATGACCTGGTTTCCGGAGCGCTCGGGATTGGCAAGATCCTGGTTCTCCACGCCTCCACATCCGGCCACCAAGAGCCCGGCAACGACCACCAAGCTCAAACCATTCAGCCGAATATTGGCGCCTCGAGGTCTCAAGACATTTCCAATTCGCATATCCGCTGGTACCCCCGGAGACCAGCAGTGTCAACGATTTCCGGGTAGTACCAGCATACCTGCCCGGGTCGCCCCCCGACGCCGGGCTCCCATAATTTATTCCTAAATAGACTTTCCCCCAACTCTATTTCGCCAAAAACTTTTCAATCCCGGCAAATCCGGCGCCGCCGCTGGTCGCGAGACGGCGGGCGCCCTTCGCCGAAACCCCGCCCAGCGCGTACACGGGCAGCGGGCTTAGCCGGCACCAGGCGGCGAAGCGCAGGGCGCCGATAGGCGTGGCTTGGGGATGACTGGCCGTGCGAAAGATTGGCGAGAGCAAGGCCGCGTCGGCCCCGATGGCTGCCGCCCGCCACAGACCGGCGACGGAATGGGCCGCCGCCGTCACCGTCCAGTCGGGGCGCCGCCAACACCGCCAGGCACCGGGGCCGCGGCGCGTCATCCATTCGGGAACGTGCCAGCCGTCGGCGCCCACAACGAAGGCCAGGCGCGGGTCGCCGCCAATCAGCAACCGCACGTGACGACGCCGGCAGTGGGCGGCAAGCGCTCGCGCCAGAGGCCCCCTGTCCGGTACGTCGTAGTGGCGCAGAATGACCGCGCTATCGCGGGGCAAGGCGGCAATGGCGGGGATCGGATCGGGCAGCCTATTGCTGTCCGTCATCATGATCAGCGGCGGAAGCTGGCATGCGTCCGCACCTTGATCATGACCACGCAAATTGAGCCGTCTCGCAACGTCTGTTAATCTGCTCACCTAACCCTATCTCTTCTCTGCGGTCCCACCACGACTTTCATGGTAACGCAAATGGAACCGGAGACGGATATCGCCGCGAACTTGGCCGGCGTCATCGAACGGATTGCCAAAGCGGCGGCGGCGGCGGACCGCCAGCCCGGCGACATTACCCTCGTTGCCGTCGGCAAGTCCCACCCGGCGGAACGGGTGCGCGCCGCTTTGGAGGCGGGATATCGCGTGTTTGGCGAGAACCGCGTTCAAGAAGCAAAGGATAAATGGCCGGACCTCAAAGCCGCCTTTCCCGAGGCCCGACTGCATCTGATTGGTCCCCTACAGTCCAATAAGGTCCACCGTGCCGTGGCGCTCTTCGACGTCATCGAATCCGTGGACCGGCCGAAGCTCGCCAGGAGCCTCGCCAGGGAGATGGAAACCACGGGCCGCCGCCCCGACTGCCTCATCCAAATCAATACCGGTGAAGAGCCGCAGAAAGCAGGCGTGCCGCCAGAAGACGCTGACGAGTTTATCGGCATCTGCCGCGACAAACTTGCCTTGCCGGTGCGTGGCCTCATGTGCATTCCGCCGATGGACGAGGAGCCGTCGCTTCATTTTGCGCTGCTTCGCGAGATCGCGCGGCGCAACGGCCTCGATGTTCTAAGCATGGGTATGAGCGCCGACTTCGAGATCGCTATTCGCTTTGGCGCTACCCTGGTCAGGGTGGGCACCGCCATTTTCGGTCCGCGGCCGTCGCTTAATCGGGACTGACACGAAGCCGCGTCGCTGGACCGCAATCCCTGAGAAGTGCCAGAAGGTCCTCCAAGGCAATCGCGACGCACCCTTCCGTCGGCGCGAAATCCGTGGTGGCGACGTGCAGGAATATGGCACTGCCACGCCCCGCCACGGCGGGCTGGTCGTTATGGCCGACGACGACGAGTACGTCATAGACCTCATCGTCGCGCCACAGGACCTCGTGGCGGGCCGCGCATGGCAGGTGAACCATCTGGTTGTAACGGGAAACCACGGGATCGTCGCACCAGCCGTCCAGTCTTGTCATGGGCGCGACCGGCAACTGGGTCGCCGGTGCCTCGACGCGATCCGCCCGGTAGATCACCCGGCGCAAGGCAAACACACCCACCGGCGTGGCGCCGTCTTGCTCGCGCTTATCCTCCCGCACGCCGCTGCGACCCAGGGCGCAACGAACCGACCGGTCCCGCCACGACAGAACGCCGCTTGGCTGTACCAGGATCTCCATGAACTTGTTATAGAGAATATGGGGGATGTCCCCAACGGCTTAGTTCGTGAGGCTGATCGTCGGCGGTGTGGTGCGCGCCAGCTCGGCGCTTCCTTCGTGCTTGGCGAGAGCCGATAGCATGACCTCCGAAAACCAACCGCCTTGGGCGGCCTTCGGCAAATGGGGCGTGGGGCTGGCCATGCGCTGTTGAATGGCCGCAAAAGTATCTGCCTCCTTTTCCGATTCACGCAGCAAAGCCGCCATCGTGTCGCTTGGCGTGGTGACCGGATTATTGGCGGCGGCGGCGCCGAAGGGGGCGCTACTTGGCGCAGGAGGAATGGTGCTTCCCCCTGGCGCCGCGGATTGGTCGATGGCGTCCTCCGATAGAAAGCTCCGATTGGGCGGAAACAAAGCGCGCTGCGTATGGATGGGCGACGAGACGGGTTGCGGTGCGTCAAGGACCGTGTCGCGGGCAAGTGGCGCGAGAGCAAGTTCTTTCACAGGAACCGGCAGGGGGCTCGTCCAAGGGTTGACGAAGTCGGGCTCGGCCAGGGTGCCGCTCGTCCCCGTTTCGAAGTCGGCCTCGGGAATGGCCTCCGCCGTCGCGGTGCCGTCGTCATCGGTTCCGTCGTCGGTGAAAAACGCCATCACGTGTTCACCCATGTCCTTGTCGGTGGTCTCCTCGAAGATAATGTTGACCACCGAGGCGAGAGCTCCGATCGGCCCACCGAACAGGGTACTTCCGGCGAACCTCGAGCCGTGATCCAGGGTATCGCCGGTCAGGTCGCGGTAAATGGTCGAAATACCGGGAATATGCTAGAGGGGGTTGATGATGTCGAAGAAGTCGAAAAAGGTAAAGCCGTCATCGCCGAACAGTTGGAAATCACCACCGCCCGATGGCGAAGCACCTTCCTCCGCCCCCGCCGGCAGGAGGGCCTGTTGTGTGGATCCAACGACTGATGGTTCGTCCATGGCGCTTTCTTCTCCCTCACAAGCATGGTCTGCGTTGCAAGCCCAGTGCCAGGATTAAACGTTGTTAAAATAATGCGTTATAGAGAAAGAAGGAGTCCCGAGGAGCTCTACGCGGCAAATTTTTCCGGGTTACTCCGCGGCTGTCGGGCGCCAACCCGTTAAAAGAGGTGGCCGCCCCGTGCCGCCTTGGCGCGAAGATAGGCTTCGTTGTGCTTGTTGGACGGAAAGGCGTGCTGCACCCGCTCCTCGACGACGATGCCATAACGTGACAGCGCATCGACCTTATCCGGATTGTTGGTTAACAGCCGCACGCGGCTGAAACCCAGATGGCGCAACATCCGCGCGGCGGGCAGATAAACCCGCTCGTCGGCGTCGAAACCCAACTGTTGGTTGGCGTCCATGGTGTCGAACCCGCGGTCCTGAAGCTCGTAGGCGTGGAGCTTGTTGACCAGGCCGATGCCGCGGCCTTCTTGCGCCAAGTAAAGGAGGATACCGCCGCCGGCCCGGGCGATCTCATCGATGGCGCCGCGCAGCTGGTCGCCGCAGTCGCAGCGCAGGCTGCCCAGGAGATCACCTGTAAAGCACTCGGAATGAAGACGCGCCAACGCCGGGTGCGAGGGATCGGGCTCGCCGATGATTATGGCCAAATGTTCGAGGCCGCCATCGAGGGGTCGATAGGCAACGATGCGCGTGTCCTGCGCCTCGAGGAGCGGCACCCTCGCCTCGCCGACGGCGCGCAAGGTGCGAGCCGACGTGATTTCGTATTGGAAGATATCGCCGGCATCCACCTGCAGCAGATCGTGGCGGGCGGCCCAAGCGGCGCGATCTTCGGCGTCGGCGTTTGTGAGCCGCACCGTCACCGCCGCCGGCAACAGTCGTGCCAGCTTGGTCAAGGCCACCGCCGCGCTGTCGCAGCCGTGTAACGCGGCCTCGGCGGGGTGTAGACCCATGAAGTGCGGTCTCTGGAGATCGGATAGTGGATCGGCTAGTTCGCGGATTTGCGGCGCCGTCAGAGGGTCCGGCGCGGTGAGGGTGACGACCTTTGCCGCGTAAGCTCCCAAAGACAAGACCGCGGCGCGCCGCGAGGTAATGGCCAACACCGGCATCGATCCGCCGAGCGTCGCCAGCTTCGTCAATTCTTCAGGGGTCACGGCTTCGGCAGCTTCGGCGAGCACCGCTTCGCCGCCGCCGCCGGAGAGCACGACCATCCGTCCCCGGCGCAGTTCGGAGACAGCGCGGTCCACCGCCAGGAGCGTAACCGGCTCGCGCGAGGCGGGTATGGAAATGTGTGTATAGCCGTCTGTCATGGCGACAGCGTCGCGGAGAGCGTCAGTTCCGCGCCTCTCCTTCCACCGATGCGGCGACCCGTGGGAACCAAGATTCTCTGGGGTTTACGCCGGCCCCCGAATGGTCGCCGCGACAATACCTTCTGCACACCCCTTGTGGAAGCGCCGATCGGTTCTCGTGTTCTTCCGCCTTCCCCGAGCCAAGGGTGCCGGAGGGGCGTGATACTGGTAGATTTCAAGAATTTGCTATACCGTTGCCTATCCTGACCGGGTCGCGGAGACACGATGGACCAAGTTATGACCAACGGTAAGCGCATCCTTATCGTCGAAGACGACGACACCCTCCGCCAGATGCTGTGCGAGCAACTGCAACTGCACGAGGAGTTTGTCAGCGTCGAATCCCCTACCGGTGTCGATGCCCTCGAGAAAGTCAAGTCGGGTTATTTCGACGTCATCATTCTTGACGTCGGCCTTCCCGACATGGACGGCCGTGAAGTCTGCCGGCTCATGCGCCGCAATGAGGTCAAGTCGCCCATCATCATGCTGACCGGCGCCGATACGGACGCCGACACCATCCTCGGCCTCGACGCCGGCGCCAATGATTACATCACCAAGCCCTTCCGCATCGGCGTGCTCTTGGCGCGTCTTCGCGCCCATATCCGTCAGCACGAGCGCAGCGACTACGCGGTGTTCACCATCGGGCCCTACACGTTCCAGCCGGGAAACAAGCTGTTGTTCGACGAAGAAGCCAACAAGAAGGTCCGCCTCACCGACAAGGAAGCGGCGATTCTCAAATATCTGTACCGCGCCGGTTCGCGCGTGGTCGGGCGCGACGTGCTGCTCGACGAGGTTTGGGGCTACAACGCCAGCGTCACCACCCACACGCTAGAGACCCACGTATACCGGCTGCGCCAGAAGATCGAACGGGACCCGTCGAGCGCCGAAATCCTGGTTACCAAACCCGGCGGCTACCGGCTGGTTCCTTAGAATCTTTTCGGGTCGCCGTTGGCCCGCGGTTTCAGCGGTCGGGTTCTTTCAGCTCCCTGGGATCGGCGAAACGGAACAGATCGGGGTTCAAATCGTGCCCGGAACGGATGCCGAGCAGCGAGATGGTTGTTTCTATCCCCTGGGCATCGACGACAATCCACTTTTTCAGGGCCAGGGGCCGGTCCCTGAAAACCAGGGTTATGTTCCCTTCCTGCGGGTCATCGGTCTTGACTAGGCTGAGCCTCAGGGCACCGCGTCGACGCTCGAAGCCGGTAACGGTGATTTCCCCGCCAAATTCGATTCTTTCGCTCACGAAATAGCCGGCGGGCGTGGCATCGATCGACAAGAAACTTACCTGTCCGAGTTCCTTGTCATAGTAAATCAGCGAGTTCCCGGCGCTGACCATGAGGACCGGAACGGGGGGGTCGTATTCGATACGCAGTTTGCCGGGACGGGAAATGTAGATGCTGCCCTCGGCGTAAGCGCCGCTCGAGGTGACCTGCAGGAAACGCGCCTGCAACGTGGTCATGGCGTTGAGATAGTCCTTGACGCGCGCCACGTCGGCCCTGGCGGAAGCGCTCAACGCCGCCGCCGTGGCGGCGCCGGCCGGGAATGCAGCCACGGTGAGCGCCACAATTACCGGAATGATTGCCACGGCGCGCAGCAAACCGGCTGCCCTAGTGGCGCTAACTCTGCCCGCCCCCCACCAGAACCTCGCGGCGGCCCACCCGGTCGGCCTTGCTGACGACGCCATCGACCTCCATCCTTTCGACGATTCGCGCAGCGCGATTGTAGCCGATCTGTAGGTGCCGCTGAATAAAGCTGGTGGAAGCCTTTCCTTCGCGCGCCACAAGGGCCACAGCCTCCTCGTATAGGGGTTCGCCGGAGGGGCCGTCCTGTGGCGCCTCGAAGGCGGTCTCGTCCTGCTCCTCGGTGACCGTGTCGAGGTATGAGGGCTTGCCTTGGGACCTGAGGAAACATGCCACGCGCTCAACCTCGTCGTCGGAGACGAACGGGCCATGCACCCGCGAAATGCGTCCGCCGCCGGCCATGTACAGCATGTCGCCCTGGCCGAGAAGCCGGTCGGCGCCCTGCTCGCCAAGAATAGTGCGGCTGTCGATCTTGGAGGTGACCTGGAAACTGACGCGGGTCGGGAAGTTGGCCTTGATGGTGCCGGTGATGACATCCACCGAGGGGCGTTGCGTGGCCATGATGAGGTGAATGCCGGCGGCCCGCGCCATCTGCGAAAGCCTTTGTACCGCCGCCTCAATTTCCTTGCCGGCGACTAGCATGAGGTCCGCCATCTCGTCGACGACGACGACGATTAAAGGCAGCGCCTCCATGCTCAGCGGCACGTCCTCGAACACTGGTTTCCCGGTTTCGGGGTCGAACCCGGTCTGCACGCGGCGGCTCAGAGGCTCGCCCTTCTTACGGGCCTCGGCCAAGCGGGCGTTGTAGCCGGCGATATTGCGCACGCCGAGTTGGGACATGAGGCGGTAGCGCTCTTCCATCTCGCGTACCGTCCACTTGAGCGCCACGACCGCCTTACCGGGCTCGGTCACCACCGGGCACAAGAGGTGCGGAATGCCCTCGTAGACCGAAAGCTCCAGCATCTTGGGATCAATCATGATGAACTTGCAGGCTTCCGGGCGCAGCTGATAGAGCAACGCTAGCACCATGGTGTTGAGGGCCACCGATTTGCCCGACCCCGTGGTCCCGGCAACCAGCAGATGAGGCATGCGCGCTAGGTCCACAATCACGGGCGCGCCGCCGAGATCCTTGCCCAGAGCCAGCTTCAGCTTGCCTGCGCTGCGCTCCAGATTGTCGGATGCCAGCAACTCGCGGAGGTGAACCGTCTCCCGCCTGGCGTTGGGCAACTCAATACCGATGACGTTGCGTCCGGCAATGACGGCGACGCGCACCGAGACGGCGCTCATAGAGCGCGCGATGTCGTCCGACAGGCCGATCACCCGCGCCGATTTGGTGCCGGGCGCCGGTTCGAGCTCGTAGAGGGTGACCACCGGACCCGGGCGTACCCTCATGATTGTGCCCTTGACGCCGAAATCCTCGAGCACCGATTCCAGAAGGCGCGCGTTCTGCTCCAGGGCGTCGGCGCCCATCTCCTTGTCGTTGGCGGCCTTCGGCGGCGGTTCCAAAAGATCGAGCGGAGGTTGCCGGTATTCGTCGTCGGCGGCCAGGTCGAATGCGCCCTGGCGTTGGGCCTTGGCGCGGCGCCCCGGTTTGGTCTTCGGCGCCCGCGGTGCGACCAATCGACTCGTCGCCTGGACCGGGATATCCCCGTGCGGCTCCAGGTCTATGGCTTCCCCGGCATCTGCTGCATCTGCGCTTACGGCGCCCCCGGTAAGCGGCGGCTCGACACGCCGCCGCCGGACGGCGGCCCGGTCGGCCACCCCGTCGGCCGCTCCGTGGCACCAGTCCAGGGCCCGCCTGAAAAGGGCAACCGCCCGCGCCACGGTGCGCCCCATGCTTCGCCACTCGGCCCACGAAAGGCCCAAAGCGGCAAACAGGGCCGCCGCCCCCGGCAGTGCGGCGGCAAGGCCGATGACCCACGTCTCGGTGTTGGCGGCGAGCCCCCGCGCCAAGCCGGTAAGATGTTCAAGCAGAAGCGTTCCGGCGACGCCGCCGAGGCCCGCCGCCAACTGCCACGATTGGGGTGCCGGCAAGGTGCTCAGGCCGATGGCGATGAACATCACGGCGGCGGCTATTGCCAGGAGCCGCCCCCACAGGATCGATACGCCTCGCTTGTTGGCGATGCGCCAGCCCCACGCGGTCAGCACCAGGGCGGGCAGCGCCCCGGCCAGCCCAAAGGCCTGCAGTGCCAGGTCGGCGGCATAGGCGCCGGGCCGCCCCAGCAAATTGCGCGGGACGCCGTCGGTGGCGCTGTTGAGAGAGATGTCGGTGGGCGTGTAACTGAACAACGTCAGGGCGAACGCGAAGGCGCAGGCGAGCACGACAATGGCGACAATTTCCGCCATTCGCCGTCTCAGGAACTCCACCGCCCCCTTGGGCAGGACGGAGCCGCTCCCGCCGGTGGTCACACTGCGGCCCATGCCGAAATTCTATAATACGAAGATTTACAAGACCTTAATGAGCTACCTTAAAGGTCATAGCGCGGGGTGGCGTCAAAACATCTGGGAGCCGCGGCCAAATTCGGGGTAGGCCTCCATGCCCAGTTCCGCCCGGTCGAGGCCCATTTCCTCTTCCTCCTCGCTGACCCTGACGCCGATGGTGTGCTTGAGGACTAGCCACAAGGCGGCGCTGGCGGCGGCGACGGAGGCGCCGATGGCGGCGATTCCGACGGCCTGGGTAGAGAAGCTAGCCTCGGCGTTGGTGAAGGGAACCGCCATGGTTCCCCAGATGCCGGCGACCAGGTGGGCGGATACGGCGCCCACCACGTCATCGACGCGCAGGCGGTCGAAGAGCGGCACGAAGACCACGACCAGGATGCCGCCGACGGCGCCGATGACCAACGCTGCGCCCAGGCTCGGCGTGTGGGGAGCGGCGGTAATGCTGACCAGCCCGGCGATGGCGCCGTTGAGGGCGAAGCTTAGATCGGCCTTTTTGTAGATAAGTTGAGTGGCGGCCATGGCGGCGAGCACGCCGCCGGCGGCGGCCATGTTGGTGTTGACATAGACGGTGGCGATGGCGATAGCATCGGGTGCCGTGCCCAGGGCTAGTTGCGAGCCGCCGTTAAACCCGAACCACCCCAGCCACAGGATGAAGGTTCCGAGGGTTGCTAACGGCAGGTTGGAACCGGGCAGCGGCAAGACCCGGCCGGCGTGGTCGTACTTTCCCTTGCGCGCGCCGACGATGATGGCGCCCGTCAATGCCGCCCAACCGCCAGTCGAATGAACGATGGTGGAGCCGGCGAAGTCGGCGAAACCCATCTCCGCCAACCAGCCGCCGCCCCACAGCCAGGCGCCCTGGATGGGATAGACGATGCCGGTGAGAAAAACGACAAAGACGAAAAACGTCCACACCTTGACGCGTTCGGCCAGGGCGCCGGATACGATGGAGGCGGCAGTGGCCACGAACACCATTTGGAAAAACCAGTCCGATTGGGCCGCGTAGCCGGCCTCGAAATTTCCCTTGAGCGCCTCGGGGTTGTCGGCGCTCCACCACGAGAGCGAGCCGGCGAAGCCGCCGTCTACACCGTCGTACATGAGGTTGTAGCCGACCATGAAGTACATGAGGCCAGCGATGGAATAGAGGGTGAGGTTCTTGAGACAAATGGCGGCGGTGTTCTTGGAGCGCACCAGCCCCGATTCCAGCATGGCGAAGCCGGCGGCCATCCACATGACCAGGAACCCGTGCATGAGGAAGGAGAGGGTGTTGAAGATGTATTGGGTTTCCGTGACCTCGGCGGCCATCGCCGGCGCCGCCGTCAACGCCGCCGCCATACCAGCCGCCGCGATACCGGCCGCCGCCGCACCAACCCGCACCCATCTGGTTGCCGTCCGTGCCATAGGGTCCTCCTTTTTCGACGCTTCGCGCCCGTCCTGTCCCATTGTGATAATCACGAACCATGCCAGTCCGCGAGAAGAAGAAGAAGTATCCGGTATATTAATAGTTTACGTACGTATATTCAGGCGACACCCGAACATCATACCGGGGGTATCTGTTCAAATTATAGGCAGCTAATGAGGGTTGCCTATATATTAGGCAAGCGGCAACAAGCCAGGGTCCTGGACAAGAAAGGCAGAGCCGGGAATTGTTAAGCCTATGACGGCACCATCCAAAGCGCGCCCTGCGCCGAAATCGAAACAGCCCTCCACATTGAAGGCCGATGTCCTGATCGTTGGTGGCGGGCTGGTCGGCGGCACCCTCGCCGACGCCCTGGCCGGGGCCGGCATGGAGGTCGTCGTGGTCGACCGCCAGATGCCGTCAGCGGCCTTGGAAGCGGCCTTCGACGGCCGCTTTTCAGCCATCGCCCTGGCCTCGCGCCGGGTGCTTTCGACCATCGGCCTGTGGGCGGATCTGGCGCCCGCCGCCGCGCCCATAGAGAATATCCGGGTCTCGGAGGGGGACTCACTGTTCTTTCTGCACTACGACCACCGCGAGACAAGCGACGAGCCTTTCGGCTTCGTGGTCGAGAACCGGGCCTTCCGCCAGGCCCTGGCGCGGCGCTTGCCGGAGAGTCCGGGCGTGACGATGCTGGCGCCGGCCGGCGTCGCCGGCCTGGAGCGCGCCGCGGGCGGTGTGACGGCGCGTCTCGACGACGGCCGCTTGGTCTCCGCCGCCATCGCCGTCGGCGCCAACGGCCGCGGCTCGAGCACCCGCGGCGGCGCCGGCATCGGCGTCACCCGCTGGTCTTACAGGCAAAACGGCATCGTGTGCACGGTCGAGCACGAACGGCCCCACAACTTCATCGCCCACGAACATTTCCTGCCGGCCGGGCCTTTCGCCATCCTGCCCATCCCTGGCAATTGCTCCTCCGTCGTGTGGACCGAGCACGCCGATCTGGCACCCCCGCTCATGGCCCTCGACGATGACGGTTTCCTGGCCGAGCTGGAGCGCCGCTTCGGCGACTTCCTGGGAAGCCTGCGTGTGGTCGGCCCGCGTTGGGCCTATCCGCTGTCGCTGCAATTCGCTGAAACCGCCACGGCGTGCCGCCTCGCCCTGGTCGGCGACGCCGCGCACGCCATGCACCCCATCGCCGGCCAGGGCCTGAACATGGGATTGCGTGACGTGGCGGCCCTCGCCGAGGTGATGATCGACGCCCGCCGCCTCGGCCTCGACGTCGGAGACGCCGCGGTGCTGGAGCGCTATCAACGCTGGCGACGCTTCGACAACACCCTCATGCTCGCCGCCACCGACGCCCTCAACAGGCTTTTCTCAAACGAACTGGAACCGCTACGCCTGGCGCGCAACGTGGGCCTGGCGGTGGTCGATCGGCTGGGGCCGCTGAAGCGGGTGTTCATGCGCCAGGCCATGGGGTTGACCGGTGATCTGCCACGCCTAATGCGCGGCGAGCCGCTGTAGGGGAAGGAGCCATCAGCTTTCAGCGGTCAGCCACCAGCCACCAGCTATCAGCCAGCAGATTTTTTCTAAGCTGACCGCTGAAAACTGACCGCTGAGCGCTCCCTTTCTTACGGATCTCGGCTCAACCCCTGCGCCTCAAGGGCGGCGAGGTAGTTCTGCCAGAGCGCGTCCTGGTTCTCGCCCATGCGGTAAAGGTATTCCCACGAAAAGATGCCGCTGTCGTGGAGGTCGTCGAACTTGATGCGGACGGCGTAGTGGCCCACCGGCTCGACGCCCAGGATACCCACGTGTCGGCGCCCGGCGATGGTTTGCTTCTCGCTGGGAGAGTGGCCCTGCACATCGGCCGAGGGGCTCTCGACGCGCAACAACTCGGCGGGAAGGCTGAACGTGCGTCCGTCGTCGAAATCGATCTCCAGGGCCTTCGCTTCGCTCTTGAGCCGAATTTCGGTCGGCTTCGGCCCTTGGCCCCTCTGGTTGCTCACCGGTCCCCGTCCGAGACGCTGGGGTCCGTGGCGGCCGCCTCGCCGTCGAGCGTGCGGGCCTCATCGACCAACATGATGGGAATGCCGTCGCGGATGGGGTAGACTAGGCCGGCCTGTTCGCTGATCAGCTCCTGGGCTTCGGCGTCGTAACGCAGCGGCCCCTTGGTCAACGGGCAGACAAGGATTTCCAGAAGCTTGGGATCGACCGTTTTTTTGCCCATGACGCTCTCCTTAGTGGCACACCGCCGTCGAGACGCCCTCGGCGTCGCGCAAGGCCATTTCCATCAGCGCCGTCAATAGCTCGGCGCGCTCCGCCAATCCCGGAGATTCGAGTAGGGCCTGCTTTTCGCTGGGATCGAACGGGCACACCATGGCCAGCGCCGTAACCAGGGGATTGTCGGCGGTGCCGGTGAGGGCCGCCCAGTCGACTTTGATGCCGTTGAGACTGAAATAGGCGCGCACCGCATCGAGCAGATGGCGGCGGTTGGCCACGGTGCCGGCCGCGTCGTCCAGGTCCCCGGCGAACTCATCGAGCGCGGCGCGTACCCGGCGATAGCCGCGCCCCCCGTCGAGTTCCTCGGCGACCCGGAAGCGACAGGCGCCGCTTAATGTGATGAGGTTGCGCCCGTCCTCGGTTTTCGAGAACGACGTGATGCGCCCCACGCATCCGACGCCGAAGAGCTCGGCGGTATCGTTCACCGGGTCCGTTTCAGGCTCGACGGGCTGCACCATGCCGATCATGCACTCTCCCGCCAGGGCGTCCTCGATCATGTTGAGATAACGCGGCTCGAAGATATTGAGGGGCAGTTGGCCGCGGGGCAGCAGCAAGGTGCCGCTCAGGGGAAAGACGGGAAGCACTGCCGCTGCCCGCCACACTTGTGTCTCCTGGTCTTCGCCCATCATGAGAAAAGTATGGTCGACAGCCGCTGCCGGCCGGACACGGTGAGCGGGTCGGCGTGGCCCAGGGCCTCGAATATCTTCACCAACTGCTTGCGCGCCGCATCGTCGTTCCATTGGCGGTCGCGACGCACCAGTTCCACCAGCTCGCCGATGGCGTCCTCGGCGTCGCCAGTCCCGTAAAGCGCCACCGCCAGATCGAAGCGCGCCTGGTGATCGTTTTCATCGCCGGCCAGCTTTTGTCTGAATTCCGCGACGTCTCCGGACGCGGTACTCTCCTCGGCAAGTTCCATGGCCGAGATGGCGGCGGCGACCTCAGAACTCGACCTCAGCTCGGGCGTCAGGCCATTGATCAACTCCTCGGCCTTCGCCGCTTCGCCGGCTGCCGTGCAACTGCGGATCAATCCGGCGACGGCCCTGGGGTTGGTGGTGTCGTGGGCTAGAATCTCCGAATAAAGCGCCGCCGCCGCCGCTGCGTCGCCGCCGGCCAAGGCCTCGTCCGCCTGATCGAGGGCCTTGTCGAGCGGCTGCTCGGCGTTTCCGGTCAGCTTTTCGATGAAGGCGCGGAGCTGGCTTTCGGGCAGGGCGCCGACGAAACCATCCACCGGCTGGCCGTTCTTGAAGGCGTAGACGGCGGGGATGGACTGCACGCGCATTTGCGCGGCCAGTTCTTTGTTCTCGTCGATGTTGATCTTGACCAGGCGCAGGGCGCCGCCGGCCTGGCGCACCAGCTTTTCGATGGCCGGCCCCAACTGCTTGCAGGGGCCGCACCAAGGCGCCCAGAAATCGACGATGACCGGGACCTGCGTGGAGGTCTCGATGACGTCGGCCATAAAGGTGGCGACGCTGCCGTTCTTTACCAGGTCGGCACCGCCACCACCGGCCGCCGCGCCGGCGTTCCCCGAGCCCATACCCGTGTCCGCCTCCTGGCCCGGTTCGGTGGGGGGGGCTTCGGGGCCGATGATGAAATCCGTGGCCATTGCATTATCCGTTCAATTGTTCCTTGCCCTTAAAAATGGCCGTATCCGAGGAAAGCCGCAAGGGCCAAGGGCAGTCAAATTTTCAAGATTCGTGGTTCGTGCCCACAGGCGCCGATGAAATTCAACAAATCCCGGGCGCCGATCGTTGTTGTCGCTGTGTTGACCAGGGGGTGATAGTTGAGGAGCTCCAGGTCCATCATCTCTTTGTCGAGGACCACGTTGACGTGCCCGGCCGTGTCGTTGATGAGGGCGAACGGGGTCACCGAGCCGGGATCCACCCCCAGTACCTGGCGCAGAAGCTCAGGCTTGGCGAATGAGAGCGGCGCCGAGCCGATGACGTGACGCAACGCTTTCATGTCGACGGCGCGGTCTTCGAGCGTCACCACCAGCCACAAGACACCCTTCTTGTCCTTGAGGAACAGGCTCTTGCAATGGCCGCCGGCGAGTTCGCCGCGCAGCGTGCGGTTCTCGTCGACCGTGAACACGGCGGCGTGGCGGTGCGTGGTGGTTTCCACCCCGAGCCTGTCGAAAACGGCGAACAGGTCTTCCTGCGTGGCGCTCATGGCGCCGACATTAGCCGCGATGACGGCGCGCCCTCAAGAGGGGCATCGCTGCCCGACGATGCTGAGAGGAATGTTGCAAACGGCCGTTCATGGCGTATTATCGCCGCCGCGCACAGTACAGCGCCGCCACGCGGGCGTAGCTCAGGGGTAGAGCGCAACCTTGCCAAGGTTGAAGTCGTGGGTTCGAATCCCATCGCCCGCTCCAGTTTTTTATATAAATCAATAGTATAGGTGATAACCGCGAGCGCGGCACCGCCCAGTCATTTGCCGGGGAAGCATCGGGGAAGCATTCGGAAGGCAATCGCGGCTTCGCGCCTTTCGAGTGAAATTAGGATGCCGGAGATCTCGAACTCATTCGCCAGCGGCTAGGCGTCATGTCCCGGAAAGTCTGCTTTCAGGGGTGAAGCGGACATCGAAAGCCGCCTCCAACCGACTTTATCAACAGTATCGACCCAAAGCGGACAATCAGCGCACTCAATTGTCAACAAGTGCCTCTCGTCCGCGCAACAACCGGCGCTCCCGCCAGATGATCAAGAAGCCACCTCCGACAATCAGGATGACGCCCGGGAAAAGCTTTTCAAAGGGCGCTTCGGCGAAGAAAATCCACCCGAGTACAAAGGAAAACGGAATCCCGAAATACTCGAAGGGAGAGAGACTGCTCGGCTGTGCGCTCCGATAGGCCGTATTTATGCATAGGACCGCGCCGCCGCCGACGATACCGATGGCGAAAATCCACAGCCAATCAATGTAGGAAGCCACCGGCGTGTACCCGCTGGTGGCGATCACCAGCGCTGTGGAGCCAATCAACGCCCCCACATGAGAGTAAAGATTGATCGTCGCTGTAGGTATAGCGGTATCGATCAGGCGCACGCCGACGGCGGCGCAGGAATAACACAGCGCAGCGCCTAGCGGTAGCAATGCATATAACGTGAATACATCGCTGCCGGGCCGTATGACGAGCACGATCCCGGCGAACCCGACAAAAACGGCCAGCCAGCGCCAAATACCCACCCGGTCACCCAGCACGGGAACGGAAAGGGCCGTCACGAACAGCGGCCCCGCGAACACCACGGTCGATGCCGTGGCCAATTCCAGATGGATGAGAGACAAATATAAGCAAAACTGCGCAATCGCTACGAAGCCGCCCCGCAAGAAAGCGAGCTTCCATTGCCGGATCGCAAGGGGACGTCCCGCCCCGTGCCAGTCTTGGGACGTCAACAGCAACAAGATGGCGGGGATCAGGCCGAACAGGTTACGAAATGCCGAAAGCTGCTGCGCCGGATACCGGCCATCCAGATGCTTGATGATGGCGCTCATGACGTTAAAGAGGAATACCGCCACCAGAATGAAGAAAATGGCCTTTGCAAACGGCGAGATATTCGGAAAGTGGGGCATAGCCAGAACCATTCACCACTGTCTGTCAGGAGATGTACCCAGCTTCTGGCGAACATAGATCACGGCCCGACGTAGATCGGCAACCGTCAGGCCTTGGGCTTTAAATAATCCAGGCTCTCCTTCAGGATCAGCTTATCCAGCTCAAGTTCCGCCACGATAGCTTCAACCGGGCGTTCTCTTTCTCCAGAGCCTTCCGTTCACGCAACTGGAACTTCCCCATCCCACCATACATTTTACGCCATTTGTATGGGCATTCTCCCGGCGGGAGGCAGGTCGCCATTGTAGGCAAGAAAACGTTACAATGCCTCAGGTTATTTCGGCCGGCGGGGTCCTTGGTATCGAAGGGAGGGCGGCGATGGCGATCTTGGAAGGCATATCCTACATCGATCTGATCGGCTACTTCGGCGGTGGTATCACGTTATGGGGAATGTATCTGAAGACGATGATCCCGCTGCGCGTCGGGGTCGTCTGCGGCAACGTTGGCTTCATGGCGTTTGGCTTTCTCGCCGGAAGCTATCCGACCCTCGTCCTGCATACCCTGCTGCTGCCGCTGAACGGACTTAGGCTGGTTCAGATGATCCGGCTGATAAGGGAAATCCGTGAGGCCGCCAGCGAGAGCAACAGTCTGGATGCTTTGCTTCCCTACATGAAAAAGAAGCGGGAAAAGGCTGACACCGTGTTGTTCCGCATAGGCGACGCGCCGGACCGCATGATCGTCGTCAAGTCGGGCACCATCCGGCTCGAGGAGATCGACGCGCGCTGCGATGCCGGCGACATCCTGGGCGAGATCGCCGCCTTCACGCCGGACAGCAAACGCACCTGCACCGCGGTGTGCGAGACCGATTGCGAGCTCTATACGCTTTCCAACGAGGCGATGATCCAGCTCTACTACCAGAACCCGCGCTTTGGCATGTATCTCATCCGCATCGTCGTGCGCCGCCTGCTCGACAACTGGCAGGCCGCCGACGCCCGCGCCAAGGCGCTGCTGACGTGAGCGAACGGGAAGGCCGCCACACCTGCTATTCACGCCGACATCACCAGATCCCGACCTCCTAATTGCCCAATCGCTTGTGCATCCGCGCAAGGAATATTGACCGCATCGAACCGTGCAGCAAGTTGGTGGCGTTGTCGGATATTGCTTGGCTGCGTTTTTGCCTTCGCGCTTTGGACCAATTTTACTCCGCCGTTGACACCCGTGTTTACGACCTGGGCACGGCGGCGATACCGTCGATCTCGATCATCATGTCCGTATGGGCCAAGCCGACGACCCGGATCACCGAGCGCGGCGGTGGGTTGTCGCTCCCGAAATGGCGGGCCGAGATTTCGTTTAATACGTCCTAGTTGCCGGCGTCGGTCAGGTAGACCGTCAGAAACACCACGTTGGCGAAGTCGGCGCCGGCGGCGTCGAGGATGAGTTTCATGTGTGCGAACGTGCGCTCCGTTTGTTCGCGGAAATCGTTGTCGAGCCATTGGCGCTCCTCGATGGGGTCGTGCGGGTGCTTGTGGTAGCTCGGCACCGTGCAACGTCCTGAAGCGAAGATGAGCCGGGCGTCCTCGACCGCGAAGGCGGCGCTGAAAGGGCTGTTGAACTCGAGCTTCATGGGTTCGTGATGAATGGGGACGGTTTTTATTCCACTGTTCTCTCCCAAGGGCGGGAATATCGGACTGCAACCACGCATCCGGTTCCATGCATCGTCGCCACGAGCTGCGCCCTGACGGTAAACACTAACAGATCACCGAGCGACGCCGGAAGCGTCACGCGGTTGCCGTAAAGACGCTTGTTTGGTACTTTGGAGCCGTCGCAACCATTGATGATGTAAAGGATGCTCCCGGCAGTTTTCTGGTTAGCCAACCGGCGAACGCGAAAAATTCCGAATGCCACTCACTCTTTGGGAGGGAAATACGATGAAACGAAATCCTAATCTGAAGGAAGACCAAATGAAAAGAAGTTCACTTATCGGCTTGGCAGGTGTCGCGTTGCTTGCGCTGCTCCTGACTCCCGGCTTGGCCAAGCAGGCCGGCGCCGAGGCCATCAAGCTCAACATGGTCGGCTCGTGGCCGCCGAAGGTTTCAGCCGCCGCCGATCTCGGCATCAAGTTCATGGACGAAGTCAACAAGCGCGCCAAGGGCAAGCTGGTCATCACGTTCAAGGGCTCGCGCGAGGTTGTCCCCACGTTCGATCAGCCGGAAGCGTTGGTGAAGGGCGTCTTCGACGTCTGGTACGGGGCCCAGAACTACTGGGCGGGCGTCATCAAGGCCGGCTACCTGACCGAGGCATCGCCCTACGAGATCGGCGACAACGGGCCGGGCAGCGACCTGTGGAACTTCATGGTCAAGATGTACGAGAAGAAGGGCATCCGCTATCTGGGACATTATTCCGGCGACCCGTATACGGGCAGCCACTTCATGTACACTCAGAAACGGGTGTCCAGCATCAAAGACCTGAAGGGCCTCAAAATCAGGGTGCCCCCGCTCACCCGCTTTGTCGTCAAGGCGGTGGGAGCCGAACCCGTCACCTTGCCGCCGAGCGAGGTTTATGTCGCCCTGGAGCGCGGCACCGTCGAGGGCTTTACCTGGCCCTATTACGACGGCTTCACGCACTTCGGCTGGCATGAAGTCTCCAAGTTCATCATCAATCACCCGCTGTACCGAAACGGCATCGGTATCGCCATGAACATGAAGAAGTGGAACAGCCTGCCCAAGGACGTGCAGGACATCGTCCACGAGGCGGTCCGCTACACTCAGATATATTCCCTGGGCTGGGTGGCGGCGCACCAGGCGGCGCAACTCAGTACCATGACCAAGGCTGGCATGAAGGTTATCAACTTCTCGAAGGCCGAAGCCAAGATTTGGAAGGATACCGCCGCCGATGCCCTGTGGGCTCATTACGAGACGGTCATGAGCGCCGGCGATTACGCGGAAGCCAGGAAACTGATGGGATTCTAACGAGGTCCCCGGCCCCGGCACCTGCGGGGTGACATCATTGCCGGGCCGGCCCGCCGTCCGTTCGAGGGCGGGCCGGCCCGGGGTTTTTAGGGGGCGATGGCGCCGCCGGGGTCGGCATCGCCGTCGCGCCATCTTTCTCGCTATTCTGGCCAATCCCCGACGGCTTTCGGTCCCCGTCGGGGATAAGGGACCTCTCGCATGAATGGCGGCGCCCGAGCCATCCGGATATTCGACGCGATCCTGACCACCGGTGGCGTGCTGTCGGGGGTGATTCTCGTCGGCGTCATGCTGACGGTCACGGTCAAGGTCTTTTTCCGGTACGTCCTGCGCGAGGGCCTGATCGGCATCGACCAGATCAGCGGCACCATGCTGCTGTGGATCACCTTTCTCGGCGCCGCCTGGGTGCTGAGACGCGAGGAGCACATAACGATCGACCTCCTGTTCACCCAGCTAGGCCCGCAAACCCAGCGCTGGCTGGGGGTCGTCAACTCCGTCATCTGCGCGTTCGTCTGCCTGGTGACAACCGTCTACGGGTTGACCGAGGTCATAACCTCCTGGCAGAGAGACATCCGCATACCGGCCGAGATCGAGATACCGCGGTACCTGAATTTGATGGTCATACCGCTCGGCACCTTCTTCCTATGGCTCCAATTCATGCGCCGCGCACTGCTTTATTTCCAAGGCAAGGAAGTGAAGCGGGCGAGCGTCGACGGCGACGCGTGAGGTAGGCGGCCATGGAGTGGTGGGCCTACATGGCATTTTTCTTCGGCGGCCTCGGCGTTCTGTTGCTGATGGGACTGCCCGTCGCCTTCGCTTTCACCCTGATCAACATCATCGGGGTCTATTTATTCTGGGGCGGCGATATCGGCCTCAGCCAGCTTATTCTCAGCATCGACAGTTCCATCTCCACCTTCGTGCTGGTGCCGGTACCCATGTTCATCCTCATGGGTACGGTGATGTTCCATTCCGGCGTCGCCTACAAGATGATCGACGTGTTGGACGAATGGATGGGGCGCATCGCCGGCCGGCTGTCCCTGCTCGCCGTCGGTGCCGGGGCCTTGCTCGCTACGCTCACCGGCGTCGCCATGGGCAGCGTCGCCATGCTGGGCTCCACCCTGGCGCCCGAGATGGAGAAGCGCGGCTACGCGAAATCCATGACCTTGGGGCCGATTCTCGCCAGCGGCAGCCTCGCCATCATGATTCCGCCCAGCGCCTTGGCGGTCATCCTTGCCAGTCTCGGCAAGATATCGGTCGGCAAGCTGCTCATCGGCATCATCCTTCCGGGGTTTCTGCTGGCCGCCGTCTACGCCGCCTACATCGTCATCAGATGCACCCTTCAGCCGTCGATCGCGCCGCCCTACGACGTGCCACCCACCCCGATAGGACGCCGCGTCCTGGACACCTTTCGCTACGTGGTGCCTTTGTTGTCGGTGATCGTCGTCGTCATCGGCACCATCTTCATGGGCATCGCCACCCCGACCGAGGCGGCGGCCGTCGGCACCCTGCTGTGCTTTATTCTGGCCAGGGCCTACGGCAAGCTGTCCTGGGAGGTGACCAAGCGGGCGGTGGGAGCCGCCGCCTCGATCTCGGTGATGGTATTGATCATCCTCACCGGCTCGGCGGCGTTCAGCCAGGTTCTCGCCTTCATCGGGGTCACCTCGGCCATTACCAACCTTGTCATCGACATGCAGGTGCATCCCATATGGATTCTCATCCTCATGCAGGTGGTCCTGATCTTCCTGGGCATGTTCCTGGAGCAGACGTCGATTGTCCTGGTCACCCTTCCCGTGTACATGCCCATCGTCATCGCCATGGGATGGGACCCCGTGTGGTTCGGCGCCATCATGCTCCTGAATTTGGAGCTTGCGACCCTGTCGCCACCCTTCGGACTGGCCCTGTTCGTCATGAAAGGAATCGCCACGCCGGACACGACCATGGGCGATATCTACCGCGCCGCGCTGCCCTTCGTCGGGCTCAACCTCCTGGTCATGGGCATCATGATCGCCTTTCCCGACGTGGTGCTGTGGCTGCCGAGCCTGATGGTGCGCTAGAGTGCGATCGTTTCAAATTGGCTCAATTTAAAACGTGAATCGCCCTCTATTTCTTATATTCGGGGGCTTATTCACGTCTTGGATCGCTTTGATCTAAGACGATAAGACCCGCGCGCCCTGGCCAAGATCCGATCCCCTTATCTACCGGCGGTCTCAATTCGTGCCGCTGGGCGCGTCCCGAGGCGGGCCCCATCGAGCCGGCCAAGCCCGTTTTGGCGGATGACGCGGCGCACGGTGGCGACGTAATCGGCGCCGGTCTCGGCATAGGGCCCGAGGTAGGCGGCCAGGACATGGCCGTCGAGAGCGGAGTCGTCGCCGCGTCGCGCCGCCCGCGACAGGCGGAATTCCCGATAGGCCGCGTGGGTGTTGAGGTTCATGGCGTAGGCGCGCACCGAGTCCAGAAGCGTCTCAAAGGCGGCGACGCGGTGGTCTCCCGAGCCTTCCCGCCGGTCTTGCGGCACGATCCCCTGGCCCATCGACCACTGGCCGAACAGGGCGTTGCCCTGGCGCGCGAAACGCGAGGTCCCATAGGCGCTTTCCACCGCCGCCTGGGCGAGGGCCATGGACACCGGCAGCGCATCGACGCGCCGCGCCAATTCGGCAATCTCGGGCGGCGAGGGAAGCGCCCGGGAGCCCTCTTCCGTGCGCACTTGGTAGCGCACGGCGAGCCCGGCGAGCCAGCGCCCGTCCTTTTCCCCCAAGGTAGCGCCGCGCCCGATGATCCGCCGCAGCGCCAACAGGCGGCGACGCTCTTCCCCAATCGATTCGTCGACGGCGAGGACCAGGGGCATGACCGATCTGAAGAATAGGCTCTTCCGCTGCTCCACCTCCAGGGCGTCGCCCCAATCCTTGGGAAAAGCGGACAGGTAAACCCTGGGGACCGGGGCTTTTTCCATGGCCGGCGTCTTCAGCGTGTAATCCAAGGAGGCGTAGTAGCCGGCGAGTTCCCGGACGGTGGCGATACGCTCCACGTCCGCCTCGCGGTAGACGCCCAACACCAGGACGATCACCGCGGCCGCCAGCAGCAAGACGGCGAGGGCAAGGGCGGCGGTGCGGCGCCACGGACGCCATTGATACTTATGGATACTTTTGGGTCCCACGGATTTCTTAGTCTTCGAGACGGCTGGCGCGTACTATATGTGAAAAGAGAACAAAGTCGCTCCCCGGCGTCGAGGGTAGCGGCCCGTTTGCAGGGTGAAGCTCATGGCGGACAGTGAACAAACCATTTTCGAAGTTCATTTGAGCGTCGGCGACGACTGGTAGGTGTATTCAGCCGCCCACAACGAGGAGCGGGCCGTACAGATCGCCATTTCCCTGTTGACCATGAAGCAGTTCGACGCCGTCAAGGTAACCTTGGAGGATGACCGAGGCTGCGAGAAGGTTGTCTACAAGAAAAAGGGACGGGGCGGAACGGGCAAGTTCGTCACCATCTCGCCGGTGGACGAAGCGCCGCTGTGCCGGAACTTGGAGGGCTACTACCCGTTCGAGTCGCGCCGCACCGTCGGCCGCGTGCTCATGCGCTACTTGGACCAGACCGGCATCACGGAGCTCGAGCTCATGCACAACCCCGGCCACATAAAATGGTTCTGCCGCAACGAGAGGCTTTACGTCCAGTCCGTGCAGAACGTCGCCACCGTTCAATCCAAGGCCAACCACCTCAATCAGACCAAGTGCGTGAATGAGGTTTACGCGGCGGTCGACGAGGTCACCGAACGCGCCAAGGACGCGGAAAACGCCTTGGAATATTACCTGTTGCTGAAAGAGAAAGGCATTCAGACGGTGGTCGACGCGGTAGCCGGGAACGTCGACGAGAAGGATCGTGACTTCATGATCCGCGCCGCCCTCGCCACCCACATCGGTGACGCCAAGGGCTGGGACCGCAAATTCGAGCTCACGATCATACAGGCGGAAACCCACCCCGGCGTGGAGGCCATGGCCTACGTGGATGAGGTGATGGCCGAGATATTCGACGGCGCCGATGCGGTAAAGGAGTTGCTCGGCTATCAGCGAACCCTCGGCGAGGCCATGCAAACCTTGATTTCCGTCAGCTCCGGGCGCTACGAGCCGCAAAAGCGGGCCGGACATTTCCTGGACTGATTGAACAAGATCATGCCGCGCCATGATATGACGGTGACCAGAGGCGTGATGCTGGAACGGGTGCAGCGCGAGATCGGAGGCGTCAAGCCCCTCAGCAAGGAAGGCGAACTCAGCGAGGAGGATGCCTTTTCCGTTCTGGTCCACACTTTGATCGAACACAAGGCCATCGCCGATGGCGGCGGTATCAGCGAGGCCGCCACGCTGCGCGCCAAGATGGTTTATTCCGACGGCGGTCTCAATGAAAGCTCGGAGATAGCCATCGAAAGCATGCTGCAGATGCTTCCCAGCAAGGCGATCAAGGTGCAATATCTTCTCGATCTGGTCGGCTCCGATTTTGGATAAAAGAACCAACACCACATCATCTCGCAACTGGCACGGATCGTACGCAGCTTGCGCTCGGCGTCGGCCCTCGTCGAAACGGGCGCCGGGCAGAAAGAGGTCCTCAAGGCGGCGGTGCGCATCCGCGTTCGCCTCTTGTCGACCAAGCTCCTGGATCACTGGCGTCTGAGGTTCGCGAGAAAAATCTATAACTTCCTTATCGACTACAACAAGGATGCTGCCGCCGCCGAGCGCAAGGCGGCAAGCGAGAAGGAGATGGCGGCCACCGCCAGCGGGGCCGGTAAGAAGTCGGACATGGACCATTGGGGCGACCACGACGCCAAGGAAAAAGACGTCACGGTGAAGCACGATAAGGTCACGCCGAAAAAGCGCCCAAAAACTGAATTCTTTGCCACCGGCGAGTTCATCTTCCGGGAGCGGGATCCCGGCGAAGAGGCCTACCTGATCAAATCCGGACTCGTTGCGATCTCCCGCCTGGCGGGCGGCAAGGACGTGGCCGTCGCCGAGGCCGGCCCCGGCAGCATCATCGGAGAAATGGCGCTCATAGATCCCCTGCCGCGCATGGCGACGGCATGCGCCAAAAAGAAAACACTATTGACCGTGATCCCGATGGAGACGATGACGGAGAGGCTGGACCGGCTTGAGCAATTCGACCCGGTCCTGCACCGTATGATGGATATGTTTGTCCAACGCATGCGGGACCACCCCATCATCGAACAGTAGGCGCACGCCACGGGCCGCTCCCCTCCGGCACGCTTCTATTGACACCATGCCGCCACTCTCCAAAATAGGCGGCGCGCCGGCGGTGCGTCGTACGTCCGCCGGCCGGGTGCCTTGAAGAGGACCCGCCGCCACGTGCTCGCTCGCCCGCAGAGGAGGACGCCCCATGGCACGGATATCCGGATTTAACAGCCCCCTGTTGCTCGGCTTCGACCATTTGGAACGCTTGCTCGACCGCGCCTCCAAGGCCTCGGCCGAGGGTTATCCCCCATACAACATTGAACAGGTCGGGGAAAACGCGCTCTGTATCACGCTTGCCGTGGCCGGCTTCACCATGGAGGATTTGAGCGTCTCGGTCGAGGACAACCAGCTCGTCATCCGCGGTCGCGGCGGCGAGGACGACGCGGGGAAGGTATTCGTGCACCGGGGAATCGCCACCCGCCAATTCCAGCGCAGCTTCGTTCTGGCGGAGGGGATCGAGGTCACCGGCGCCAACCTCGATAGCGGGCTTTTACACGTCGAGCTGGAGCGTATGGTCCCCGAACCGGAGGTGCGCACCATCGAAATCGAAAACCGCGGCGCCCGCGGCAAGGGAAGCGCCAAACGGTCGGGGACCATCGACGTCGATTCGGACGTTTAAGAGTGCCTAGGGGCTTATTCACGCCTTAGATCATTTTGATCTAAGATGATAAGACCCTGCCCGGCTCAAGCGGCGCGGGAGGAGGCGGAATTGGCGAGGAGCGCGTACAGGGCCTCGGCGTTATCCGTTTCCCGGAGCTTTTCGCAGAAGGCCTTGTCGCGAAGCATCCGCGACACCCCTGCCAGCGCCTTGAGGTGATCGGCCCCCGCCGATTCCGGGGCTAGCAGCAAAAAGATCAAATCGACCGGCTGCTCGTCGATGGCGTCGAAATCAATGGCGCGCTCCAGACGCGCGAAGACGCCGTGGAGGCAGTCGAGGTCGGCAAGTTTTCCGTGGGGAATGGCGATGCCGACGCCGACGCCGGTGGTGCCCAGCCGCTCGCGCTCCAAAAGCACGTCGAAGATCAAGCGTTCGTCGAGGCCGGCCACCACGGCGGCACGTTTCGCCAGGTCCTGCAAAGCCTGTTTCTTGCTGGTGGCGCGCAGGTTTGAGACGACGCCCTCCGGCTTGAGGAGCTCGGATATCTCCATAGGCCACCTTTATCCCTTCACTTTGTTGCTGCCGCTCGGGTCGACCCACCCGATGTTTCCATCGGGCCGCCGATAAACCACGTTGAAGACGCCGCCGGCCCGGTTGCGAAACATCACCATGGGCAGATCGCCGAGATCCATTCGCATGACCGCCTCGCCCACGCTGAGGGTGGGGATGTCGGTCGGCATTTCCGCGATGATGGGGGGCTGCGTCGCCTCCTTGAGCTCCTCATCCTCGCTCTCGGCGGCGATGATGTATTGCTGGGCTGGCAGGGTATCGTCGTGGCGTCGGCCCTTGTGGTGATCCCGAATGCGCCGCTTGTAGCGGCGCAACTGCTTGGCAATGCGCTCCAGTGCGCTGTCGAAGGCAGCGTAGGGGTCGGCGGCCGTGGCGCCGCCCTGCACCAGCAGGCCGCGCCCTGGATGCGCCGAGATGTCGGCGCGGAACCCGTTAGGCTCGCGCGAAATGGTCACGCTGGCATCCACCGCCCTGATGAAATACTTGGTGACGGTGGCGTCCAGATTGGTTTCGACATGGGCGCGCAAGGCGTCCCCGACATCCAAATGCTTACCTGTAACAAGGATTTCCATGAGTAGCCGTAAGGGGCCTCACGACAGTCGGAATTGGCGTGGTATAGGCCGATTGGCCAGCGGTAGCGAGGCCGGGAACAAGAGCCAGCTTCCGCGTTGATCGTCCGCGAAGGCGGGGAAGGTAGTGGCGCCTCACGGTAGAGTCAATAGCCAGAAGGCCTCGTTTTCCCCCGCCTCAATCCCGGCGCGCCGGGGCCAGCGATTGCCCAGCCTTGTCGCGGCGGCGCTGTACGGAAGAAGGGATTCCCAAGGCTTCCCGGTACTTGGCCACGGTACGCCGCGCGATGTCGATGCTCTCCGCTTTCAGGGTCTCGACGATCCTGTCGTCGGAAAGGATATCGTCCGCCGATTCGCCGTTGATGAGCGACTTGATTCTCTGACGAACCGATTCCGCGGAGTGGGGCGCGCCGCCCGAAGAGCTGCCGATCGCCGGGGTGAAAAAGTACTTGAGTTCGTAAATGCCCCGGGGGGTCACCATGAACTTGTTGGAGGTCACCCGGCTGACGGTGCTTTCGTGCATTTCGATGGCTTCGGAAATATCACGCAACACCAACGGTTTCAGGTGCTGTACTCCCTTGGCGAAAAACTTCTCTTGTTGGCGGACGATCTCGGTCGCCACCTTGAGGATGGTCGTGGCTCGCTGGTGTAGCGACTTGACCAACCAGTTGGCCGATTGGAATTGTTCGGAAATGTACTGCTTGTCAGCCTTGGTTCGCACGGCGCAGCTGATTTGAGCGTAATAGAGGTTGTTGACCAGCACTTTGGGCAAGGTGTCGTTGTTGAGCTCGACAATCCAACTGCTTCCCGGGCGTGGCCTTATGAAAATGTCGGGGGTAATCGGTTGGGCGACGGCATGGTCGAAGGCGAGCCCCGGCTTGGGGTTGAGGGCGCGGATTTCGGCCACCATGTCGGCCACGTCCTCGGCGTCGACGCCGCATAACTCGGTGAGGCCCTTCATATTGCGCTTGGCCAACAGGTCGAGATTGTCGAGCAAGGCGTTCATGGCCGGATCCAGGCGGTCGCGGTAGCCGAGCTGAAGCTTCAGACATTCTGCGAGGTCGCGGGCGAAGATGCCGGGAGGGTCGAATTGCTGGAGCTTGGCCAGCGTCGCCTCGACACGCTCGAGCGCACAGTTAAACAGCTCGGCCACCGGCATGAGGTCGTCGCCGAGATATCCCGCCTCGTCCACCATGTCGATAAGATGAAGGCCGATCATCCGGTCGATGGGATCGACGAAATCGACGTTCATCTGGGCGAGAAGGTGTTCGCGCAGGGTTTCGTGTTTCGAAAGAGTCTGTTCCAGGTTGGAATCGCGGTCTTGAAAATCGCCGGCGCCCCCCGAACCGGAATTGGCAAGTGTGGCCCCGGCGGGGATGGCGGTGTCCGCGGCGACCGGCGAATCGTTGCCCCACTCGTTATCGTAATCCAAATCGCGCGCCGCGTCGTCGGCCTCCGACAGGCCACCGGCCTCGGTGTGATCGAATTTTTCCAGAAGGTCGTCCTCGGGTCCATCGCCGTCTTCGGCGAAGCCTTCGGCGGATCTGTCCGAGGCGCCGTTTTCGGGACTGTCGGGCGCCTCCTCGTCACGCTCGAGGAGAGGGTTCTCCTCGAGCTCCCGCTCCACGTAGTCTTTCAGGTCCAGGTTCGATAATTGTAGTAGCTTTATGGCCTGCTGCAGTTGCGGCGTCATGACGAGCGCCTGACCTTGGCGCATCTCGAGGCGAGGAGTTATCGCCATGGCGGACCGAATCTAGAGCCTAAACCGATCACCAAGGTAAACGCGCCGTACATCCTCGTTGCCCACAATGTCCGACGGAGCCCCCTCCATCAACACCATGCCATCATGGATAATGTAGGCACGATCGATGATATCGAGCGTCTCTCTCACATTGTGATCGGTGATCAGGACCCCGATGCCGCAGCTTTTCAAGTAAACAACCAGCTTGCGAATATCGCCGACAGCGATGGGGTCGATGCCGGCGAAGGGCTCGTCGAGCAGGATAAAGTTGGGGCTGGTGGCCAGGGCCCGGGCGATTTCAACACGCCGCCGTTCGCCGCCCGACAGCGCCAGCGCCGGAGTGTGACGCAGGTGGGTGATGGAAAACTCGGCGAGAAGTGCGTCCAACATCGTCTGGCGCCGGTGGCGCGACTTTTCCACTGCCTCTAGAACGGCGTGGATGTTCTGTTCCACCGACAGGCCGCGGAATATGGATGCCTCTTGCGGGAGATACCCGATACCCATGCGGGCGCGCCGATACATGGGTAAATCCGTAATATCCTGGCCGTCCAGGATGACGGTACCGTTGTCCGGCGGGATCAATCCGGTGATCATATAGAAGCAAGTAGTCTTGCCGGCGCCGTTGGGGCCGAGCAACCCCACCACCTCTCCGCGCCCGATGGAAAGCGAGACGCCGCGCACCACGAGCCGCTTTTTAAAACCCTTTCCAAGTTCTCTGGCTTCCAACCTACCGGCGCTGGCGACTAAGCGCGGACCTTTGTCCTTGCTGTGGGCATCGGTCGGTCTATCCGAGTGAAGTTGAGGTTTTTGTGTCATATGGCTGGTTGGCGTCCTGAGTTCTCACAGAAACCTAGTCTCCTATGCATTTATTTTTTCTTTATGTTTCGCGGAAGGAAGAAACCCCGGACCCGGGATTTCCCGGTTCCCGGACTGGTGCAGCTTCTCAGTTTGCTGATGCCGGTGTTGAGATTCACTTCCGCGCTACAGCCATTTAGTTGGTTGTCGTCACGAGACAATTTAACCGATCCGGTGAGGGTCGCGGTAGCACTTTCCACGTCATAGACGCCGCGGTCCGCGGTGATCGTGTCCTGCTCGGTGACGATGTGCACGTTGTCGAAGGCGTCGACGCGGTAAATCTTCGTCTTACCGCCCTTGTTTTTTCGCAAATGGGCGCTGAGCACGTCGGCGCGCAGCCTCTTGGCGCCGCGCACCGCGTAGGCGTTGCCGCGGGCCACGACCATTTGCTTGGTTTCCCAATATTCGAGCTGGCGGTCGGCGGTAACTTCGTCCTCGGCAGTGACGAAGCGTACCTTGCGGCCCTTGAGAACCAGGATGGCCTTGCCGAGGTCGTAGATTGCCGTGTCGCCAAAGGCCGTCTCGCCAGGGGACAAAATCTTCACGTTGCCCTCCGCGTCCAGCCGCCAGATTTCGGAACCGCCGCCCGGCTTTTCCCGATAGTAGGCACGCAGCACGTCTGCCGTAACCTTGACCTCGCCGCGAATGGCCCGCGCATTGCCCCGCGCCGTAAACAGCTTGCGTTCTCGTTCCCATTCGATGCCCTCGTCGGCGAAAACCTCCATCGGCGATTCCGAATTTGCGCCCCCAATGTTGAGGCTTTGCGTCCGCGCGCTCCCCGGGAACCCCACAATGAGCGCCAACGCCAGGACCGTCCATGGGGCGATGCCCAGTGCCGCTCGGCCGGTGCGTTTCATCAGTTGCCCCCATCGGTACCGGGGAAGAGAACTAGCTTGCTCTTACCGGTGAAGCGGATAATCGTGCCTTTGTTCTCAAGGTCGAACCCCTCGGCCACCAACTCGCCGAAAGGGCCGTGACCGCGCACCGGGTCGGTTCCGGAGGCGGCGCCTTGGACGAAATCTATGCGTGCCTTCGCCGTGCGGATCTCATAGCCCGAATCGTGGAACAGATTGACCGCGCCGACCAACTCCAAGGTCTGCGTCTCGCGGCTATAAATGCCCGTCTCCGCAGTCAGCGCGAGCCATGTGCCGTCATCCAGCATCATGTCCGCCTTGGGCACTTCCAGTTCCACCGTTGCTGTGCCTTCGACCAGGTTCGTGGCAAAATCCGCGGTGATCGCAAACGGTTGAGCGTTCTTGTCGGTCCCCATGAAGCGGGCATTGATCATGGCGGGATCTTTCGCGTCGCGGTTCTTCAGCGTAGAAAGCCCGATACGGAAACGGTTGTCCTTCGTCTGCAGATGCGGCCATACCCCGACGAGGATGACGAGTACTACCGCTACCGCGGGAAGCAGCACCTTCATCAGGTTGACGAAACGGCTGTAGCGGGCGACCCGGTTGCGTACCGCAGCGGCGCGGTGGCCCCAATGCCTGATCCTGCTGTCGTGCGGGATGGGCGGCGTGATGGCGCCGGCGGGAGTCTGGGCGTCGGATGTTGCGGACACGGCGCGGGCTCGACCTTAGTGGATATAATCTAACATATGGGTCCCACAGGTTAGATTATATCCACTTAGGCGACGCCCGCGCGCAGGCAATCGTGGATGTGCAGGATACCCACCGGAGGGCCGCCGTCGACCACGAACAGGTTGGTGACGGCGCGTTCGTTCATCGTCCTCACGGCCTCGCTAGCCAGGGCCTGCGAGGTGATGGTGTGGGGGTGGCGGCTCATCACCTCGGCAGCCTTCCGGGCAAGCAACTCGGGGCTCATGTGCCGACGCAGGTCGCCGTCGGTGACAATGCCCTCGAGGCGGCCGGAGCCGTTGATGATGCCGACGCACCCGAAACGTTTGGCGGTCATCACGAGAAGCGCGTCGGCCATGGAGGTATCGCCGTCCACCAGCGGAAGCTCTTTCTCACCGTGCATGATGTCGGCGACCTTGAGCAACCGGCGGGCTAATTTGCCGCCGGGGTGCAACTCTTGGAAGTTGTCCGCCGAAAACCCCTTGCGCTCGAGCAGGGCGACGGCGATGGCGTCGCCGAGCGCCAGCATGACGGTTGTCGAGGTGGTCGGGGCGAGACCGAGCGGGCAGGCCTCGTCGTTCTCGGGAATGATCAGCGCGACGCTGGCCGCCTCGGCAAGCGTGCTGTCGGGCTTGCCGGTAATGGCGACGAGGGGAATCTCGAAGCGTTTAGCATAAGCTATGATATCCGCTATTTCCTCGGTTTCGCCGGAATTCGACAGGGCGAACACGGCGTCGTTCTCGGTGATCATGCCCAGGTCGCCGTGGCTCGCTTCGGCCGGGTGCACAAACAGCGCCGGCGTCCCGGTCGAGGCCAGGGTGGCGGCGATCTTGCGGGCGACGTGGCCGCTTTTGCCGATGCCGGCGACGACGACGCGGCCCTTGGCCTCACCCAGAAGGTCGAGAGCCGCGACGAAGCGCTCGCCGAGACTGCGCGCCAAGGCTTCCAGCCCCGCCATCTCCAGGCGCAGAACCCTCCTGGCGGAATCGAGATCGGCCTCGGCGCCGGCGTCGTCCGTTCGCGGCACGGCCTTGTCAGGGCTTACATTCATCGGCGATCGCGCTTTGCTTCCCGCCCCGGGCCCTGGCGTGGCCCGGAAGCTTTGCCACACCCAACATATAGTGAGGCTGAAGGATGATTAGCCCTTCCGTGACCTTCGGAGTATGCGCCGGAAGCGGCGATTCGTCAACAAAACCAATATTTTCAGGGAATGCGGGTGGCTGCTGCCGAATCAATGGGAGAAGACATCGGGATCGGTCCAGCCTCCGGCATCGAGGCGCGCGCGCGTCGGCAGAAACTGAAAGCAGGCGTCGGCCAGCCCGGTTCTCGCCTCGCGCTCGAGCATGCGGTCGAGCTTTTCGCGCAGCGCGTGGAGATACATCACGTCGGCGGCGGCATACTTCTTCTGCGCCGCCGTCAGGTTTTCGGCCCCCCAGTCCGAGGACTGCTGGTTCTTATCCAATTCAACCCCCAGAAGCTCCCGGCACAAGTCCCGCAGCCCGTGGCGATCGGTATAGGTACGCGTCAACTTGGAGGCGACCTTGGTGCAGTAGACCGGCTTGCAGACGATGCCGAGATAGCGCTCGATGACGGCCAAATCGAAACGCGCGTAATGGAATAACTTGATGACACGGTCATCGGCGAGCACGGCCTTGAGGTTGGGAGCATCGTAGGAAGCGCCCGTGAACCGCACCAGATGGCAGATGAGGTCGCCGGACGTCAGTTGTAAGAGGCACAACCGGTCGCGGGCTGGATTGAGCCCCAGAGTCTCTGTATCGACGGCGATACTGGTACCGAAGTCGAGGCCCTTGGGGATATCTCCCTGGTGCAACTCAATGGTATGTTTCTTGACTTTCAAGCGGCACGCTCTCTACTAGAATTTGCGCGGGAGGATGGTGCCCGGGAGAAGACTCGAACTTCCACGACCTTGCGGCCACAGGTACCTGAAACCTGCGCGTCTACCAATTCCGCCACCCGGGCACCGAGGAAAAATGTCCGTTTCGGTTCGTCGGTACGCCGAGTCGTACCCATGCCTTCCCTTTCCTGTCAACCGGGATTAGCGGCGCTGCGCATCTATCGGATTTTCAGCATGCGCGACCGCCGGCCGGCCGAGGGCATCGCGCCCAGCGTCGCCGAGGACACCGTCCGCGTCCTCGCCGTGTGGGCGCACTGCCGCGATCGTTTCGGTGGCGCTCCATTTCTGTTCGGCGGCTTCACCCTGGCCGACGCCATGTTCGCGCCAGTGGTTTCGTGCTTCCGCACCTATGGCGTGGCGCTAGGGGGCGCCGACAAGGACTATGCCGACGCCGTATGGGAGCTTCCCGAGATACAGGAGAGGGCGGCAGCCGCAGTAGCCGAACCGTGATTCGGGCGGAGGCGCTACTCCAGGGGTGCCCGCGTCAGGCCCGCTTCCTCGTAATAGCGCAGCGCCCCCGGATGGATGGGGATGGCGACGCCGTTGAGCGCCTTTTTCAGTTGGATGCGCTTTCCCTGCGCATGGCCGCCGTCGAGCACGCGGCGACTTCTCGGATGCCACAGGGCCCGCGTCATGCCATAGACGAGATCGGCGTTCACCTCGAGGCGCGTCACCCACAGGGCGCCGACGCTTAAGGTGGCCACCGCGCCGATCCCCTTATAGGTGCCCTCCGCGATGAGGTCCTTGGCGAAGAAGGGATGTTCCTTGCGGATGAACACGACGGCTTTGCTGGCGATCGGCAGAAGGCGGATTTCCCCGGTTTCCGCAAGCACAGCAACGGCGTTCAGGGGAAGCCCGCCGAACATGAAATAGGCGTCGATCTTGCCGGCGCGCAGCAGGTCGCTGGCTTTGCCCACCTTGTAATGGGAGGACTTGACGGCGGCCTCCTTGAGACCGTGGGCGGCGAGAATGATACGGGCGCCGACCAGCGTACCCGATCCCTTTTCGCCGAGGTTGACGCGCTTTCTCTTGAGCCCGGCCACATCCCAAATGTCAGAATCGCGGCGCACCACCAGATGTACCATCTCGGGAAACAGATTGGCGATGGCCCTGAGATTGCCGAAGCGCCCCTGTTTGGCCAGGACGCCCTTGCCGAAATAGGCGGAATAGGCGATGTCGGCCTGGGTGAGCGCGGTCTCGAGTTCGCCCCCGCCGACGGCGATCACGTTCTCGACGGAACCCTGGGTCGATTGGGTGACGGCGATGAGCCCGGGGACGCCGCAGCTGCCCCCGGCCTCGCAGGAGCGCGATCCCGGCGGGCTGCTGATGGCGTTGGCAATGAGGCCGCCGATGGGGAAATAGGTGCCGCCGATGGCGCCGGTGCCGATGCGCAGGAACTTGCTCTCCTGCGCCGCTACGGGGTGGGCGAAGGCAAGGGTGAGCAGCAGGGTGGCCGCCATGCCAGCCAAGTGGCGACGGAGCTTGGCGGGTATGTCACGGGGCCTAGCCATCTAGCAATTTCCGCTTAGGGAGTGTCGGGCGCGGCCGATTCACGCTGCTTCCAGCTTCTCACGCAACATTCTTAACACCTTGGCCGTGGTTCGCAACTCTTGTTCGTCCATGCCGTCGGCCAGTTCCTTGCTGATATCCGTTATGTTTTCGGTGAGCCGCTGGAGCAGGGTGGCGCCTTCCGGCGTCAGGCGCACGAGCTTGGAGCGCCGGTGCGCCGGATTATCGGTGAATTCGACGAGGCCGTCCTCCGCCGCATCATCGGCCAGGCGTTGAATGCGCTGGCGGGAAACCGGGCGGGCGCGGGCGATTTGCGGCACCGTCTGCGGCCCCTGCATGTGCAGAGTGCGTAGGAACCCCCACAGCCCGCCGCCCCAGGGGCTCACCGCCCCGATGTGCTTCCCCGCGGAACGCAGGCGGAAAAACGTTCGGCTTATCTCGACGACGACATCGAAGAGGGCCGCGCCCTCCGCCGTTCTCCCTGTTCCCGTGTCGCTCACGCCCCATCCCTCCCGTTTCGGTAGCCCGTCCTGACGGCTACAGGCCCTTGAACATAAAAAATAAATTTACTATTGACAACCATAATGTCATGATGACAATAATTTTGTCATAATCGATAAAGAAACACGCATTGGCAAGGAACATAGCGATGAAACGCACCCATGCGATTGCAATTTCCCTCAGATCCGTGGTCTCGGCGGTGGGCCTGACCCACGCCCTCGCCGCACCCAACTGGACGTCCCCGGTGCAGATGGCGGAAGCGGCGCGCGGGGCTTCTGGCCTGCCCCTATCAAGTGGTCCACCGCTTAAGTTAGAGTTTGGCGCGGGTTGAGTTGATGTGTCTGACATCAGACAGCCTACGGGGTGTTCGCCCTAGTATAATCGACATTCGTCCGCAGTGGCTGTCATCGGTATTGTTGCGAGCATGGCCCTGCAATTGAGGGCCGCCGCTCTCCCGTCCTTTCCATCCAGCCAGTCCAGGAACTTTTCGGCCACGGCGTCGAGCGCGATCTGGGCCTGGGGTCCACCTGGACCTTCGCCTCACGCAGAACGCGATGCAGCACACTTTATGGTTGCCGATGAAGGCCTCTGACTGCCACCGCTTGCCCCCTCAGTCTACCTTGATGCCTCTGTGCACGGTGACCGTCTCGTCCCTGTCGTCGGTCCACTTGAACTCGAAGGTGCCGCTTTCCGATACCCTGGTGAAAAAGGAAAAAAACGGATTCGCCGCGATGCCTGGGTGCATGTCGGCGCGGAACACCTCCTCGCCGTTAAAGGCGCAGACGAACTCCTTGACGATGAAACGCGGGATCTTCTCGCCGGTCTTCGGGTCCTTGCGCTGTCCCGATTCCATCCTGTGGGGGAAGAGGGTCTTGATCCGAATGACCTGCCCCTTTTTGGCGGTCTTGGGGACCCGCACCTTGGGTTTCTTTGCCACCCTAACCGTATCAGTTGCCGCAGCCGCCGACCGTCACTGTCACCGGTGTGCGGGCAATGTAGATCGAACCATCGTTCATGACGGCGACCGCCAGAACCGTCTGCGTCTTGGCGAGGCGGATGCGGGTCGCCACCTCGGCCTTGCCGCTCCTTGGCGAGAAGTGGAAGGACGCCACCTCGGCGTTCGGGTTCTCCTCCGAGACGATGTGGATGGCCTTGACGTGGTCGGCCTCGCTCATGGGGCTGGCGACGATGACGGTGATGGGCACGGTCGAGCCGTTCTCGGCGATGGCGGGAAGCTTGACGGTAACACTGCCTTCCTTCATGGATGCGCCGCCGGTGAGCTTGTCGAGCACGGCCTTCGCCTCGTCGGGCGTTGCCAACGCCGCGGCCGGCGACAACGCCCAGCCGGCGAGGGTGACGGCGCCGGCGGCCTTCAGGGCGTCACGGCGGGTCCAGGGTTTCCAGTGTTCGCCCATGCCTACCCTCCAAGGACAAAGGGGCGGTCTTCGGGCCCGGCCCCTTAAATCCCCGATGATCCAACTATAGCCGCTATTGCGCGCGCCACAAGTCGTCTGCGGCGGCTCAACCCCGGGCCACGAGGGCCCGAAACGCCCCGCCGAGACTCCCCTCCTCTAGGAATTTTACGCCGAGGATGCCGCCGGTGATGATTGAGAGCCAGGCGATCACCGAGCCCAGCGCCAGCGTCGACATGCCGGTGATCCCCTGGCCGATGGTGCACCCGAGTGCGAGGACGCCACCCACGCCCATCATCGCCCCGCCGATCATGTTGCGGACCATGTCCGAGGCCTCGGTGAAGGTCTCGACGCGGAAGGTGCCGCTCGCCCTGGCCATGAGGAAGGAGCCGACGATGACGCCTCCCACCACCGCGACGCCGAAGCTGATGGTAGCTCCGGTGAAGGTCATCAGATAAAGAATGGCCTCGCCCACAGGCGCGACGAATGTGACCGATGCCAAGGGCGTCAGCTCGAAGTTGTCGAACCCCGCGATGCCGGTGACGGCCCAGGCCGCCGTCACGAGCACGCCGATGACTAGCCCGGCGGCGATGTTCAGCGGCGAGGCGCGGAACGCCGCACTCTTGAAGCAGAACACCAGCATGCCCCCGGCGACGGCAATGACGGCGACCCAGCGCGCAGTCCCGGCGGCCAGCCCGCCGGCGGTGAGGATGTCGGGGATGGTGTGGGTTTCCAGTGCCAGAGAGGTAACGTCGATACGCGTGGCGCCGTCCAAGGCGATGCGCGCCGGCGCGAGCAACCCCGAAAGCGTCACGTAGGCGAAGATGCCCAGGAACAGCATGACCACCGGCGACTTCAGGTTGCCGGCGCCCAGGCGCACCAGGGTCCGATTGCCGCAGCCCCCGGTGAGCGTCATGCCGAAGCCGAACAGGGCGCCGCCTACGATGCCGCCCGCCCAGCCGAGATTGCCCGAGACATAGATCGACTCGCCGAGGTCGACGGCACCCGTCCCGTGCAAGATCTGGCTGCCGAGGGTGGCCACCGCGATGGCCAGCAGCCAGGCCCGGAAACGGTTCCACTCGCCCATCAAGACGATGTCCGAAACCGCCCCCATGGCGCAGAAGCGGGAGCGCTGGGCGGTCGCCCCGAAGACGATGCCGAGAAGGAAGCCCAGCGCGGCGACGACGGTGGTGACGGGCATCTCGTCCATGGCGTTGCCAAGCGTAACAGCATTGATTCTGACGACCCCGGCAGGATTCGAACCTGCGACCTTCAGATTAGGAATAACAGGGCCTAATCTACCTGAACTTGCTTATATGAGAAACAAACCTTTTAAATCAAGTCATTAGAGAGGGTTCAGGTACATGATGGATGCGCCGGGCTTTCCCACTTGTTCCCGCTCTTTCCGCGCACACTTTCACACGAATTACACACGCCGGAGCGTTCGCCGTTAAAATGGGTTCTTGTCACCGCGCGACTTCACCCATGAACGTCCACTTCTTAGCCGTTCATGTTTGCTTTATACCCAACAGTAGACATTGGAGCAGGGCCATCTGCGCTTCTGCTCCTGACCCAGGCTGTGTAAAAACGTGAGGTCTGATAGAATCCCGCCATGGTACCGGCGGGGGTTTTTGATGAAGCGTTTTATCGAGGGCGTTGACCGCAGCCAGAGCACGTTGTTTCCCGAATGTCTTGAGGACTATATCGCCGAGGACAATCCGGTTCGGGTGATCGATGTATTTGTCGAAGAGCTTGATCTTGGTGACCTGGGCTTTGGCCGGGTTGAACCCCAGGCGACGGGCAGGCCGGGCTATCAGCCTTCGGTATTTCTGAAGCTCTATATCTACGGCTACCTCAACCGGGTTCAGTCGAGCCGCCGCCTTGAACGGGAGGCCGGGCGTAACGTGGAAGTCATGTGGCTGACAGGCCGCCTGGCGCCGGATCACAAAACGATCGCCGACTTCCGTAAA
>PVBE012705321.1_pt1 | contig 74846 bp, 69 predicted proteins | sample 1631181 | NCBI WGS metagenome assembly PVBE01 (sample SAMN08397723, study PRJNA350692) | Marine metagenome, whole genome shotgun sequencing project. | isolation source: water | place: Pacific Ocean | collected 2012-04
CTGACTGTGTAAGATTGAGATCATCGACCTGGTGTTGCGAAAAATAGCCTGGTTTCAGGTTTGTACCTTCGGTTCTGTTGCCAGCGATTAGTGGAATTTCGCCACTGAGGCTCTTGACCAAAGTTGATTTCCCGGCACCATTGTGACCCAGCAAACCGAACCTATCGCCAGGGTGCAGGCTCAGGCGTACGTGCCTTAAAACAGGGTCGCCGTAGCCAAGGTCAGCCATCTCCAGGGTGAGAAGTGGGTCTGAAGTTTTCTCTGCACGCGGAATGGTAAAGTGAAAGGGTGAATCGACGTGAGCAGCGCTGATGAGTTCCAGTCGCTCCAGCGCCTTAAGACGGCTCTGAGCTTGTCTGGCTTTTGTGGCCTTGGCACGAAATCGCCGCACAAAATCCTTCATGTGCTCAATCTCCCGTTGTTGCTTCAGGTAACTGCTTTGCTGCTCAGCAAGTCGTGCAGCCTTGACCCTTTCAAACTGGGAATAGTTTCCCTTGAATAATTCGATACTTTTGTTGTTCAGGTAGGCTATGCACCCAACACATTCATCTAGGAACTCCCGGTCGTGTGAAATCAACAAGAGTGCACCCTTGTATTGTTTGATCCAGTCTGCGAGCCACAAGATAGCATCCAGATCCAGGTGATTGGTTGGTTCATCCAGTAATAACAGATCTGACGGCTGCATCAAGGTGCGCCCCAGGTTCAGTCGGATACGCCACCCTCCAGAAAACATTGTCACTGGTTTATCGAAATCATCCTGACTGAACCCCAGGCCGACTAAAAGTTGTTCTGCCCGGGCACGGGCCGAGTAGCCATCAATGGAATCAAGTTGTTCGTGCAGATCAGCCAGCTGATGAAAGTTTTGTTCAAGCGCGGTTTTTTCAATTTGATTGCCAATTTCGGCAAGCGCGGTATCTCCGGCGAGAATGTATTCCACCGCTGTTTGATTCGTAGCGGCAACTTCCTGTTTCATGTGGGCGATACGCAGATGGGTAGCGTAGTCGAGGTTGCCAAGGTCTGCTTCCAGTTCGCCGGTAATCAACTGAAACAGGCTTGTTTTGCCGCTACCGTTTGCACCGATCAATCCAACACGTTTACCCTGATGGATGGTGAAAGTGACCTCTTCGAACAACAACAGGGCGCCGCGTCTCAGGCTAAGATTGGTAAGTGACAGCATTTAGATACATGTGGCGAACAAAAAGTCATTGTAACAAAGCCGGATACTTGACTTATCACCTGTCTGACAGGTTAACTGGATTCGTCGGGTAGCGTGACGGGTGAACCTCATGATGAGCAAGTTAATGATTCTTGCAGTGTTTCTAGCATGTGCGGGTCTTTTCTTCATAAAGGGACCCGATGGCACACCACTATTGACCATCGACAAATTACTCGGGGATTTACCAAGCTCGCCGTCTGATCTCCTGCCAAAAGACGCCAAGCAGCAGGCGGCGCCTGCTGTCACGAAAATTTACAAGTGGAAAGATGACAATGGAGTCTGGCAGTTTTCCAACTCTCCAGTCGATGAGAAAGGCGCAGAAGTCATGGAACTCGATGGCAAGATCAATACGGTCGAGGCTTTTGTCGCACCCGCGAAAGACGAAATGAAAAAGAAGCCTGCGGCAATTCCTGGCGTATCGACGGTATCACCACAGCAGGCAGGCAATCTGCTGGATACTGTAAAGAATCTTCAGGAAACCATTGATCAGCGGAAATCTGATATGGACTCGGTTAGCAACATGGATGATAACTAGTTTAATACTGGATCAAGCGTGTCGAAGGGGTCTGATGATCTGGAAAATGCCGATTGTGATCAGCCCTATGAATCCCACCAGGGTCCAACCTGGAATACTGATACCAAGGAAAGTCCAGAGTACCTCGGCGCAGCTGCCATCACCTGTGAGTACAATGCTGAGTACTTCATCCAGAGGAAATACCTCAAGCATGTAGTCAAGGCTCGCACCGCAGGCTGGTACCTCATCGTCGGGCAGGCTTTGCAGCCATAGCTGGCGTATTGAGACACCACCACCCGTGGCGGCAGAAGCGATGATAAGGCCTCCGTAGATTTTGATGCCCAGTTCTCGAGGATGATGAATAGCTGCAATCACTGCAGTGATCGCCGTCGTGATGACCATGATCCGCTGAAGGATGCAAAGAGGACAGGGTTCAAGGTGCATTATGTGTTCCATAAACAAAGCGACTGCCATGAGGAAACAGCAGCCGAAAAAGACCATCCCGAATATGAACCGTGAACTGGGAATCGTCATTTACATTCCTTATTTATAGCCGATCGCCTGTCGGAATCTGCGATCCAGTTGAGGGTGAATTGGGCTAGCGCCGGGAAAAACTCAATGAAGTCCGACTCAAGCTCGTCCCTGTTTGCCAGAAACTGTCCATAGGCTTCGGCAAGCGGGTTGTCGCGGCGCAAACGACCAGATAGGTAGCGAAATGATCGTTCAATGGATTCTGGATCACGATAGTTTAAGAGCGCATTCGAGCATTGCATCCCCTCATAGGCTTTGATTGCGAAGGGAGGTAATTGTTCCCTGTTTTGCGACAGGGTACTGAATGTTGTGTTCGAAAATGTTTGCAATTCCTCACAATGATACTCTCGCCAGTGTATGGCGAGGAAATGGTCAAATATGACATCTGTCATGATGCCTGAGAAACGGCGAAATCTGTCCTCGTAACGTTGCTGGCTAGTCCGTGTAATGGTGTGCCTGTCCGTGTAGGCGTCAATTGCCCGGTGTAATCTGATGCCATTTTCAATGGCGGTGCTTCGCTCTCCCTTCAGCCTGCCCTTGATAAAGTCGCCAAGAAAACTGCCAACGAGCAGCTCTCCATTTTCCTCAGCCAGGAAGAAGTGCGCCAGGTGGTTCATGACCCCAGCTGTTCGTATTGATCTTGCAACTCGGAGAGGTAGCGATCGAACGGCACAGTATCTTTTTCTTCAATGGCTGTCTGATTCCTGATCGATTGCTCACTCATGGCAGCAAACTCATCCTGTTCCTGCCGGGATAAAGGCGCTGATAAAAATGACTGCCGGTGGGCAGTCGCCTTGTTCATGGCAAACTGAAAAAATGGAACAGCCTCCTCTTGCATATCATTCAGGATGCGGGCGCTTGGTGTTTTGTTTGGATCTTCGAGCTTGCGCTTTTGTTCCGCAAGGCTATGGGTGTAATTCTGAGTTGACGATGCTTTATCGAGAATTTCTGCAACAGGAGATATAGCAGCGAGGATTTCCTCTCCCCAGTTGCTCAGGCTTCTGTCCTTGCCATCGTCATTCAGGAGGAGGCCACCTCGTCTGCCCTGGTGTACTGCCTTGAGAACATTATCGCTGACTGCCGCGCACATAACGTCGTTATGAGTGGGACTATCTGCGACCAGACAGAATAGAAGAAAAGTATCAAGAAAACGCATTTGGTCAGCGTCAATACCCAGTGGCAGGTACGGATTAATGTCCAACAGGCGTACCTCAATATACTCGACTCCTTCTCTGGACAAGCTTTTAAGGAAATTTTCCCCTTTCGGTGGTATGCATTTCGCCCTGATAGTCGTATAAAACTCTGCCTCTGACTGCAGGATATTGCCATTCACCTGGGGGTGGATCTCACCAGGAGACTGCAGTTCATGGTAGACCGGGTGTGGTGTGCAAATCGCTGTTCGCAGCGTCTCAACATAGTGTTCCAGGCTGTTGTAACAGATATTCAGGAGCCCGGATTGCGTATCACTCTGGTAGCCGAGATTTCCATTTCGAAGTGAGGTCGCATCAGGCAGGTAGGCGCTGCCATAATCAAATTCCTGCAGGTTGTGCTTCCTGCCCTTAATGAATGACTTGCATACAATTGGCGAGGCACCAAACAGGTATACAAGCAACCATGAAAATCGGCGGAAATTTCTCATCAAATCGAAGTATCGGCAGGATCGGTACTCATCAGGTGGCAACTGTGCGTTTTCCAGTTCAGACAGCGCCAGCCAAAAATCATCCGTAAACGAAAAATTGTAATGAATAGCGCAGATGGTTTGCATTGCCCTGCCATAGCGATGACCGAGCCCGCTCCGGTAAGTCGTTTTCAATCTTCCCAGGTTTGACTGTCCATACTGGGCGAGAGGAATATCGTCATTTTCTGGTATCACGCACGGCATGCTGCCTGACCACAGCAACTCCTCGTTTAATCCTGAGTAGACATATCGATGGATACGGTCAAGTGTCGAAAGTGAATCTGATATGGAGTTGGACACTGGTGTTATCAGCTCAAGCTGGGCTTCGGAGAAGTCAGTCGTGATCATTGGGTGGCACAATTTTGAGCCGAGAAAAGCCGGGTGTGGTGTCTGCGCCAGATTACCGTTCATATCAACTCGCAGTGCTTCTCTCTCTATACCCCTGTTGAACGTGAGCACCTCTGGAAACTTGATGAGATGGTTGAGTTTGGTATTGATGCTCTCGGCCACTAGTGTTGTTAAGACATCGGACATTATGCCAAAGAAGTAGTTTCGAGGGGAATGTATAAGGACCGCAGGTGGAACGACAATTATGTTGTCTTGGAATGGTTCAGTTCTTGTTGAGAAATTCGTGTATTCGTCGTCGGTCACGCTTATCCGGCCGGCCCTTGGAGGCTATATGTTGACCGGCCGCACGCCGCTGCTCTGCTGTCGCTTCCCTTTTAGCAATACTTTCAGCCGTTTCCTCGTATAGGAGTTGGGCTTCAGGCGCGCCTTTCCGTTGATCTGACAATGCCTTGACGACGATGATCTTCTCGTCCCATCCCTGGCGAATCTTGAGTTGATCTTTCAGCATCAATTCCTTGCTCGGCTTTATGCGTTGGCCATTAACGTGAACCTTTCCTCCGTCGATTGCCTGCCGGGATTTGGCTCGCGTCTTAAAGAATCTGGCGGCCCATAGCCACTTGTCGACTCTTACTTTTGGCATGGACCGATACCCTGGGTTAAGAGAGTATTGATAGTAGCAAACTCGCTACCGCAGTTTAACTGCCACTCATGAAAAACATTTGTGTCACTATGGTTGTTCCTGCGATTCTCTTGTTGTTCAATGCCTTTTTACTTTGTGAGCGCTAAATGAAGGAACTACTGGAAGACGTTATCGGTATTGCGAGACGTGCAGGTGCTGGGATTCTAGAAGTCTATGAATTGGATGACTTTGGTGTCGAAACCAAGGCTGACAATTCTCCACTGACAAAAGCAGATCTCGCTGCTCACAAAATTATTGTTTCTGGCTTACAGGCTTTGAATCCCAGTGTGCCAATTTTGTCTGAAGAGTCAGATGATATTCCCTATGTCGAGCGCCGGGAATGGCAACGCTATTTTCTAATTGATCCGCTTGACGGTACCAAGGAATTCATTAATCGAAATGGTGAATTCACTGTCAATATAGCCTTGATTGATAAAGGTATTCCGGTACTTGGTGTCGTCTACGTGCCGGTAAAGGATGTTATCTATGCAGGACAGCAACTTGAAGGGCGAACTGCTTTTGTTGAGCGGGCTGGTTCACGCAGCGGCATTGTCACTCGAAATCTTGCTGCGCATCTTGACTCTGATGAAGCGCTGACGGTTGTTGCGAGCAGACGACATGGCGGAGCTGCTTTGGAGAAGTGCCTTGCTGTATTACAGAAGAGGTTTCCACGGGTTGAATCAACCAATATGGGTAGTTCGCTGAAGTTATGCTTGGTTGCGGAGGGAAAAGCAGACTTGTATCCAAGGCTTGCACCAACCAGTGAATGGGATACCGCGGCAGCACAGGCTATAGTTGAGGCAGCGGGTGGGACTGTCGTGGATACGAATCTAAAACCTCTTCAATACAACGGAAAGGAAAATATTCTTAACCCGTTTTTCTACGTTATTGGGGACAGGTCTTTTGCCTGGAATGATGTGCTTAAAGATGTGCTTAAAGAAGTGGAAGTGTCTGAATAAAACCGGATTGGTCTCGGCTAGCCAAGCTGTACGCGCATCCATCCTGCCGAGGAGAATACTGTATATTCATACAGCTTTGGCTAGCGAGGATTACAATATACCCGCTAGTAAGGCCAAAGAAAAGAAATGAAAAATGGAGATTCCTTCTTTGCTTTGTGCTTGACATATAGGAAATGAAGCTAACACGCTGAATTCATGAAAGAAAAGGTAATGGGAAATATTGAGCAAGACTTGAAAAGCCGTTTTTAGAGAAAATCAGTCCACAACTTTTCCACAGCCTTGTCCACCGGGTACATTTTGCTGATCGAATCCGCCGATCTTGCCCGGAGTTGAACTCCCATTAGCAACCCTAGGGTTGTCAAAATAAGTTTTCAGACAGGTGGTCGACAAAGTAGTACGGAATGACAGGATATTCTTTTTTTGACGAAATAGTTATAGACAATTGCGGGCCAGGAACCGGATAATACAGAATCGGATTAGTGAGGTTACCGATTAGAACTGTTCACAATAAAAGATCGTTTAGAAGTAACAGTTGAAGTGCAAAGGAAGCCACAAAAAAGTCCATTCGACTCTTTATTTTCTGGTGTTTGTCACCATATAGAGTTTTGCGAAGGAGGTCCCTTTCCCTATTTGGTAACAAATTTTGTTACAGCTGTCCCTGACAACAAGCATGAATATGGAGCCCGCCACCTATGACTAGCCACGAAGACGAAGGAGATTTCGAATCTATTATCGAAGATGATTCCCTTGAGAATGTGGCGGATGATCTCGATGCACTCGATGTCCTGTCCAATCGTGAAGTTTCATCGGAAGAAGACAGCGATGAAGTAGAGTCTGAAGAGTCCAAGCTAAAGAAATTGATCGCCAGGGGTAAAGAGCAGGGCTATCTTACCTATGAGCAATTGACTGAAACCCTGCCTGAAAGAATTGAAGAGTCTGATGACTTTGAGAATGTCGTGCAGGTTTTTGAAGAAATGGGCATTTCAGTTTATGAAATTGCACCTCAGAACCAGCAGCTGAAAGACGACTCCGTTGAAGAACAGGTCAACGCGGATTCAGCGGCCCTCGCGGCTTTGGATTCCGTAGCGGGAAAAACGATTGATCCCGTTCGAATGTACATGCGGGAAATGGGAACTGTGCCACTGCTTACACGCGATGGAGAGATAGTAATCGCGAAGCGAATTGAGGAAGGTATCAGGGAGACGATGAGCAATATAGCTCGTTATCCCGGTACCGTAGAGAGGGTGCTACAGCAACACGATGACATCGAAGTCGAAGAAGGTGATATACGTGCCATCATCAGTGGCTTTCTTGATCCAGAGGATATCATCCCGGACATGTCCAAAGTCGCGGAAGCGAAATCCAGTGGCAACTATCAGGCGGGTGAGCACGAAGAGTCCAAAGGCCCCGATCTTGAGTTGACCCGCAGTCGATTCAAGGATATCCGCAAAACACATCTAGCCGCACAAAAGGCAATCAGTAAATACGGGCGTGATTCCGAGAAGACCGCGAAGGCGTTGGATGAACTGGGGGGTGCATTTGGGCTGTTGAAACTCGTACCAGCGCAGATGGATCCAATCATGGATATCGTCAAGTCCGATACACAAAAAATTCGTGATCAGGAAAAGCTGATTCGAGATCTATGTGTGGATAAATCAAAGATGCCCAGGGACAAGTTCATTGAAGCCTATACCGGTAACGAAACAAATGTGGACTGGATTGATGAGCTTATCGCCGCTGATTCTCCCTATTCGGAAAGCTTGCAGCAGTACCGGATTTCCATCCGCCATGCACTAAAAATTGTCAGGCGAATTTCCAATCGTACAGGTATGAGTATTCCGGAAATCAAGGACGTTAATCGTCGTATGTTTCTCGCCATGGGCAAAACCAGGGCCGCAAAGAGGGACATGATCGAAGCTAACCTCAGGTTGGTCATCTCCATTGCAAAGAAATATACGAACCGGGGCCTGCATTTCCTCGACCTGATTCAGGAAGGAAATATCGGTTTAATGAAAGCCGTGGACAAGTTTGAGTATCGTCGAGGGTTCAAATTTTCCACCTATGCCACCTGGTGGATACGACAGGCGATTACACGATCGATTTCTGACCTTGCCAGGACCATCCGCGTGCCGGTTCACATGATGGAGACGGTAAACAAATTGAATCGACTCACCAGGCAGTTGATCCAGGAATTGGGTAGAGCACCAACCATCGACGAGTTAAGCAAGAAGATGGATTTACCGGAAGACAAGGTGCTCAAGGCCCTTGATGTTGCAAAACAGCCGATTTCACTCGAGACTCCAGTGGGAGATGATGATGATTCGACCATGTGGAATTTGGTGAGCGATACCTCGGTAGAGTCCCCCGTGGACCACGCGACTGATGAAGGCCTCAGGGAAACCACGACAAATGTACTGACCGCGCTTACGGATAGGGAGGAGAAAGTCTTGCGGATGCGTTTTGGCATTGATATGAATACTGATCACACATTGGAAGAGGTCGGTCGTCAATTTTCCGTGACACGTGAACGCATCAGACAGATTGAGGCGAAGGCCCTTCGCAAGTTACGCCATCCTGCTCGTTCAGAACAATTGAGAAGCTTTATTGACAGCTGAGCAAACCGACAAGACCAGTATTTGGTTAGACAAGTGTCTGGTGAGAACAGTATCTGGTCAGAACAGTGCCTGAAAAGAGTCATTGACCCCTCTTTTTGCCTATGGATTCGAAACAGCGAGCCCGATCACGCCTTAGATTTATTCCATTTCGTAAACGAGATATCGTCGACATGTGTCTCGCCGGTGGCGAGCTGTCGGCTGCAGATCAGGCAAAGTTTCGAGAAATGTGCAGGCTGCTGCAGAGCGTTATTCACTTTCAGTACCATGAAAAACTTGAAGCCCTGAAAGACAGCTATGCATCTTTGAATCCTGACCGCGATACTAGACAGGTCAGCCTGGTTGGGGAAGAAGAAGATTTTGTCGATGGGCTTGATGAAATTCTCAACAAAGCCAACTACGAAAAGCTTTCTGAAGAAGAAATAGAGATGGCAATGACGGAGATCTCCTTGTTCAAACTCCGTCTTCACATTGACATCGATGACTTTGAAGAAATATTGCTGTTCAGCAGAGGTGAAAGTACCCGCACGGAAGAAGTCAAAAGTCTCTATGGATTGCGCAAGCATCAGATAGAGTTTGTAAATTTCGATCGAGTTGTTATCTACATCAAGTTCAGCACCAGGATAGTTTCCCGGCACCCTCAGGAAAAACCTGGATCAACAATGTTGAAGATGTTTCAGGATGTGCCCCGGGCCGACATCGAAATGCTGCTTCCCAATACCCGCCTCGGTATGCGATTGATGGATAAATTGCTAATAGGTGTTCCGGCATTGATTGGTGGAGGGGCTATCCTGATGACCAAGATCGGAACTTCGATGATTCTCCTTGGTGCACTGGTTGGTTTCTGGATGGGCATTTCTGCTGAGCCCGTTGAGCTCGATAAGGCTACCATCTTTGCTTTGATCGCCGGGGTTGGTGGACTGGGTAGTTACATCTGGAAACAGTTCATCAATTTTAAAAACCGGAAATTGACCTTCATGCAGTCACTAACCGAAAGCCTCTATTTCAAGAACCTTGACAACAATGCGGGTGTTTTTTATCGACTGATCGATGACGCGGAGGAGGAAGAGTGTAAAGAAGCAATACTCGGCTACTATTTTTTGCTTGTAAGACCCCTGCTCAATACAGCGGCTCAACTGGATGAGGCAATAGAAGACTGGTTGTCCGAGAAATGGAATTGTGAGATTGATTTTGAGGTGGAAGATGCGCTGGACAAACTGCTTACCCTCGAACTGGTAGGCGATGCTGGTGATGCAGTTGATATTGATGCGGCATGTGAATTATTGGACAAAAGATGGAATAGCTATTTTTCCTACTAGTTGGCACTCATAAAAGTAGGATCCTAATAGGACTTTGCGAAGAAAAGGCAGACGGCGATATGGAAAAACTAAGACATATATTCACTGGTCGACCCTTGTGGATGAATGCAATGATGCTGTTTTGTGCATACATGACGTTCATCTATATGCCCTTTGACATGTTTATTAAGCCAGTGGAGGAGGATCAGGAAGTCTGGTTTGGATTTATGTTGACAGGTTGGTCTGCTAAGGCAACCGAACCAATTCACTGGCTTATTTATGGATTTGGCCTGTTTGGTTTTCTGAAAATGAAGTCCTGGATGTGGCCATGGGCTGGGTTGTATGTAGTACAGGTGGCCATTGCGATGCTTGTCTGGACATTGTTGAGTGAAAATGGTCCCGGTATTCTGGCTGGTCTGGTGGTTGCCTCGCCCTTCGTCGCACTGTCAATTGCCTTGTTCATGGCAAAGGATAAGTTTGGAGAAAGGGATGGTGAAGAGCAGGTGGATGCTGATGGCGGTGAACCGTAGGTTGAAGTAACAAGAAGAGGAGGCAAGGCAATGGAGGACTTCAAGGGCAAGATTGCAGTCGTTACGGGTGGTGGCACTGGCATGGGCAGGGAGCTGTGTCGACAGCTTAGCCGGGAAGCCTGTCATGTAGCAATGTGTGACATGCTGGTTGAGAATATGGCTGAAACAAAATCACTATGTGAAGCTCCCCCGGGTACCAGGATTACAACACATAAATGTGATGTTTCTGTAGAAAGAGATATGCAGCATTTTCGTGATGAAGTGGAAAACAGCCACGGCCCCGTCGTTAACCTCCTTTTCAATAATGCCGGAATTAGCGGTGGCGGAAGTTTCCTTACTGATGAGCGTGAAGAATGGGAAAAGACGTTTGCTGTCTGCTGGTATGGCGTCTATTACGGTTGTCGTACTTTTGTCCCTATGCTGGTTGCCGGTGAAGAGGGACATATAGTCAATACCAGTAGTGTCAACGGATTCTGGGCTACGTTGCCAAACACGCCACACACTGCATATAGCGCTGCCAAGTTTGCGGTGAAAGGCTTTTCGGAAGCACTAATCGCTGATCTGCGTGACAACGCGCCACATGTGGGCGTATCAGTCGTGATGCCAGGGCATATAGGAACGTCCATTGCGCTGAATTCTGGAGCTGTGCTAGGCAAAACACCGGTCCTTGAGCTGAGTGAGCAGGAGGTCCGAACGCTGCGAGAACGTATTATGCAAAGCAGTGCTCCAGAGGCTGAAGCAATCATCAACATGAGTGATGAGCAAATTAAGCAGGCGATGCATGACCGGGCTATCGGGTTTCGAGACAATGCCCCGATGACGGCGTCCGAGGCCTCGGCTGTAATTCTCGATGGAGTTCGCAGTAATAGGTGGAGGATCCTGGTTGGAGCAGATGCTCACGGTCTCGATGAAAAAGTCAGGGCTCAACCGGAGATGGCTTATGAGCCAAACTTTTGGTCATTTAATATCGAGTGATCAGAGTTTTGGCCTTAAATGGGGTGGATCAATTTCATAGATCGCCCAACGCATCTTTGACTAGCCCCTGAATTTGTTTGTTGGGGAAGGCAGACAGTGCGCTGGTGAAATTCTTCCTGGCAAGCTCTATGTTTCCGAGCTTGGCATGAATGTTTCCCAGAAAGTAGAAGGCAATCGCATCGCTCGGATCCTGCCAGACCTTGTTTCCCTGCTGGTAGCGTTCAAATGAAGCCAGAGATTTTTTGAACTCGTCGTTTTTGAAATAGAATTGCGCGATAGCAAGGTGTGGGCCAGCATGATCTTCGATCAATTGCGTCGCTCTAAGATAGTGCTTTTCAGCCTCAACAGTATTATCCAGTTTTGAATTGAGAAGGCCTTTGGCCAATTCAGCGTAGGGAGGGCTAATCTTCTCGAGCCTTGCAAGCACCTCCCTCGCCTTTTCGATATCACCACCGGCCAAGCCAGGTGCGTTTAGGTAGTAGCTGAAGAAGGCATAGTTGCCCATCACGTGATTTGCATCCAGATCAAGAACTCGCTGCCACGAATCAATGGCTGACCGGGCCATGCCCATTTTTTTGAAAATGTTAACCTCGGCAAGCAAAGCCATGTAGACCATACCAGCAAGGTTGTAGGCCTCCTTGTAATCTGGGTGCAGGTCTGTCAGATATTCGATAGTTGCATTAGCCTCCCTATAGTTGTTCGTTTTGTACTGGCTTTTGGCAAGGTAAAACAATATATCGGCATCTTTGCTATTCTTACTGCGAAGTTTTTCAAATTTACTGGCCGCGCTTTGGTAGTCGCGATTGTCGAAATCTGCGATTGCACCAGTGAGATCATCACCTGATACCATCGCTTGCCAGCTAAGTAGCAGTACAAAAAACAAAGACTTGGACATTGAATTACCCCTCATCACAAACACAACTTAGAGCTACTAGAGCACAAAAAGGTTTCCTTGTAATCAGGCAATTTTGGAGCCGATGTGTTCCCCACACTTCAGGAAATTGAAAAAGCAGCCCTGAGGGTATACGAGGTGATCCAGCCGACGTCTCAAATATCCTGGCCGCTGTTGAATCAGCACTGCAACTGCGAGGTTTGGGTAAAACACGAAAACCACAATCCGACCGGAGCGTTCAAAGTACGCGGTGGATTAATTTATCTGGGTAATCTGAAGTAGCGTGAAGCCAGTATAGAAGGCGTCTGTTCCGCGACGCAGGGCAATCATGGTTAGAGTGTTGCATTTGCGGCTTCTCGAAATAATCTTCATCCTGTGATTGTAGTTCCTGAAGGGAACAATCCTGAAAAGAATGCTTCCATGGTCGCACTTGGAGCGGAGCTGGTAATCAGCGGTAGAGACTTTGATGAGTCGGTGGATTGTGCAAGGGATCTGGCGCAGGAAAAGGGGCTGCATCTGCTGCCTTCATACCACATGGATCTGGTAGGGGGTGTGAGTACTTACGCACTTGAGCTATTTCGTGCTGTTTCCAACCTTGATCGCATCTATGTGCCTATTGGTCTGGGGTCCGGTATATCGGGTGTGATATGTGCAAGGAATGCACTGGGTTTGGATACAGAGGTCATTGGGGCCGTATCGGAAAAGGCGAATTGCTACCAGTTGTCCCTGGCAGCCGGCAAGTGCATCAGCACCAGCACTGCTGACACGATTGCCGATGGTTTTGCGGTCAGAAATCCCAACCAAAAAGCCCTCGACCTAATGCGGGGCCAGGTGGAGCGAATAATCGACGTTAGTGAGCAGGAAATACTGGATGCCATTGTTCACTGTTTCACTGATACTCACAACCTGGTTGAAGGCGCTGGTGCGGTAGGACTAGCAGCCTTATTGAAGGAAAAGGAAGTCAATTAGGGCCAAAAGGCCGGCATTATTTTTACGGGCGGAAATATTGACAAGGGACTGGTTAAGCTGGCGCTTAGATAGTGCTGCAGATATATCTCTGGGCCTGCCCCCAATCGCTTTTGCTGGCTGCTAGAAAACGCGGGACGGGGCATGATAAATGGTCTCGAATCCCGGTTCGGATAATGAGACTATAAACGCTCAAATATTGAGGATAGAAAATGAAATCACCAATTTGTGACCAATTGGGAATTGAGTTTCCGCTAGTTGCTTTTACCCACTGCCGTGATGTGGTTTGTGAGGTTTCAAAAGCGGGAGGCATGGGAGTACTAGGTGTAGCAGGGTTTGGTCCCGAGCAATTAGAAATTGAGCTTGCCTGGCTTGATGAACATATCGAAGGAAAGCCCTATGGTGTTGACTTGATTGTCCCAACCTCCATGGCTAACAAGGATGAATCAGCGAGCGTGGAAGAGGTGCGCGCCATGGTCCCGGAGGAACACAAACAGTTTGCAGCCGGCATCCTTGCGCAGCACGATGTCGACACTCGCACCATGGAAGGCCTTAATTTGGCTGGTGGTGGAGGATTTCTTGGTGAAGGCCGCGCGGCTGACATTATGGATATAGCATTTTCCCACCCCATAAGGCTTATCGCTAATGCACTTGGGGTGCCGCCAAAGTATATGCTCGAGCTCGGCAAGCAGCACAATGTGCCGGTTGCCGCCCTGGTTGGTGCTAAACACCATGCGATAAAACAGGCAGAAGCAGGCGTGGACATCCTCGTGGTTGCTGGAACCGAAGCGGGAGGACACTGCGGAGAGGTCTCCACCATGGTTCTTGTGCCGGAAGTCAGCGAAGCGGTGAAGGGATATGAAAATGTCACGGTTCTGGCGGCAGGCGGTATTGTCACTGGAAAACAAATGGCGGCATCGATGGCTATGGGGGCTGACGGGGTATGGACCGGATCCGTTTGGTTAACGACTACTGAGGCCAATACGTCGCCAGCCATTAAGGAAAAACTGCTATCAGCGGCATCGAATCAAACTGTCCGGTCTAGGAGCCGAACAGGGAAATACTCGCGGCAGATTAGGTCACCATGGACGGATGCCTGGGAAGGAGAAGAGGCACCAGAACCGTTGCCGATGCCCCTTCAATCTCTCGTTAGTGAGCCGGCACTTCGTCATATCGAGAAACTAGCCGATTCGGGCCACAAGGGGGCAAAGCAGCTTGCGACCTACTGGGTTGGCCAGGGAGTCGGGATGATGAGCCAGTCACTGTCGACCCGTCAGGTAGTCTATGATTTTATGGAAGAATTTCTTGAAGCTAACGAGCGTCTGAATGCTTTTGTTGATGGCTGATGAGTTTTGTCCTCGAGGCCAATACTCCGGGCAACAACTGATGCGGCGCCAACGCTGAGCCCCCTGCAGAATCATCGCTATGGGGAATGTGAAACTGACTGCCGCCAGTTCAAGCTTGCCCAATTGCCCTACATAGACCGTTTCCATCAGGTTCGAACCTTCCTGAAGAACAAGAGGCGGTCAGACCTGCCCCCAGTATTTGTCCTTTAACAAGCGCTTGTATAGCTTGCCGGTCGGATGTCGTGGTAGTTCTTCCATGAAATCGATTGAACGTGGACTCTTGATGTGTGAAATCTGGTCTCTTACATAAGCTATTAATTCAGCTTCGAGTGCGGGGCTGGCTTCAGACATGTTGGAGGGTTGAACGACGGCCTTCACCTCCTCCCCAAACTCTTCGTTGGGAACACCGAATACGGCTACATCAGTTACCTTGGGGTGAGTAATGAGGGCATTTTCTGCTTCCTGTGGATAGATATTGACACCACCGGATATGATCATAAAAGACTTCCGGTCGGTGAGGTAGAGGTAGCCCTCTTCGTCAATATAACCGACGTCACCCAAGGTGGACCACCCCTTGCTGGTGTAAACAGAAGCCGTTTTGTTTATATCGTTCAAGTATTCGAACTTTCCTCCTCCCTCAAAGTAGACGCCACCCATTTCACCTGTTGGTAATTCTGACCCTGCGTCATCCACTATGTGTACGCGACAGCCGTCGGTTGCTTTCCCAACGGATCCCCTATGCTGTAACCACTCTTGTGATGTTATGAAGGTTGAACCATTGCCCTCTGTGCCTGCGTAGTACTCATAAAGCACCGGACCCCACCAGTCGATCATTTGTTCCTTAACTGCGACTGGACAGGGGGCGGCGGCGTGGACTGCGTAGGCCAACGAGGAGAGGTCATATCGGGATCTGACTTCTTCCGGTAGCTTGAGCATACGGACGAACATGGTGGGTACCCACTGACTATGGGTCGCTCTATATTGCTGGATGAGCGAGAGGGCCTCTTCGGAGTCAAAATGCTCCATGATGATGCAGGTTCCACCCGCCCTAAGGACCATCATGTTGAAGCCAAGCGGAGCAGCATGATAGAGAGGTGCGGGGGAAAGGTAGATGGTATTTCGGTTGTATTCGTATCTGGATTCCGCTGCCTTCAGAAGAGGGCTCTCCTCTCCCCACTGTAGCTCGATCATCGGCTTCTTTACACCTTTTGGCCGGCCCGTTGTACCGGATGAGTAGAGCATGCTCTGACCATAGCTCTGATCAATGATCGGTGTTTCGGGTAGTCCCTTGATGGCTTTCTCCAGGGAGGTCGCACCCTTGCAAACACCGTCCAGCATATAGCAGATGGGGTCATTTTCTAGCTTGTCAGCGAATCCCAGGAAAGTGTCGGTCAGGAGAGCCGAGGTCACAAGCAGTTTCGCCCTGCAGTCGTTGACTATGTACTCGACTTCAGCGGGTTGCAGGCGATAGCTGATTGCAGTGAAATACAGCCCTGATCGGAACGCAGCCCAGCAGATGGTGAGAAACAGCCGGTGGTTCTCCAGGCAGATCGCAATATGATCCCCTCGTTGCAGCCCGTGGTTACGGAACAGGTGTGCCAACTGGTTGGACCCACGTTCCAGGTCACCCCAGGTGACCGTCTCCCCGGATGAAGCCATGACCCAGGCTGGTTTTTGTGGGTCGAATCCTTGTGCTTCCACAGCGTCAATCTCAGAACATCGTCTCATGCAAACGCCACCATTATTGCGGTCAGAGTAAATCCATACTGCTGGAATACAATCTCGAAGGTCCGCACCTTTAGTTGGTTGCCAGCAATAATCTGATCAGACAGGTTACTACACAAAGCGATACTTTGTACCAACCAACACCATCAAGGTTGCCTTACCAATTCGTGCCAACATATCGCACAACTCTGTCGGTACTAAATAGTGGTATGGTTGCTGTCATGTCCATAGTGAATCAAGAAAACAGGAACCAGACCATTGAGCAGCACAAGTAACCGTCATCGCAATGATATCTATGGGGATCTGAAAGGTCCTGATGCGTCAGAAACCGTACCCGCCATTCCTGCAGCCACAGTGCTTCTTTTGAAAGAAGGTTCGAATGGGGCCGATGTGTTGATGTTGCACAAGAATTCAAAAATGGCCTTTGGCGGCATGTGGGTATTCCCGGGTGGCAAAATAGATCAGGCAGACTTCCCTGAGAATGGCGATACAAACAAGGCCGCCGCGAATGCTGCAGTGCGCGAAGCCAAGGAAGAGGCTGATATTGATATTGACCAGGATGACTTTGTCTGGTTTGCCCACTGGTCACCACCCCCCGCTGGACAGGCAAAGCGCTTTGCTACCTGGTTTTTTGCTGCACCGGTATTGGTTGACGGACCTATCAGTGTTGATGGCGGCGAGATTCGGGATTTTGAATGGATAAATCCGGCGGCAGCTCTCGAGAAACATGCGGTTGGTGACATTGATCTTGCCCCTCCCACCTGGGTCAGCCTATACCACCTGGCTCGCTATGAGTCGATCGATCGTATTCTTGAACACTTCAATTCAGAAGAGCCGCGAGTCTACGAAACCCGAGTGGTTGAACAAGAGGGCATTAGGATTGCCATGTGGAAGGAAGACGCTGGCTACGGGGTGTGGGATGCCGGGATTGAGGGACCGAGACACAGGCTGCTGATGAAACCCGGCGGGTTTGTATTTGAGCATTCTGCAGTTGAGTACTAATTTTGCTGAGTTTCTGGGCCTCCCATTCTCCAGTTACTCCACAGCGGTGGCATATTTTTTAACGCAAAGAGAAAGATGTCATGAAAAGATTGAACGATATGGTTGCCACCATGGCGGGCGTCCCTATCCAGAAAGGGCGAAATATTTCGCTTTTGATCTTGGTCAGGCGGAGTGAAAGCTTATGAGTGAATACACCAGCAGTTTGGAGGAGATTGATTCCGGGAGCATCCCGCTTGTTGGAGGGAAGGGGGCAAATCTTGGAGAGTTGACACGAGCCAAGTTGCCGGTACCCCGAGCCTTCTGCATCAATACCCTGGCCTATCAGCGACTTATCGAGTTGAACTCGCTCCATACCCCCATTCTCGGTGTGCTTGAGGGGCTTGACTATGATGACCCGGCGGAAATCACGCGGCGTGCGACAAAGATCAGAGAGATGATCATCGCCGCGGATACGCCTGCTGACATCGACAGCGCCATTCGTGGTGCCTACCGACAACTTGAGTCAGAGTTGGGAAACGACGTATTGGTGTCCGTGCGTTCTTCGGCTACTGCTGAAGATTTACCGGGTATGTCGTTCGCCGGGCAACAGGATACCTATCTAAACATCTTTGGAGCGGACAAGGTTTTACATCATGTCAAAGCCTGCTGGGCATCATTATGGACCGACCGCGCTATTTCCTATCGGCACAAGCAAGGATTCGAGCATGAGGGTGTGTTCCTCGCCGTGGTCGTTCAGGAGATGTTCCCGTCTGAAGTGGCAGGAGTCATGTTTACCGTAAATCCAGTCACTTCGAATACTGGCGAGATGTTTCTGAATACCAGTTGGGGTCTGGGTGAGGCCATTGTTGCCGGAAAGGTCAACCCGGATCAGTACATGATTGACAAAGACTCCTTCGCGATAAGAGACAAGCAAGTTAATGAAAAGCTGGTCATGACCGTCCGGCAGGAGAAGGAGCAGGGAAGCAAGGATGTTGAGGTTCCAGAGGAACTGCGCTCAATCGAAACGTTACCAGACGCGAAGATAAAGGAACTGGCCGAGATCGGGTTGCGAATAGAGGAGCACTATGGCTTTCCGCAGGACATAGAGTGGGGCTATTCTGATGGACGATTCGCTGTTTTGCAGTCTCGTGAAGTTACCGCAGCAGATATTGATTTTCGTGAAGGCCTTGAAGCCTGGCAAACACCCGAAGCGATGGCGGAGCTAACTGATGAGCGCTGGGTCTGGTCACGCGGCCTGTCAGATGAGTGGTTCACGGGTCCTTCGACTCCCTATTTTTACAGTGGCGTGGGACCGCTTTTGGCTCGCTTGAAGATCATCGCGCTAGAGCAGACGGGCATAACGGAATTTGCTGGTTACACATCCGAGCACTACCTGGATATGCCAACCACTCGCTGGTATGGCGCGCGCGCCTACTACAATACTTTTTTTGAAATCGAGTGGATGCGTATCTTTATCCCGCCTTTTGCGCGGGATGACGTTGCCCTCAGCCCATTCCCGGAGGACGAGTGGGAAGAGATCAGAAACATGCCCTTCGACTGGTTTCGCTTCTTTCGCATACTATTGAGGCTTGAACTAACTCATCCGAAGTATTCGCTGCTTGGGAGTACACACCATTATTATGAAGAGATGGAGAACTGTGTTCGTCGCGCTGATGCAGTATGGGCCGACTTCGATATGGAATCAGCGAGTGTAAAAGAGATCTTCACCACCGCAGCGCGGGCGAACGAAGGGAGCATACATGAGGACAACACTGCTCTGGCTTTCAATGTCTACCTCTATGTCGTACCTCAGGGTTTGGCAAAGTTGTGTGAGCTATGGTGCGATGATGAAAATGCCCAGATATACAGTCATCTGATTGCTGGCCTGCAGACTCCAACGGGCGAACAGAACATTGCCGTATGGGAGCTCTCCCGAAAAATAAAAGATTCGCCTGTTTTGTTGGAGCTAATAGAGATAGATGACCCCGAGGAAATATTGGCTTCGCTTGTGGATTCCGAAGACGGGCGGCAATTCAAAGCGGATCTGGATGTATTCCTGAAGGCGTATGGCCATCGCGGGGCGGATGAGCGGGACCCGATCCACTTCCGCTGGAGCCAGAAACCGGCCAGGATCTTCCCTGCGATCAAGGCGCTGTTGCCGCTGGGTGAAGAAGATAGCCCGGCAGTAATCGAGCAGCGTCTCCATGAGCGTATGCTCAAAACCAAAGGGGAATGCTTGCGAAAGATTCGCAAACAATCATTCGGTTCTTTGAAGGCTGCCTTTTTTAAGTGGTACCTTGAACTGACTCAGGACTACTGCTACTACAGGGACTGGGAACGTTTTCACAATGACAAGAACGCTTTGCGTCCGAGGGCAATGTTGATGGCGGTTGCCGCCAAGTTTATTCAGCGTGGCCTGATAACAGATGAGGAAGATATCTTTTTCCTCAGCATTCACGAGGTGTTCGCGGCCGATGGCGGCAAGATGAGTGTGAAGGAAATTGAAATCAGAGTAAGAGCACGCCGGCGAGTGTATGAAAGATATACCCACAGAACACCGCCAAAGTACATTCGAGGCTGGGAAGCGTTCGATGATGGTCAGGCGGATGATGGCCAGGGTCTGCGCGGCATCGCAGCGAGCAGCGGGGTGGTCACGGGTCGTGCGCGAGTATGCAGAAGCCTGGATGAAGTGAGCAAGGTTGAGAAGGGTGATATCTTGATTACCGTTGCGACCGACCCTGCCTGGACGACCGTGTACTCCATTATTAGTGGCGTCGTCGTCGAAACGGGTGGTGTAACTTCACACGCTATCATGATATCCCGAGAGTATGGCCTGCCCTGCGTTGCAAACCTGAGCCAGGCCTGTGATCTCATACCTGATGGCCAGATGATTACGGTCGATGGCAGCAACGGGAGAGTGCTGATACATGAGGACGAGTGATTTCGGTGGGGGAATCACTGGCGGTGAAGTAAGAACTAGCCATGCTTGTAAAAATACATACTAGTCTGTCTTATCTTCAGGAGTAGAATTATGACCGAGTGGAATAGTGATGATAGTTTGAAGGGCAAAGTTGCAGTCGTGACCGGGGCGAGTCGAGGTATCGGCAAAGGCATTGCGCTGGAACTGGGAGCAGCTGGAGCCACTGTTTATGTTACCGGTCGTACTGTGACAGAAGGTGCTGCCGCACTTCCTGGTACCATCGGTGCGACCGCTGAAGAGCTAACGGGTCTTGGTGGGCAGGGGATTGCAGTGCAGTGCGATCATTCCGATGACGATCAGATTGCCGCCCTGATAAAACGGGTTGAAGATGAGCAGAGCGGAATTGATATACTTGTAAACAATGCTTTCACTGTACCGGATGAGCCGATTTTTTCGACCAAGTTCTGGGAGATGCCTGTTGGCATCTGGGATCAGCTTCATCGTGTAGGCTGTCGAGGCCATTATGTGGCGAGCTGTGCGGCAGCCTCAAAGATGGTCGAGCGCCGCACGGGTCTGATAGTGAACATCTCATCGTTCGCAGGTGCTTCCTATATCTTCAATGTTGCTTATGGTGTGGGTAAGGCGGCGGTGGATAGAATGGCGAAAGACATGGCGGAAGAGTTGCGCGAGTTTGACATAACTGCGGTCTCACTGTGGCCCGGGATTGTTCGCACTGAGCACATGCTCCAGGCACACAAGGATGGCACGGTACCTTTCGATATCGAAAAGGGCGAGTCTCCGCGTTTCACTGGGCGAGGAGTCGTCTCGCTGGCAGCAGATCCAAAATTGCATGAACAGACCGGACGGGTAATCCCGATAGTGGATCTGGCGCGCGAATATGGTTTCACGGATGTTGATGGCCGGCAGCCTGGCAATCTTGGTGAGCAGATGGGGTTTAGCTGACCCTGCCGTACAAAACTATTTTCCCTAACGAGATAGATGGGCGGCAATCTGGGGCATGATGAAGGCTGTTTCGCTGTCTATACGCTGGCTTGCAGCATCAGGGTCGGAGCTATGCTTCGTGATGACAACATTAGTTTCAGATCGCTGGCAGATGGAGGGCTCTTCTCGGCAGCAAGCAGGGTGGCTGCCAAAAAAAGGAATAGGGCTGCATTTCTCATCGCTATCACCGGTTGAAATGAAACTTTAAGATTTGGGATCTATAGTTTTAATCCACCACATACCTTCGGAGAGTAACATCAATTAGAGTCCTAATATTTGCGGATACTTTCAAATCACATTTCGGTATATTTTCTGCAAAGGCCATTTTGAAATTGCTCTTTCCTAGTAGTGGATAGTTGCGGGCTAGTTTCCAGTATCAAAGGGATCCGAAAAACTATGACAAATAGTAATGTGAATTTGCCAGGCAGGCTGGGAAATCCCAATGCCAGCCTTGATGAAGATAGTCGCACTGATCCGAGGATCATCCAGGCGCTTGCAGCTGTGGGTGGGTTTGCTGATGCTGTAGAACCAATAGGTTCAGATGCCGCCTATGAGGATTGCCTTGCCTACTGCATGGCATTTGAAGAAACTGCCGCACTGGCAAATCCTATTCTTCGTGCTGCCATGCCAATATTGGATTCCATCACTTCTTCCACGGAGACTATTACAGGCGTCGATGACAATGAGATAAACCTCCATATCCATCGACCAAAATCTAGTGATGGGCGATTGCCTTGTATTGTTCATACGCATGGTGGCGGTATGGTACTAATGACCGCAGAGGATCCACCATTTGTTCGCTGGCGAGATAGTCTTGCCGATATGGGCATGGTTGTTATTGGCGTGGAGTTTCGAAATGGCGGCGGGCGCCTGGGTAATCATCCATTCCCTGCAGGGTTAAACGATTGCGCAGAAGCCTTACAGTGGACCTATACCAATAGGGAGCGCCTGGGTATTTCTTCAATTGTGATTTCTGGTGAATCCGGTGGTGGAAACCTGTCTTTGGCGACCACTTTGAAAGCTAAACAGGAAGGATGGCTGAATCAGATAGATGGAGTATATGCAATGTGCCCATACATCTCTGGATGCTATGCAAATCCATCCGAGCAGCTACTCTCACTGTATGAAAATAATGGATACATGATGGACTGTGCAATGATGGCTGCACTGGTGAAAGTTTATGATCCAAGTAACAACAACAGCTCTAATCCACTGGCCTGGCCCTATCATGCCAAACTAGAAGACCTGGCGGGCCTGCCGCCTCATGTAATCTCGGTAAATGAACTTGACCCGCTGCGGGATGAAGGTCTTGGCTACTACAGAAAACTGCTTGGTGCTGGTGTGCCCACTGTGGCAAGGACGGTAAATGGCACACCACATGCAGGCGATCAAATTTTTCCCGACATCATTCCCGAGGTTTATCAGGAAACCATCAGGTCCATTTATGGGTTTGCCACTTCTCTATAGGGGTTGTGAATGGGTGGGTCTTTTCCGCTGAGAGTAAGTGGCCTGGGCGAACTTGAGGTGCCCGGAAAAAGCCTGCACCAGCTTACTTTTGTTCCTTACTCTGATCCCAGCGCCAGGGGTTTTGAGTAGTTTTTAGATCATTTCGAAATAAGCAACCCAGGGTTTTTAGTGCAATAAAGTCCTTTACGGATTTTTTGGCTAGGAGGAAACTGGATGGTACAACAGCCGAGGTGCCAAATGTCCAAGATAAAGGATCTGCTGGTGGTCAAGGGGAGTGATGTATGGTCTATTGGACCCGCCCAATCCGTCTACCAGGCCATTGAAATGATGTCGTTGAAAGGTGTTGGAGCCCTCACCGTTATGTCTGATGATGGTCAACTGGTGGGGATCATTTCAGAAAGGGATTATGCCCGGAGCGTTATCCTTCAGGGTAAATCCTCGAAAGATACGCTAATTTCAGAAATCATGACCAGCAATGTGGTTTGTATTGAGCCGACGCATGCGGTCGATGAAGCGATGGCATTGATGACCGCCAAACGGATTCGTCATCTGCCGGTCATCATTGATGAAAAACTTTGCGGCATGATATCGATGGGCGATCTGGTCAAATCCATTATTGATGAGCAGTCCCATGTGATCGATCAGTTGGAGCGGTACATTAAGGGCGAAACTGCGGGAATTGGCAGCTAGCCCTCGGGTATCCGCAGCTCTCCCCGCCTCCCTAATCTAATAATCTGACCGGGAAGCCCCCCGGGGCAGTTCTTTGCGTATCCTTTCTTTTCACGCAGCCGCTTAGCTGTTTGCGATTAGTGGTTTTACCAATGTATGCTCGACCTTTTGCGAAAGGGATAAGCATGCAATTTGCATTTACTGAGGAGCAGCATCAATTCAAGGATGTGGTAAAGCGATTCCTCAGAGAGAAATCACCTACCACAGAAGTACGCAGGCTGATGGAAACTGATGACGGATTTGACCCCGTCGTCTGGAAACAGCTAAGCGATGAACTGGCGCTTCCTTCCTTGATCGTACCAGAGAATTATGGCGGTGCAGGCTTTGGCTTTGTAGAGCTATCGATCGTAATGGAGGAGATGGGGCATTCGCTTTTATGTGCACCCTACTTCTCGAGTGTTGTGCTGGCTGCCAACGCTATTTTGAACGTTGGAACTGAAAAGCAAAAGCTAGATCTGCTGCCACAGATTGCCTCCGGTAGTATTAGAGCCACCCTGGCGGTGACAGAGTCCAGTGGGCGGTGGAATGCAGCGGCAGTCGAGCTTGTAGCGGAAACTGATGGCGATGAATTTACTCTTCAAGGCGAAAAGTGCTTCGTGGTAGATGGACATACGGCTGGAAAAATTGTTGTAGTCGCAAGACTAGAAGGCAGCGAAGGTGATGATGGCATATCCTTTTTTGTCGTGGATGGTGATGCACCCGGTTTGACAAAAAGCTTGTTGAAGACCGTTGATCCAACGAGAAAACTTGCCCGCCTTGAGTTCAATAGCGTGCAGGCCGAGCCTTTGGGAGAGCCGGGTGCAGGGATGGGCGCCTTAACTAAAACGTTAGATCAGGCTGCAATTGCTCTATCCAATGAAATGATAGGTGGAGCGCAGTATTTGATGGATTCAACCGTAGAGTACTCGAAAGTTCGTATGCAGTTCGGGCGAGTGATCGGATCCTTTCAGGCGATTAAGCACAGGTGTGCAGATATGTTGCTACTCCTTGAACTGGCCAAATCGGCTGCCTACCGTGCGGCGGCGGCATTGGACGAAGGGGATGAAAGCGTCCCGGTGCTTGCGAACATGGCGAAAAGTGCTGCGTCGGATGCCTACATTCAGATAGCGGCGGACAGCATACAGATCCACGGAGGAATTGGATTCACCTGGGACCAGGATACGCATTTATGGTTTAAGAGGGCTAAAAGTTCTGAGGTTTTCCTTGGGGACCCGGCCTACCACCGGGAACTGATGATGCAGAGATGGGGGGAAGGGATATGAGCAATCTAACGGTCAACGCGGTAAAGGAGGAAGTCAGAGCATGGCTACAGGAAAACTGGGATGCTGGCTTATCATTGGTTGAGTGGCGAAACAAATTAGCGGATTCCGGCTGGGGCGTTCCAGATTGGCCTGGGCAATGGTATGGACGTGATTTACCCGTTGCCATGCTGCCGGAAATTGAAGAAGAATTTGCGGAGGTTAATGCCGTAGGTGTTGCCCGTAGCGGCATCAGGATGCTGGCGGCAGCGACTATCCTTGAACATGGCAACGATTTGCATAAAAAGGAGTTCCTGCGCCGAATTCTCACCGGGGAAGATACCTGGTGTCAATTGTTCAGTGAGCCGGGTAGTGGCAGTGATCTGGCCGGTGCGACAACTCGCGCTGATTTCGATGGGGAAAACTGGATCGTGAATGGCCAGAAACTCTGGACCACCAGCGCACATCATGCTGACTATGGTTTGCTATTGGCGAGAACCGACTGGGATGTGCCCAAGCACCAGGGATTGACCTATTTCATTCTGGACATGACTCAGCCCGGCGTCGATGTACATCAGGTGAAACAAATGAATGGGCATGCTTCCTTCAATCAGGTGTTTATTACAGACGCGACGGTAGCGCCGCAGTATAGGGTAGACGAGGAAGGTGCAGGCTGGCGGGTTGCCATGACAACCCTTGCCCATGAACGACGAAATGCGGATGGAATGAATCGACTGAACCGTGATTCAGGATTACCCGGTGCGATCTATGAAGAAGAGCGAAAGGAAGTCGCTACGGTTATGGAGCCCTACAAGTGGTACCCACAGCGGGCTGGGCGAGTCGACCTTGTCATGCAAAGGGCAAAACAGAATGGCAGAATCGAGAATGCTAGTGTTCGCCAGGAAATTGCCAAGCTACTCATTATGTCGAAATCCGCTGAGTGGACTGCAAGAAGAGCGCGGGCAGCGCAGGAGCTCGGAATGCCACAGGGCCCGGAGGGTTCACTGGGCAAGCTCGCGGCCAGCAATGTAGCTAAGCAGGCTTCCGGGGTACATACACTGATTTCAGGAGCTGATGCTTTGCTCACCGGGAGTGATGGCGCCATGGATGGTCTTATTGCAGAGGTCCTGGTTTCTGTCCCGGCAGTATCCATTGCTGGAGGCACCGACGAAATTCAGCGCAATATAATTTCTGAACGGGTTCTGGGCATGGAGAAAGAGCCCAGGTTTGATTCGGGACCTTTCAAGGATGTACCAAGAAACGTTGTCTAGCGGGCAGATGCCCGTGATACTGAAAAAGTGCGGGAAAGCACTTTTTCAGTAACCCGCCGAGCAGTGACAATGGTGTTCGATCGAGCATCGTGGTAGTTTTCCGGTGCGACTTATTTACTCCTGGTGACGACTCGGTGTGACATCAGGATTTAGGGCTGATTAGAGGAGTAATAGATGAACTTCGAATTTTCTGAGGAACAGAATCTGCTGCGAGAGCAGGCATCTGGTTTCCTAAAGGATCATTGTTCAACCAAGGTAGTGCGTAAGATTCTGGATGGTGACGAATCATACGATCAGGAATTGTGGGCCAAGGTTGTGGAGATGGGCTGGACCGCGACGGTAATACCCGAGGAATATGATGGGCTTGGCATGTCCTATCTTGAACTGTGCGTAATTGCAGAAGAGCTGGGTCGCTCCCTAGCGCCGCTGCCCTTTTCTTCCTCCGTTTATCTTGCCACGGAGGCTTTGCTGGTAGCCGGCTCAAAAGAGCAAAAAGAGGAATGGTTGCCGAAGTTGGCATCCGGTTCCATTATTGGTTGTCTTGCTGCGGGTGAAGGTAAGGGGCAGGTGACGCCAAAATCTCTCACGACTTCTGCCGATGCCAGCAGCTTAAGTGGTAGTAAATTACCGGTTGCCGATGGGGATATTGCTGATTTTGCCGTAGTCTTTGCGGCATGTGATAGCGGTGATGGCGCCAGTACCTATCTCGTTGATTTGAATCAGTCCTCAGTTTCAAGACAGAAGCTAGATACTATTGATCCAAGTCGTTCCCATGCAAAGATCGATTTCGCTGGCGCCAGCGCCGAACTGCTGGGCAAGGAAGGAGAAGGCTGGGCACTGCTGAACAATATCTATGATCGGGCGGCAGTCTTGTTTGCCTGGGAACAGGTAGGCGGAGCGGAAACCGCGCTTGAAATGGCCAAGGATTACGCAATGGGAAGATTTGCCTTCGGCCGTCCAATTGCTACCTATCAGGCAATCAAGCATAAGCTTGCCAATATGTATGTAAAAAATACGCTGGCGAAGTCCAACTGTTATTATGGGGCCTGGGCCCTGTCTACCAATGCACCTGAATTACCGATCGCTGCCGCTACAGCACGAGTGGGTGCTATTCAGGCCTACTATTTTGCCTCTAAGGAAAATATCCAGACACACGGCGGGATGGGATTCACCTGGGAGTTTGACTGCCAGTTTCCATACCGACGATCCAAACTGTTGTCGATCAATATAGGCAGTGAACCCGTTTGGCAGGAAAAGCTAATCAAGGCAATAGAAACAGGTCGAGCCGCGTAGAGGTCGGGCCGGGTTGTCCTAGGCAACCCACATGGCATATGCCGCACAGATTCAGGAGAGAAGTTATGGATTTTGAAGACACAGCAGAAGAAGCAGCATTCAGGAAGGAGGCCAGAGACTGGCTTGCAGCCAATGTGCCAACTAAAGAAGAAAAAGAAGGCCTAGATTTCCTCGCAGCCGCCAAGTTGTGGCAGAAACGCAAGTACGACGCCGGGTGGGCAGCGCTGCGTTGGCCGAAAGAACATGGCGGAAGAGGCGCCACGGCGATCGAGGCGGTTATTTTTGGCCAGGAGGAATCTAAGTATCAGATGGTGGAGCTTGGTGTCTTTGCCATAGGTCACGGTATGTGTGCGCCAACCATGATGGCCTGGGCTACCGAAGAGCAGAACAAGCGCTTCATACCTAAGCTCGCCAGTGGTGAAGAGATCTGGTGCCAAATGTTCAGTGAACCGGCCGGTGGTTCTGATCTGGCGGCACTTCGAACCCGCGGTGAGAAAGATGGTGATGAATGGATTATCAATGGGCAGAAGATCTGGACCTCGGGTGCGCATTACGCGGATTGGGGCGTCATCGTTCTAAGAACAGACCCCAGTGCACCCAAACACCAGGGGTTGACCTACTTTTTCCTCGACATGAAATCACCGGGTATTGAGATCAAACCTATCAAGCAGATTTCGGGTGGTGCCAACTTTAATGAAATATATTTTACCGATGTACGTGTTTCAGATTCGCAGCGCCTAGGTGAGGTCGGCCAGGGCTGGCAGGTTGCCCTGACCACCTTGATGAACGAACGGGCTGCCATCGGCTCTGGCGGTGGTGGTGTCAATTTCAAATCAGTATTTAAGCTGGCACAGAACATCAATATCGATGATGAGCCGGCGATTAGTGACAAAACGGTTAGAAGAAAACTGGCGGATTGGTATGTAACTGAATCTGGTTTGAAATATACGGGTTATCGTTCCTTGTCAGCCCTGTCCAGGGGTGAAATTCCAGGTCCGGAAAACTCCATAGGAAAATTGGTTGGTGCGCCCAAACAGCAGGACATGGCTTCGTTTGCCCTGGATCTGCTTGAGTCCAGCGGTGCCATTTGGGACCCGGAACTGTCGGCGGAAGCAGGATTGTTCCAGGCGACTTACATGGCGGCGCCCGGTGGGAGAATCGCTGGCGGTACGGATGAAATTATGGCCAATATTGTCGCTGAACGTGTGCTTGGTATGCCACAGGATATTCGTGTTGATAAGGGCATACCCTTTAGTGAAATACCGACCGCAAATTCCTGATAAAAAGCACTGGTATGTCAGTTGAGTGGAGTGATGCGACCGATAAAGAAGGTGTACCGACCCGTGAGTTCAGAATTACCCGTGAGGGGAAACGAGACATAACGGGTGCCCTGTGGCTGCCTGACTCAATGTCAGCCGGGTGCACCCTGATTTGCTTGGGACATGGTGCATCCGGTGACAGATATCAGCCGCCAATATGTTCGCTGGCGGCTCGATTTGTCAAGGAAGCGAAATTTCCCGTTTTGTCCCTTGATGGACCTGTTCACGGATTACGTCAAGTGGGCGATGGTGGCCGCACTGCCTTTTTCCCGGAATTTGAGCGAGATGGGTGCATGGAAGACATGACCGATGAATGGACATGTGCCGTTTCCGAGACCCAGGCCCGCATCCGGAAATACCTGGCGAGGAAATTGATTTTGTCTTTGAATTTGTTAACGGGCATATCAATGGAACAATACAACGCCGCATAGTCAATCCGTTGGCGGAGTAGTGTTTGGGACGTGTAGCCTATTCAGGCGGTGAATTGAGCATGACGAGTATGGGAACCAATTTCTCATAAAACCAGCCGCGGAAGCTAGCCCACCAATCGGAGGAGTGATCTTCTTCCCATTTGAGATTGGCAGCGTAAATTATGTAGTCATGTATTGCGTCAGCATCTGCCTGACTCAGAACTTCCTTGAAACTTACCATACCGGCACCACTGAGAATGCCGCCTAATACAATCTCATTGAACAGCCTGTGGCTATCCTCATTCATGTATCGAAGGTCAGCAATAATGCCTCCGCTCAGGGCATTGCTACCGTGACATCGCATGCAGTGGATGTTGTACAGGTTCGCTCCATCGTTGACAGAATCATCGATATCCCGATTTTTTGGTGGTCGAGGCATTGTATGTTCTACTGAAACATCAGGAAGCGACTCCTTGCCGCCCAGCTTGTAGACCAGCAGTCTTCCGTTTTTGGCGGAGGCACTGCCGGGCATTTTTAGGGCTACCGGAGCGCCTCCCCCCCAGCCGGCCATGACCGCGACATACTGGTCTCCATCGATTTCATAGCTAACCGGAGCCGCGATAACGCCTGTTACGGTATTGGTTTGCCAGAGTCTCTGGCCGGATTCTGCATCATAAGCAACGAAGCGGCCATCCCCGGTACCTTGAAATACAAGCCCGGATTGAGTTGTTAGTAGGCCACCATTCCACATGGTTACATGATCTACTCGCCAGCGTTCCTTTTGGGTGACTGGGTCCCAGGCGATGAGTCTGCCTTTCAACAGACCCTTCATGGTTGCCTGCGTGAGTAGTGGTGGCAATGTGCTCTGCAGTCTCGCGTATTTTGCTTCTACTTTCTGACCAAGATTCCAGTTTCCTCCAGAGAAATACTGGAAATCTTCAATAGTGTTGTAGACCCAGCTGTTCTCCATGGCGGGTATGTATACAAGGCCGGTTTGCTTGTTGAATGCCATGGGGTGCCAGTTATGTCCTCCGAGACCCATTGGTCCGGATATCTGTTCCTTGAGCAGGTGATTGGCATTGGCTGTTTCCACAGGTCTGCCCGTCTTGAGATCAACATGGCTTGCCCAGGAGACGGGGGTGTATTTCTCCGCAGAGATTAATTCGCCTGTCTGCCTGTCAATGACGTAGAAGAATCCGTTTTTTGGCGCCTGCATCAGCACCTTTCTAGTTTTGTTGGCTATTGTAAGATCAGCAAGGATGATATGTTGTGTGGCCGTGTAGTCCCAGGAGTCTGCCGGCGTGGTTTGATAATGCCAAACGTACTCACCCGTATCTGGATTGACGGCGATTATGGAAGAAAGAAACAGGTTGTCACCACCCTCGGGAGACCTTATATGCCGGTTCCATGGAGAGCCGTTGCCAACGCCAAAATAGAGCAAGTTGAGCTCAGGATCGTAGGCCATGGAATCCCAGACTGTGCCACCACCACCCACCTCGTAATAGACATCGCCTGTCCAGGTCTTGGCAGCCATGCGCATTGCTTCTGATTCAAAGGGCTTGCTCGGATCTCCAGGTACCGTATAGAAACGCCAAAGCAGTTCCCCTGATTCGGCATCGTATGCTGAAACATAGCCGCGCACGCCGTATTCGGCACCACCGTTGCCGATAATGACCTTTCCATTGATGATTCTGGGGGCACCGGTAATGGTGTAGGGTCGTGCCGGATCAATGGTAAGGGTCTCCCATCGAAGGTTTCCTGTTGCACTATCCAGGGCAATCAGTCTGCCATCAAGGGAGCCAAAGTAAATGCTGTCGCCCCAGGCAGCGACCCCGCGATTGACAACATCGCAGCAGGCATTGACGCCCCAGGCTCGTGGTACCTGCGGGTCGTAGTTCCAGAGGGGTTGCCCGCTCACCGCATCATTGGCGAACACTTTGCTCCAGGAGCCGGTACTGTAGATCACACCGTCAATGATGAGTGGGGATGCTTCTAGGCCTCTTGTCGTTCCGGTATCAAAGTACCAGGCAAGACCCAGCTTACTGATATTTTCTTTGTTAATTGAGGTGAGCGGGCTTTGTCTGTCCTCGGCGTAGTTCCGGCCGTGAGTTAGCCAACTGCCCGGTTCCTCATCAGCATTTATGAGCCGTTCGTGACTTACTTCTGCCTGGGAGTTCATTATTATGAACACTAGGCAGTAGAGTAAAAATATACCTCTGACCATGTAGTTTCTTACAGCAAAATCCATGTGAAATGCTATCACATTGGCGAATGCGATTTCAGCAGTCACCGACAGAGGGTTGAGCCGGGAAAAAGGGAGGTTTGGGATATCTGTGTAACATCACCAGGCCGCCACTTGCACCAGACTTTAGAACTGGTTCATCGTATTGTCTTTACCGCCGGCAAGAAGTGCTTTCTCACCAGAAAAATATTCCTTGTGGTCATCCCCGATACTGGAACCCGCCATGTCCTGGTGTTTAACCGACGCCATATCCCTGCGGATTTCCTGACGTTGGACATCTCGTACATAAGCTAACATGCCAAGCTCGCCGAAGTACCCCTCAGACAAAATGTCTGTACCGAGAGCTGTCTCGTGGTAGGTTGGCAAGGTTATCAGGTGATGAAATATTCCAGCCTCGTGTGAAGCGTCTTTCTGGAATCTTTGTACCAGTGCGTCCGCCTCAGCGGCTAGTTCTGATTGATCGAATTCCTCACTCATGAGCCCCTTCGCTTCAACAGCCGGGTCGGGGTAACCGGATACATCCTTACCCGCTTCAACCCATTCCCCGTAGACCTGTTCGCGAAAAGCGAGCGTCCAGTTGAAGGAAGGAGAATTGTTGTAGACAAGTTTGGCATCCGGGACGTGTTTTCGTACCGCATTTACCATTTCGGCAATCTGGGCAACATTTGGCTTTGCAGTTTCGATCCAAAGCAGGTCGGCACCATGGTTAAGGCTGGTAACACAATCGAGAACCACTCGATCAAAACCGGTTCCATCCTGAAAGGAATAGAGACCATTGTCGAGACGTACCGGTTTCACCAGTCTGCCTCCCTGGTGAATAGTAATATCATTTTCACGAAGCTCGTTCAGGTCGTGAATCTCTTCAGTTTCAAGAAAATCGTTGTATTGGCTGGCTAGATCACCCGGCTCCTGTGAGACAGGGACTTTTTGCGTGAGGCTTGCACCTAAAGAGTCGGTTCGGGCGACGATGATGCCATTGTTAATACCCAGTTCCAGGAATGCGTAGCGGATGGCGTTGATCTTTGACAGGAAATCCTCATGGGGAACCGTGACCTTACCGGCCTGGTGTCCACACTGCTTGGCATCGGATACCTGGTTTTCTACCTGTATCGCGCAGGCGCCCGCTTCGATCATCCTCTTCGCCAGCAGGTAGGTCGCTTCTTCGTTTCCGAAACCAGCATCAATATCCGCGATAATGGGTACGACGTGAGTCTGAAAATTGTCAATACGGTCTATGATGCCGTCTACATCACCACCATTCGTTCTGGCTTCATCGAGTTTGGTAAAGACATGCCGGAGTTCCCTTGCATCAGATTGTTTGAGGAACGTATATATTTCTTCGATAAGGCTAGGAACGGCCGTTTTTTCGTGCATGCTCTGGTCAGGAAGCGGTCCGAATTGTGAACGAAGCGCGGCGACCATCCAGCCACTCAAGTAGATATAACTCTTATCCATGGTACCGCGGTGTTTCTTTACTGACACTGCCAGCTGTTGCGCCGTAAATCCATGCCAGCAACCAAGCGATTGAGTGTAGTTGCCGGAATCAAGATCATAGTCGGCCATATCCTTGCGCACGATATCTGCGGTGTACTGCGCTATCTCAAGGCCCGTTGTAAACCTGTTCTGCAATCGCATTCGGGCTGCATATTCAGCATTTATTCCCTTCCAGGTTTCCTTGTGGCATTCGCGTAACGTATCTAGATTAGCGACTTCTTTAAGGTAAGCAGACATATCATGTTCTCACTATTGGTAAATTCGTTTTATCGAGAAGACACTTGTCCTCAGTTCGGAGCGAAATTTACCAATGCTTAATGAAGAAGATAATGGAATAATTGGATACTAATATATTCCAATACTTCACCTATTGGTTGGGTAAAGAATACGTGTTGCCTGGAAGCTGGAGAGCATCTGGTTCTCAGGTCTGGATAGGTGGTGATTAAAGTGGATGGAAAGAGGTAGTCCAGGAACGTCTGGATCAGAAATTTAGAAAAAGGAAATGAGATGACTGTTGAAGTTAATGGCATTGCACATATTCAGCTTACGGTAAGGAACCCGGATCAGTGCCTTCCGTTCTGGGAAAGACTGTGTCATTTCCTCGAAATGAAAACCCTGCTCAAGAATGAGGGTGCTCCCGGCGTGTTGCCCGTTCTCTACTGCATTGGCAGCCGCACCGGTATTCTGATCAGAGGTGTTCCGGAAGAAAATGCAAATGAGGCGTTTAACCAGGACCGGCCAGGCCTGCATCACTTTTGTTTTCGTGCTCGATCCAAAACCGATGTTGATGAGATTTTTGATTTCATCGATGGGGAGCTCGAAGCAAAAATCATTCATGGGCCGGAGGATGGTTCAGAGTTTGCTCCAGGATACTATTCCATACTATTTGAAGATCCTGGTGGCACGCGTGTAGAGGTAAACCACGTACCGGGGAGAGGTCATCTCGGTGATGGTGGCCGACTCGGCCCAGAAGGATCAGGACCAGCCGACCGATACGGTGAAGGGGGTTTGAGCGACAGCTGAATCTGGCTAAGCTGCTCAAGCGGCAACCTGCTAGGCTCCAAACTGGTCTGCAAGAATCGCTTCGTTAAAACCGACGATGAGGGTCTTGCCCATTCGAATCGTGGGCGCCCGCATGTTACCCGTGGGACCCAGCATCGAAGCAACAGCTTCCTCTGTCGTCTCTCTGCCACCCTTGAAAAAACTGACTTTCTTACCCTTGATGGTAATGAGCTTACTGGCTGACAAGAGCAGCTCCTTCGAATCCTCAGCCTGAAGTTTTCGGCTGGCGGGCACCGTTTCCTTTATATCGATATTACGTGCTTCCAAAAACTTGGATGCTTTAGTGCAGCTGGTTCATCCCTTTCGAAAATAGTACCAGTCAATTATCTTGGCCATGGTCTGATCCTGATTGGTTTGTATGAATTATCAGCGAGCCTTGATCGATTTGCAAAAATTCTTTAGCCCATCAGCCTGGGCATTAGATCTTGCTGATTACTCGTGGCGACTTATGGCAATGCGCCTGTCCTTGGCATAGTATGCCGGCTGGATAATCGGAAGAGAGAGAACAATGACAGAAACAGCATTGGAGTTACGTTCTGAAATAAAGAAGGAAGGCACGCTTGAAATCAGCCTCGTGGATGTGCCCATTCCCGAGCCGAAGAAGGACGAGGTCCTGGTTCGGGTAGAAGCCTCCCCAATTAACCCGTCCGACCTTGGCATGTTGTTTGGCATGGCTGATATAGCGTCGGCCAAGATATCCGGAAGTGAAGGTCGGCCCGTGGTGACTGCCGATATCCCCGACAATATAATGCGTGCATTGGCTGCAAGGGTTGGACAATCCTTGCCCGTCGGTAATGAAGGTGCGGGTGTTGTCGTTAAAGCGGGAAATTCAGAGATCGCCCAGGCGTTGATGGGTAAAACGGTCGCAATTCTTGGCGGAGCCATGTATGCGCAGTACAGGTGCATCAAGGCTAAACAGTGCCTGCTTATGCGCGAAGGCGTAACACCTGCAGAGGGTGCTTCCTGTTTTGTTAATCCTTTAACAGCTCTTGGCATGGTGGAAACCATGCGCCTTGAGGGGTACACGGCACTGGTTCATACCGCCGCTGCCTCCAACCTTGGGCAGATGTTGAACAAGATCTGTATCAAGGATGGTGTTGAACTCGTCAACATAGTTCGCAAGTCGGAACATGTTGGTTTGCTAAGAGATATTGGCGCGAAGCATGTCTGTAATTCTTCTGAGCCAACCTTTATGGAGGACCTGGTCGAGGCGCTGGTGGCAACTGGTGCGACATTGGCATTTGATGCTACGGGTGGCGGAAAACTTGGTGGTCAGATTCTTACTGCAATGGAGGTTGCAGCTAACAAGACGGCAAAGGAATTTTCACGCTATGGCTCAACTGTCCACAAGCAGTTATATATCTATGGTGGCCTAGACCGCTCACCAACGACCTTCAACCGTTCCTTCGGCATGGCCTGGGGAATAGGTGGCTGGTTATTGACGCCGTTTCTGGTGAAAATTGGTCCTCAAGCTGCGGAGGAACTTCGCCAGCGGGTTGCGGCGGAAGTAAAAACAACTTTTGCCAGCAGCTACACCAGGGAGGTATCCCTGGCAGAAGCACTTTCCAGGGAAGCCATCGCTGTTTACGGCCTTCAGGCGACAGGTGAAAAATATCTGATCAACCCAAGCAAGTAGTTCATACGGGGAAACACGAGTAATGAGGGGTCGTCAGTGATGCTTCCAGTCTGGATCAAAATGGAGAACACCTGCTGCTAGCATTTTCTCGGTATCCGCCGGAGTAGTGCCAAGCCATTCGCTCAGGACTTCCTGGTTGTGTTCTCCCCGATGGGCCGTAAGACCACGCACGCCGCTTTTAGCATCTGAAAACCGGTAGGGAGATTGAGTGATGGGGCGTGTGCCGCCTGCCCGGTCATCAATCTCGATAATTGCTCCCCGTGCTGCGATCGTTGTTTGATCGGCCAGGGTTGCAGGGTCACGCACTTCTCCCCAGGCTGCATTGATCTGTTTCATCGCAGTCTCAAATTCGTCTCGGCTATCGAAGTTTTTGATGAACTCGACGGTAGTCTCACGTCTGACTCGAATTTTCTCGGGGAGATCCATTTCTGAATTGGATGGATCGGGCATGCCGAGTATCGCGGTAAGGTTGCGGAAAAGCAGCCTGAAATCATTTGATATGAGCACCGGGCCAAAGCCGGTTTCCCAGATAGAGTTAGGCAGAGGCCCAGTATCCTCGGCATCTTCAAGGTTGTATTGCAGTTGATCATCAGTTGCCACCGTCGCATCAATCATGGCGATATCAATATGCTGACCAAGGCCTGTCTTTTCCCTCATGATGATTGCTGACAGGAGCCCAACCAGACCGTGTAAAGAGGCGTTGGTATCTGCTACTGAGACGGGCAGGTCGTGATAGGGCAACTGGGTTCTTTGAGCATTGCGGTGGAGCAGCCCTGCTTCGGCATGAACTATGGGCGCGAATGCGGCACGGTGGGATTCGGGGCCCTTATGACCAAAACCTGTGATTGATAACATTACCAGTCGAGAATTGATCTCTTTTAGTTGATCATACCCAAGACCTAGGCGTGGCATAACATCTGGCCGGTAGTTCTCGATCAGTATGTCGGTATTGGCAACCAGCTGGTTAACCAGGTCAAGGGCACCATCCGCCTTCAGATCGATGCAGATATTCCGTTTGCCCGCATTCTGCTGGTGGAAGTAGCCGGGGATATTGGCGATTTCACGACCCCAGAATCGTGTCATGTCACCATCAGGAGGTTCAATTTTGATGACATCTGCACCAAGGTCGCTGAGCATCCTGCCCGCGAACGGGCCGGCTAGAACTCTCGAGAAATCAAGGACCTTCAATCCTTCAAGAGGATAGTTCATTGTTGGTGTCTCCTAAGTTGAAGTTACTGCCGCGGAGTGTACCCTTTTGGAGATGTCTGCTAAAACAATCAGGTCGCTCCTGGGTAGGGGCCATCGCCGCCGATAAAATGACAAAGCTCCTTAGCGTCCTCATCCAGAGTAACCCGAAAAACCACATCATTGGGTTGCTGGAAGCTAACGGACTGCTGCTCATCAAATTCAAGTAGGTATGACATCATGACACGGCCAATCATGCCGTGGGAAATAATGGTAATATTTTGTTCATCCTGTACCTGCAGCTCTTCTAGAAATGGGATTACACGACCGCGCATATCAGGGAAATTTTCACAGTTCGGTCCCCGATAATTGAACCTGTCAGACATTAGTGCCTGCCACTCCTCGGCCCAGTTGCTGGTGACATCATCATAGTGGTGACCACTCCAGTCACCACAATCCCATTCCTTGATACGCTCGTCGAAAAAAGGCGTCAGGTTTAGGTGATTGTTGATGATTTCTGCTGTCTGGCGGGTACGGCCCAGGGGAGAAACGTACAAGGTCTGGATATTGAAGTCTGATAAGAGCTTACCATTCACATCTGCCTGCTGCTTTCCAAGATCACTGAGGTCTGAATTTTGATGCCCCTGCATTCTCCTAATTGCATTCCACTCAGTCTGTCCATGACGAACAAAATAAAGCTGTTTCAACACTGACCTCCTTCCCAGACAGTCAATTTATACATGAGTATACTGAGACATTCCATCATGTGACTTGTTCCTAGTTGGGGCACTGACCAAAAGGGATTTTCTCGAGGTCTACAAATGTCTGTCCATTGTCATTTATAGCCTTCTGAGAACATCTCGACGGTTCTTCCCGATCAAAACGTATAATATATGATGGATTATCGTGCTGATTCGCTACTGATGTATGTAACAGGAACACATATTGCCATACTGTTAGGCCTTGCGCTTGTCCTTAGTGGATGTGCAAGCCAGAAGCAAACTGACCTGCAGAGCGTCGGGCTGGCAGACTTTTCGGGTTCCTGGGAACTTGATTACGAGTTGAGTGAAAACCCCAACGACAAACTTCGTTTTCTTTACGAAGTCACGAGGAGCCAAATACAGCAACGATTAGCAGTACAAAGAGATCAGGTAAGAAGCGGCAGGATACCCTCCACGCCCGTAAGTGAGGCAACAATAAACGCATTGCAGGGGGTGGTAAATCTCGGCAGGCTGGCGGAAATAATATCGCGCCCGACAGTGCTAACCATCGAGCAATCCCTTGAAAACATCGTTGTACAGCGGGAAGGGGAGTTCGCGCTAACATGTGATTTTCTAGGAAATGAGCAATTCCAGAGCCTGCTCGGTAGGGAATCCTGTGGCTGGCAGGACAATCAGCTCATATTTGAAGTTTCTCTTCCCGAGGGACTTTTGGTTCAACACCGCCTTGTCCTGTCTGGGAATGGAAAGCGACTAAACGTTGCTACAACAGTTGGCTCTACCGCGATAAACCAGCTGTTCACTTTGAATCGAGTGTATATGCCGTTCGAGCTAGGCAAGGGAATGTATGAATGCGAGTACAGCCTTGCCAAGAAGAAAACCTGCAGGCTGGGCACATCCAATTAAGACCATGATGCTCCTGAAATTGCTATTCATTGTATGGCTGCTGAGTATGGTCTCCTGTACCTCACCACCCGTTGTGGAATTGCAGCCTGAAACCGTGGGGCTCATTCGGGCAAATGTGGCTCAGAACCCTCCGCTGAATGTCAGTGTTATTGTTTTTTCCAGGGGCGTGAGTGACGGGGGAAAAGCCTTTGGAGAAAAAGTGTTTTCGCCAGTTCGATCAGCGGAGGCAGACTATTTGCCGTTTGCCTTAAGGGAAACACTGGTCGAATCGGGGCATTGGGGAGCCGTACGTGTCGTCCCGGAACAAGACCCTACGGCTGAAGTCCTCGTGACTGCTGAAATAGTATTGTCCAACGGTGTTGAATTGAAACTACATGTGCGTGTATCCGATAGTACTGGTCGAGTATGGGTGGATCAGGAATATACGGATTCAGCTATAGATCACGGTTACGACTTTGATATAAAGAATCTAGTGGAACCTTTCCAGGATATTTTTAACAAGATTTCTAACGATATGTATGTGGTGCGTTCGGGTCTGGGAGAGATGGAACTAGCTCAAATTCTTGATACTGCTATGTTGCGCTATGCAATCGCTCTATCTCCAAAGGCATTTGCAGGGCATCTGGCAGAAACTAGTAGTGGAGTATCGCAGGTGACGGGGTTGCCAGCACGCGATGACGCTATCTATGCGCGAGCGAAGAAGATTCGGGAAAGTGAGTACACCTATATCGATACAGTTGATGAACAGTTCGAGAATTTCCACAAAAAGATGCAACTGGCCTACGCCTATTGGCGGAGGTATAGCTTTGAGCTGATCGAATACAGCAAGAAGATTGAACAGGCTGGCTCTCTAAGAGCCCGGTCCCAGAAAGGTAGTTGGACATCGATGGAGAAAGTCTACAGGACCTATAGAGAATCAAAAATGAACGAGGATTCATTGAGGGAAATGGCAGCTTCCTTCGATGCGGAAATATCTCCAACGGTGACGGAGCTTGAAGGGACAGTGGTCAGGTTAAATGGATCCCTTCGGGCGCAATATATAGAGTGGCGGCGTCTGCTGCGTGAAATTTATGCTGCAGAGAGGGAATCATAGTGGTGGCTCGGTGAGGGTGAATGGTTGATTCAAGCCAGCACGTGCCAAACTAAGAATGGTACTGCTGGGGTACTTTTCGTGCAGCTTGATGACCCTGTTGTAGAGGTTCTTTGCCATATTTCTTTGCTTTTGCAGGTCGCTGATTTGGGCATGGGTGAGCAGATACCAGGCGCGCCCCCAGGCGGGAAATGAGACCTGCCGCGTAATTTCATTGAATGTGACTATGGCTTTCTTTACCTGCTTCAGGTTGAGGAGATCTCGTGTAACCCACAATCTCGCAAGGTCGATATCTACAGGATCCCGTTTGTATTGTTCATCCGTGGTGATAAATGTATCCGCTGCATTCAATGATTGTTCGTGTCTCCCGGTTGCTCCCAGCTGAGAAATATATCGCAGCTGGAACCGGCTGTTTTCAGGGTATGAGGAAACGAGCTCCTGCAATAGGGTCGTACCGGTAGCTAACCTTTCCTCATCGTCACCTTCTATCAGGATGCTGGCATAGAGATACTTGGCAACGTCTTTGAAATATTTCCCCTTTTTGGCTACTTCCCTGACGTACGGCAGGCTCTTGTCAGAATTGCCCGTCGGGATAAACCAGAGCAGCTTGCTGAAGACCTTAATATATGAGGGTAGATTGTCAGCATAGTAGTAGGAGACACCCAGGTGCATTTTTGCATCGGTCAACTCAGGATTGATTTTGAGAGCCTGCTCCAGGCTGGAAATGGTCTTTGAACCATTGGTACCGGCACGATAGTAGTTACCACGAAGTGCATGCAGATAAGTAAGTGCAAAATGAGCCTGCCCGCACAGATAGTGAGCGCGATAGTCCCCTTGATCAGAGTCAATCTGTTTCCTGCAAATGGAAAGCGTTTTCTCTGCATCCTGCAGGATATCCTTGTCGAAGCGAGTTTGTTGCTCGTCCCAGGAAAGTTGCGTTACGAGTGTATTCAAGTTGAAGGCATACCCGATTCCCAGGTCAGGATAGGTTTCTTTCAGCTGTCTGGATACCCGGTTCGCCCCGGCGAAGTCTCCCCGTAAACGCAGCTCCGTTCCCTTTACTTTCAGAGTGGCTATTTCTGCCCAGAGAAATTCCTGACTCGATTGTGCTTGGAATGAACCGAGCAACAGTATCAATACTGGAAGAAACCATTGGTACATTAGGCGCCCTCTTTTACTATAGTTTCGCGGTTTGGTTTCATACTTTTTGGTATTTTTGGGATTGCTTAATAAGGCACTATGGTAGTGGACATTGTGGAAAATGAAAATGTTCTGTGCAAGCACTCGGTGCGAACCTTAGTATCTCTTTAGACCGGTTGGACGGCCAGCGTATTGCTATCTACTAAAACTACACAGGCTGCCTGCAGCAGCACGACTGATACGATTATGGCTTGTTTGATAAGAAGTCTTGGTGACATACTATTTGTTCCATGAAGGGATGGATTCCCTAGTTGGACGAAGGCTGACACGGGAAGGTTTAAATGCTTCGGGTAATCCTTACCCTTAGGAGAGCGATGACTAGTCGGGTGCTCTCCCGATAGCGCAAATCCATACTGAAGACAGGAATCAATGAAACCAGTTGTAGTTATACCCAGTGACGTAAAAAAGGTAGCTCTGCACCCGACCCATTGCGTGGGCGAAAAGTATATCCATGCGGTCAGTCATGGCGCTGATATTCTGCCACTGATGCTACCGGCGATTGGTCGTGGTGAGGACCTGGAATCACTGGAGCGGCAGGTCGACCTTGACCAGGTGCTGGACCTGGCAGATGGGATTCTGTTGACCGGTAGTGTCAGCAATGTTGACCCTGTTCGTTATGGTGAGGCGCCGGTATTAGGGATGAGTCTAGATGAACAGCGGGATACCACCGTATTTCCACTTTTACAGAAGGCAATTGAGCGTGAGCTGCCGGTGCTGGCTATTTGCAGGGGCATACAGGAACTTAATGTTGCGCTCGGGGGTACGCTTCACAGTGCAGTGCATACCTTGGATGATTTCGATGATCATCGTGAGACGGATGGTGTTCCACGAGAACAGATGTATGAGTCCGCCCATGAGATAGAAATTTGTGCGGGCGGATTGCTGGAAGAAATTCTTGGCCCTGGGCGCTTTATGGTCAATTCTTTACACGGACAGGGAATTGCTAATCTGGGCCAGGGATTACGGGTTGAAGCGACGTCGCCTGATGGCCTCATCGAGGCGGTATCGCTTTCAAGTCATTTTGTGCTTGGAGTTCAATGGCACCCTGAGTGGACATTTGTAGACAATGTACAATCCAGGATGATTTTCAAAGCTTTTGGTCAGGCAGTTTGGAGCGAAGTTTAGAGCCTGGGGCACCAGCTTGTTTGCTTCGCCTCACGTAGCTTTCCTTCGCTACCTGGTCAACTGAGATGCCATTCTTCTTTGCAATTCGTGAGTAGGCCTGGCGGCGACGCTTGTTAACATCGGCAACTAGGGCCGAGATGGCTGGTGATACATCGGTACCGGCTTTGACATACCCGCTGGGTTGTTCAGTGACCTGCCCGGCTGTGCGCGCATCGCTCAGCGGGCTTGCCTGCAACGGCATGCTGATTAGTGCTGCGACTAGCACCATTGAAGAAATAGTAGTTCGCATTTGTTTTGCTCCTAAAAAATATCAGATTCTTCTTCGAACAGCGCTTCAAGGTCCTTGTCGACCTCGATTTTTATCTTGTGTTCGATTTTTACGTTCAGATTGATTTCTATGGGCTCAGATGGTGCGGCTACCTGGATTGTAGGTGTGCACCCTGAACCAAGCGCTATGATCAACCCTGCGAGGAACATGTTTTTCATTGACTCACTCCACTCTTTGCTCTCTCGCCGACCCTGTCGGATAACTCGCCACTTAGACGAAGGCTTTTTAGTAAGGTGGCGAGGTTCTGCTCAACCTTCAGGTTGAGATGGACTTCTCTACCATTTTCATAGGCGGGGTTACTACCCTTTAGTGCCGTTCTTGCCACCAGATTTCCTTTCGGAGAATACGCTAACTCCGCATCGAGGCTATGGTATTGAAAGTCTGACATGGTATCCACTACTACCTTGAGTTGTTCATTTTGAGCAACGAGGTTGGCAACCGCCTGACTGGGGCTGTATTTGATGAATCCACCAGGATCAATGGCCGCAATCGTTCCGCTACTGACATTCAATTTACCTTGATTGACCTGAACGGGAACTGAACCATTGATCTTTCCACTGCTTTGAAAATCTTCTTCCTGCAGCGAAAGAATTTGATCCAAATCAAGCTGCTCAAGGGTGAGGTTGGCGTACCCGGAGCGGCTCGCTATTTCATACCGGTAGTCTGTGCTGCTGATTTGCCCGCTGAAAACACTGGCGTTCAGCGAGTGGCCGGTTATGGAGAATATTTTTGCTGCCGGGTCGAGGTCCAGGTCAAAGGTCATGCGGAGGTCTTCGAGAGGTACACCCATATCGCATTCACCCCAGGACATCTCAACGGGCTGTGTAGACTTTAGTCGAGGCCAGCCGGCCAGTTTCATCGTGATCTCGCCAGCCATAAGCTGATACTCACCATAGGCCACATCCAGCTTTGAGGCACTGATCAGGGAGCTGAACTCAATTCCTGTTGATTGCGTATTCCACACTAGACCCGCTTCGAGTGAGAGGTTGCCGTGGCTGGCACTGAGATCAGGCAATTGCAGGTAGCTGATAATTTCATGCATATCAGTTGCGGTTGATCTGAAAATAATCCTGCCCTGCCCCTTTCCATTTGCAAGATTGTGCTCGATGCTTGCATCTTCGCTTTTTAGTCCGAGAACATTTACCGACTGTGAATGCGCGATAATTATCGATTTGTGCAGGTCAAGATCCAGTACTGCGGCTACTAGAGTCTCCTCATTTTCGCTGAGCTCTATCTCAGCAGTCGCTCGCAGCCGTTGGTTACCCTTCTCCAGGTTGGCTTGAAGCTCAGTGAATGAAGCAGCAACAGCATAGGAACTCTTAAGTCCCGTCAGTGATACCAGTGTCGCTGAGCAATTTACACTTTCTCCTATGGTGCAGCCGGTACCGGCAGAGAGTGTTAAGGTTGATTGCTCCAGGAAGGGGGTTGTCAGCCTTGTATCCAGTACCTTGGCCAAACGGGGCGCCAGCACCCCGCGTTGAATATTTATTTCAATAGTCACTGGCTGCCTGCTTGATAAACGAATTTCGCCAGTTTCAATCTGCCAGTAGGGTTTGCCGCTAATACTGAGAGTCGCATCAAGCTGCTGCTTTAAGGCTTCAATACTAACTGTTCCATCAAGGGGAATAGTACCCTCTAGTGTTGCGCCAATCGAATTCATGTCAAGCTGGTATTTGAGAGGCTCCTCGCCGCTTAGGCTCACGGGAGCTGTAGGTGAAAGGTATTGCCCGTCCCCATGTATCGAGATTACTTCGGCCCCAGGAGTAAATCCCATTTGGCCCACAAAGAGATGCTCGCCGTGCCCAATCATGGAAATTGATGACTGCTCCTCTGACCACAGGACCTCAGCAAACATATCTCGGTCCTGGGTATGGAACTGCACATCTATCAGGGTGTCAGAGCGATTCCAGTGCAAAGTGCCGGCAAGACATTCCACAAGGCACCATTGCAGATGTTCGATTGCGCCATATCGTGGCAGCAAAACGCTGCTCGCATTTAGCGTTTCAACAAGTGACTGCCAGTTTATGGAAGCTTCAGTATCCTGCTCCTTAGTTTGTATTCTAGCTCGTCGGGTAGTGACTGAGATGCTCAGGCTGCCTGTGTCAAACGGGTTGATTGCAACGTTGGATAGTTCAATTTCCAGGCTTGATGAAACTAAGAGGATTCTGTCTATTTTTATCGGCCAGCCGTTAGGCCTATCCATAACGAATGAAGGCATATCGAATCCGTTAGCAACAAGTTCAGGTCGAAGTGTTCGTTCGATCAGGTATGGACTGCTCCACCAGCTGGCGACAATCGCCCCGATGAAGGAGAAGGTGAGTAGAAGTATGGATCTGAACAGAAAAATGAATGGGCTCCTATAGGCTGACCAAATCTACCAGCCTTTCTATAAGCGCTGCACCTACCCAGGTAAGTGGTGGAATAGTGAGATAGAACAAGAGGCGCATAAAAACAGGAGAGTCAAATGGCCACTCGGACACCTGCCTTATTTCGCGTCGGTACTCGAATAGTGGTTGTAGTGCCGACACTTTTTCCTCGTCCTCTTCCAGATTACTTTTCCCAGACGTTAGTTTGTTTAGATGCTGCTGTATTTGTTCCAGCTCCTGAAATTTGTACTCCCGAATGCGTTTTCGGATGGGAAAAAGCGGTATTAGAAAAATGAATGCCATCGGTATAAAGGTAGCAAAAAAGCCGGGCAACATGGCCAGGTAGCGAAGGTCTCCCTCCGTGGCAAGGAGAAAGTAGCTGTGCATACAACCTCCTGCGACGCCGATCGCCAGGCTTTTCATTTGAGGCCTCAGTGTCCAGAGCGCCAGTGAATCTCTCACCTCCACTATCTCAGAAGAATCCAAATTGAGGTAGGGACTCAGGCTGTCGTATGCATCGATAGTCTGGTGGCTAATGTAGTGTGAGGCTGGAATAAGGTAGGCGATGATAAAGCAGAAAAATAGAGGTATGAGACGATCAGGCTCTGCGCTCAGTGGCCTTAAGAAATAGAAAAGCGAAAATGTAGCGGTGAATAAAAACAGGAAGGTACACCAGCGACCATAGGCAAAATTGAAAACCAGCCGATGTGGCCATAATATATATTTTGACATTCTCGTGCCTCAGATTGCGGCAAACGCGAGGATGCGTTTGTCATCATTACTGGTCTGGTAAAGCCTTCTACCGATAAGGACGCTGACTATCAACAAACCAAAGGCCATACTAGCCCAGAATCCGAATACGCCCCAGGGTTCACCCAGGTATCCGAACCCTAGGATCGCCCCAATCGGCAGGGCCAGCACCCAGTATCCTACAAAGGAGTAAATCATCGGTATTTTGGTGTCCTTGTATCCCCTCAGGGCGCCTACCATAGAGGCCTGAGTACAATCTGCGGTCTGATATACCGCAACAATTATGATCAGCTTTGCAGCAACCTCTAGTACGACCAGGTCATGGGAATAGACCGCAGCGATCAGGTCACGGCCTGCTATTAGCAGCGTTGAGGCGACAAGTGCGTAGGCCAGAGAGATCTGGAAAATTGTCTTTGATACCTGTCTGGCATAGCCAAAATCTCTGGTCCCGACAAAATACCCTACCCGGATACTCGCAGCTGAACCGAGAGACATGGGGATAACGTAGGTTGCCCAGTTTATGTTACCGGCAATACTGTGTGCTGCGAGCTCGTTGACGCCAATTGATCCGATAAGAAAGCCGATGGTGGAAAAGATTGCCATCTCCAGAAAGGCTGTGAGGCCAATTGGTAGACCAACCCTAATGATACTGAGCAAGTTTCTGAAGTGCAGCCATTCAAATTTGCTGAACAGGCCAGTCTGGCGAAACCAGGGCCTGGATATCAGTATCAGCATCAGGACGAATTCGGACCACATGGTGATTGCCGTTGCCCAGCCACAGCCTTCGCCACCCATCTCTGGAAATCCGAATTCACCGTATATAAGCAGGTAATTGAGAGCGCCATTGACTATCAGGGATGAAGCGGCAATCAGCATGGGTTCCATGGTGTGACCAAGCCCTTCACAAACATAGCGCAGAGTGACATAGGCAAACACAGGTGGCATTCCCCAGGCTGCGGCCTTCAGATAGCGGTCCGCAATATCCGAAGCGCGGGAATCGATATCAAAAAGAGCGAATACCGGTTCGGCATGAGTAATAATAATGATGATGCCAATAGACGAAAATACGGCTAACCAGAGACCTTGTCGGACAAGTCCACCAATTTCCCTGACCTTATCCTCTCCGCGGGAATGAGCAACCATCGGTGTCAATGCCATGTTGAGGCCGGTCAATAACATAAAGACGGGCCAAAGCACATTGCCCCCAAGGGCAACACCTGCCAGATCAACTGATGCGTAGCGGCCTGCCATGGCTGTATCGAGAAAACCTATTGCCATTATGAAGAACTGGGTCGCCGCCATCGGCAGACCCAATTTCCCCAGCTCCTTGATTTCATTCCATATCACGGTTTATTCATTGCCGTCATTTGCCAGATCACTTTGATGAGTAGATTATTCACTGCTACATTCTACGATAGAATCGAAAGGTAAATTTTCAAGGAGGTGAGTTTATGTTGCTGGAAATTGATCGGGTTCAATTAGCGGTTCCGGATGCGACTTCTGCTGTTAGCCGATGGCAGTCAATCCTGGGTGCAGAGGTATCAGCGAAGGATAAGATTGCCTGCCTGGGTGCTTCCAGGACCAGCCTCAGGTTAGGTAGCGGACTTATCGAAGTGCTGGAGCCGGATGGTTCTGGTCTTGTGGCGGATGCGGTCGCCAGCCGAGGTGCCCATATGTTTGCTGCTGGTGCTTCATGTACCGACATTGATCAACTTCATAAAAGTCTCAATGTGGACAATATAGTTAACGAAGCAGGTCAACTCTTCATTAATGGGAAAGATATCGGTATTAAGGGGCTAAGGGTTGTTGTTAGTCAACATGAAGAAAGAAGCCAGGTTGGTAAAATAGACTTTCTCTATGAGGCAACATTACTGGCGCAGAATTCAGGCGCTGAAACTGCTCGTTTTGCCGAGGTCTTCTCGCTGGACGCCCAGGAGTTTGTGGAGATTGACTCCCCCAACTTTGGTTACTCAGGGACCTTGACTCTGTTCAGGAAGGACCTCCTTCATCGCTTTGAAGTCATTACTCCGCTCGTTCCGGGCAATACCATGGGGCGATTCTTCACCCGGACCGGACCCTGTCTGTATATGGCCTATGCAGAGACGTCAGATATTCTGGCGATCGAAGATCGCGTAAAAGAGAGGGGAGAAGGTATGACGCTTGATCGCCCGGATGGCCGCAGCGGCAGTCTGCCGGCCGATGGGCTTTGGCTGCACCCAAAAACTCTTGGGGGCATGATGTTGGGTCTGTCCAGGCCGTCTATGGCATGGCGTTGGTCTGGGCATCCGGAAAGGGTGGAGGACATCTGATGGCCGTCACTATTGAAAACAATGGACGTATTCGAACCTTAACTCTTGATCGGCAGCAGGCACTGAATGCTTTTGATGATGAGATGTACAAGGCGGTTGGCGATGCGCTAAGTGCTGCCGCCATTGATGATGGTGTTTCTGTGGTGATCATTACAGGATCAGGGCGCGCATTTTGTGCAGGTACGGATCTGGGTGAAATGGCAGATCCCAAACGCAGGGAAAAGGGTTTCGTCGGCCAGTTCGACTACTTTATTAGTACCGTTACCGCATTCCCTAAACCCCTGTTGGCGGCAGTAAATGGTTTGGGCGTTGGTATTGGCCTCACCTTGTTGCCCCATTGTGACCTTGTCTACATGTCATCTGAGGCTCGTCTTCGTGCGCCCTTTGTTTCTCTTGGTGTAACGGTAGAAGCGGGTAACTCCTATTTGCTTCCGAAAGTTCTTGGCTGGGCAAACGCCGCAGATATCCTTTTCACTGGTCAGTGGATTGACGCGGTGAGGGCAAAAGAGATCGGCCTGGTATTTGCTGTAAGTGAACCTGGTCAATTGATGGCAGATGTCCTTGCAAAGGCGTTAGAGATAGCATCCTTGCCACTTGTCTCGCTGGTAACAACAAAACAGCTGATGATGCAGCACCGTGAACAGGGCTTTGCCCTGGCACGATCCCTTGAAGACAGAGCGTTTGCAAAATTGACGGGGGCGCCAGCGAATCGGGAAGCTGTGGCTGCATTTCAGGAAAAGCGGGAGCCGGACTTCAGTAATCTTCCCGTGAATTAGTTTGTACGCTGCAATAGTCTTCAAGTACAGGCAGCAGATACTCCAGGAATTTTGTCGGGTTCTCACTCATCGGGAAATGCCCCATAGCATCCATCTTTTTGAAGTAGGCTCCTGGTATACGCTGGGCGATTTCTTCCGCTCCGGATGCTGGAGCAGACCAGTCATACTCACCAGACAGGAGATAGACGGGGCACTTTTTAGTATCGATATTGAGCGCCTGGTTCCTCAAATCTCCGTCGTAGCTGTAGTAGTGAAGATCCCCCTTAAAGACACCGGGGCCACCGGATGCATAGTGCCAGAGTGTCTCCCATCGATGATTATGCGGGCTTTGTGGGGCGATCAGGGCCGCCATCCATCCAGCAGCTGAATATCCCGCGTGAATATCATGACGGTGAAAATGGCTATAGGTCTTCGGATGGTAGACGTCGGCACCCGCATCAAGTCCTGACTGAAGACCGATAATTCCGCTGATCTTCTCTGCATGCTGCAAAGCCAGGTGAAGTACTACCCGGCCTCCTATGGAGCAACCCATCACCAGGGGAGAGTCAAGCTCAAGAGCTTGCATAAATGCCAGAATGTACTGCAGGTAGCTTTCAGTGGTGAGCTCGTACTCGCGGCTCTGCCAACCTATTGGTGGTGAAGATTTTCCATGCCAGGGCATATCGGGAACGATAACGCGGAACCTTGAGGTGATTGATTCATTCCTGATGATCTCACGATATTGTCGCCCGTCAGCTCCAGCAGTATGCAGACATAAGAGCGGAGTATCCTTACCAGACTCTTCGTAGTAAATGCGAACGCTATCTTCATTGAGTTCAAGTTGAACGTAGCGGCCAATTACATTGTCAATTGTTGCCTTCATTTGTTGTGTTCCTGCTGGGGTTCTCTTCTGTCCTCCCTCCAAAGCTCAAGAAATCGCCTGACGAACATAAAGTTGCCTTGCATATCACTCATCTTACCCTTCACCTTTACGTGACCTTTCCCCAGCATCGCCCCCAGCTCATTGTACTCTGGTGGGGGAATATCCATGCAGTACCTGTTCCATACATCCGGGCTGCCCACGAGAGAAAACCCGCTGTCGGAGGATTGTGACCTCTAGATTTTACCCTCTATGATGTCAAAATAACTCGCTTTATCGCCGCTAACGATAGCAATCTGTGTCGTATAGTAAGTACCATGACGGCTCAACATGTCATCAGCATTCAAGCGTCTAATTAGGTTACTCATAGCCTGTTTCCAGTGTCTGGGTAGATCAAATGTCTTGTGCTGACCTTACTTTTGGTATGGATATTAGAATGATATTGAAGCATTGACAACCTAATTTGGCACGAGCATGATCCGTTGAACCTCACCCGCATGTGTTGGCAGTTTGGCCAATGACCTGCCGGGTTGTTACCGTCTCGTGTGAGGTTCCAATAACCCTAAACCCTGGAAAATAAAATGAATAAAACATTAGGAAGGATAGTCCCCTCGATACTATTGTTTACATTTGCATTGATTCAAGCGCAAGTAGTCAGATCTGATCATCATGAAATGGCGGAGACATCACGCGTTTTACAAGTCTATAGTTGTAACTACGCTAAAGGTAAAGGCGCTAAGGACCTGGCTAGTGCAGTGAGTTTCTGGCAGACCCAGATGGACAAAATTGATTCAAAGGATATGCAGAACTACTTCGGCGCTACGTTGACACCTATTTCCGCAAATACGGATGCCGATTTTTACTGGCTTGGTGGTTCGCCTAATCTAAATTCGTTTGCCCGCGGTGGTGAAGCCTATTCCTCCAGCGTAGCTGGACAGGCTGCTGATGCGAGGTTCGATAAGATGAGCAGTTGTAAGTCCAATCTATTCTTCTCAGAACAGATTCATGCCGGAATGGAACCCGAGGAAGGTAACAGCGATTTCGTTATGGAAGCATTTGGATGTACCCTCAAAAAAGGCAAGACAAGGGCAAATGTGTCAGCTGCTGAAGGAAGCTATAAGGCCATGTATGACGCACTGGGCTTGAAGGTGAATGTGTTTAGATTGGCACCGTTTATCGCCAATACCGCGGTCGATCTATACTATTTTATTGCCCATGATGACATGGTTGCGTTCGGTTCCAATAATACGCACATGATAACGTCCAAGATGGGGCCGGCAGCAAATGGTGCCTTGAACCAGGTGATGGAGTGTAAAGGTGGACTCTACGCTGGCAACATCGTTCATGTGCCTGCTGGGCAATAATTGACCGGCGAGACCTGATAAGGTTAGTGAAGCGAAAGAAGAGGCGGGATATACCGCCTCTTTTTCGTTGTGGTTAGCGTAAAGGCCTGAAACCAACCGAGCGGTGATGTTTGATTTTTAGGCTGTTCGATTCATGAAGCGCTCGGATGCAGCTATTCGCGTAGTTAATTAATCGTATTACTCGGGCTAAAGTTACTGTAAACTCCACGCCCTTTGGCCGCTGTCGTGCGGCGCCCTCCAGTTAAGCAGTAAGATCCTATGACTTTTGATTCCCTGGGTTTATCAGACCCGATCCTTAAGGCCATTGCCGAGCAAGGTTATGACGCACCCTCACCTGTCCAGGCGAAGGCAATACCAGCGGTGATATCCGGGAAAGACGTAATGGCGGCCGCCAGGACTGGTACCGGCAAGACAGCAGGGTTCACCCTGCCAATTTTGCAGCAGCTCTCGCGGGGTGAGCGTGCTCACGGAACACAGGTTCGAGTCCTTGTTCTAACGCCAACCCGCGAACTGGCTGCCCAGGTTGGCAGCAGTGTGGCTACCTATGGAAGGCATCTGCCCCTTCGTTCAGCAGTTGTATTTGGTGGAGTGAAAATCAATCCCCAGATGATGAAGCTACGTAAGGGTGTTGATGTTCTGGTGGCAACGCCTGGTCGATTGCTTGATCTGCACGGCCAAAATGCGGTCAGCTTCAAGCATCTTGAAATATTGGTGTTGGATGAAGCGGATCGAATGCTGGATATGGGATTTATTCATGATATTCGCAAAATAGTATCGCACCTCCCAGCCAAGCGCCAAACTCTGATGTTCTCTGCAACCTTTTCAGATGAATTTCACCGATTGGCAAAAGGCCTGGTGAAGAATCCCGTAGAGATTTCAGTTAGCGCCCCCAATACAACAGTTGAAACGGTTGAACAGTGGGTTTGTCCAGTTGATAAGAAGCGCAAATCGCCGCTACTAGCGCAGTTGATTCATGACAATGGGTGGGAGCAGGTGCTGGTATTTACAAGAACCAAGCACGGAGCCAACCGACTGGCCCGGCAGTTAGAAAAATCAGGCATTCAAGCGGACGCGATTCATGGAAACAAAAGCCAGGGTGCTCGTACCAGGACGCTGGCAGGCTTCAAAAAGGGTGCCACTAGAATTTTAGTTGCAACGGATATCGCCGCTCGAGGTCTGGACATTGATCAGTTGCCGTATGTGGTCAATTTTGATCTGCCTAATGTGCCTGAAGACTATGTTCACCGAATTGGTCGCACTGCTCGTGCGGGGGCAAGCGGAGAGGCAGTCTCCCTTGTCAGTGCCGACGAGTTCAAGCAGCTGCGCGATATAGAGCGTCTTATAAACCAGGTGATCGATCGAAGGTTTGTTGATGACTTTGAACCGGTCCATGAGCTGCCTGAATCCAGTCTCATATCTCGCCCAGCCCGTCACAAGAAGCAAAAGCGATCGAGAACTGACCATAGCGACGGCCAGCGTTCAGGGGAAAATGCACGTGGTCATAAACCCAGTGGGAAAAACAAAAAGTATCGCGGTGGCCGGAATCAGTCGGGCAACGCAGCCAGCCCTGGCACGGCTAGAAAAGGGCGGCGCAGAAGCAAGCAAAAAGCTGGAGCCTAGGCCCCCTCAACCTGGTTCATTCATCAGCACTGTATTTTTCTGTGACCTGAGTACCCCGATTCGCTAAGGTAGTGGAATGCGTTTTGTGCATTCCCTAGCAGGCCTGTTGATAGGAACAGCTTTCTTCCTTGGAGGTTGTTATTTTCTCTTCGAAGGGGCCTGTGCCTACTTTCGACTCATGGCGCAGCATGCAAGCCTGGCAACCTGCTTCAGCAACGCTTACCGATGTCACCAGTGCCAGTAGCAGGACAGAAGCCCGATACCAATATCGTGTCAATGGCGCTGACTATGAGAATGACCGCGTCTATGTTGCCAGCTCAAACGACAGTATCGGCAGCTATCAAAAGGACCTCCAGACCCGGCTAACGCAATCGCTGCGGTCAGGTCGAGCCATCGAAATCTGGTACAACCCGAGGAGACCGCAGGAATCGGTAATCGATAGGGACATGCGCTGGGGACTGTTTACCTTAATGAGCGTTTTTAGCACTGTGTTCTTGCTCACTGGACTGACCGTTTGCTATTTCTCTATGACCTGGAACGAAGAGGACGATGACAAGGTTGCCATCCACGTGGGGCATGGTCTGTTCAGTACCGGGTCAACAGTGGATGAGGCAGCCTGGTGGTTCGTTTCGATGGGAAAGGCCTGCCCCTGCCGTTTACAGCTACTGGCATCGGCGGCGGGTGACTACGAGGTGTGGCCAGATGACGCGGCTGCCGCGATCGGTGCTGCACTTGGAAGCCCTATGTTCGGATGGTTGTCGTTTCAGACCTTATGGGATGAGATAGTAGAGGAGTACCCTGACCTGTTGACGGCGGTCTGAGTGGCTCACATGGAGAGGCGTAGCCTATTCAGGCCAGATTGAAGCGACAATTGCAAATTCATTCCCGTCGGGATCAAATTCACTTCCCGCGACATCTGAATAGAGCCCTTCAACGACAAAACCAGCTTCCTTGAATTCCCTGCCCAGTTTCTCTGGGCTGAAGTATTGCAGCCAGTTGTAGACTGTTTTGTTGCCGGCTTTTTCAATGATTGTATATTTATCCAAAGCAACCCTATCGTTCCCCTACTTGAAAGTGTTCTGAAACCCATAGTATTTAGCTGCAGACCGAAACCCTGAAAGGAGATCTTCCTGATAGATGCTCTGTTCCTCTATTTTCTCAAAGGACTTGAGCGAATATACATCCAGTAAAATGGATCCACCGGGCGCAAGCATGGAGTGAAATTTCTCCAAAATCCCCTTCCGTTGGCCGGGACTTAGCGCGCAGAAATCGCACATGATCATGATGATGAGATCAAAACGATCAATAGTTTCATAGTCCAGGTAATTCTGATGAACATAGTTAATGGATAAGCCGCTCTCAGATGCACTGTTCCGGGCGTATTGAATAGAAGAATTGGAAAAGTCTATGCCTGTCACGCTAGCCTTTTTGCGCGCAAGCTCAAGAGCGTACAGGCCAGGCCCGCATCCAAAGTCTGCTACTCTTGTGTTCTCTCCGACCTTAAAGCGGGAAACTATCCACTGCACAGATTCTTTGATGAAACGATGATTTTGCGACGAAAGATCCACATCACCATTCAAATGATAGGCTAGCATCCGCCGGGAGGTATGCTCATCAGTCCATAGTTCACTCGCAGTGTAGAACTCAAATGGTGCAGGACGCTCATTGATCTTTTCAAGCAGTTTAAACATCGTCAGCACGCACATCACTTTGTTGACTTGATGTTACAACAGAATTGACCAGTAACGGTTTTGTCTGCTCGGATCTGGATGTGAATGTTTTACTGGAACGTAATCCACAGCTTTTGAGTGATTAGAGTGCTGATGGGGGCTGCATTTGGCGACTAGATCCCGGTATGTTGACCAAAAGTTTGAAATGTAGAATTATGCTTTCATTGTTTTCAGCCTCAAAGGTCGAATAGGTGAACGAGCGACTATTCAGAGGGATTGAATATTTCAGCGGAAGTCTGGTATCGATCTTACTAGCGACTTTCAACTTCATTAGTGAGATAACCTGATGCAGAAAGAAATAATGGTTGAACGACGGGCAACGGTACTGCGGGTTACCCTGAACAGGCCCGAAAAGCATAATGCCCTGAGTCGGTCCGTACTAGACGGTTTGCGACGAATTTTCGAAGAGAAAGTCGGAGACGAGAGCTTGCAAGCCGTTGTGTTGAGCGGCGCGGGGGATCAAAGTTTTGCCGCGGGCGGTGATCTGGAAGATCTGAGTACCGTAACCACCCTGCCGCAGGCAATGGAGATGGCAGAACAGGCCAAATCTGCGCTGAATGCAATACGAAATTTCCCGGTACCCGTTGTTGCTGCGTTGAATGGGAATGCCATGGGCGGTGGCGCTGAACTGGCGGCTGCTTGCGATTTTCGTATCGCCGCGGTGTCAGCCAGGATCGGGTTCGTTCAGGGTCGCCTTAATATATCTACCGCATGGGGCGGTGGCGTCGACCTGATACGCCTGGTGGGGCCAGACCGTGCCCTGCATCTGTTGTGCAGCAGCGAGATGTTGACTCCATCCAAGGCGCTTGCTTTGGGCCTATATGATGCAGTTGCTGAGGAATCGGATGGCCTGGATGCGGCGGTGGAACTGTTCCTGAAACCTTTTCTTCGCCAGGCTCCACAGGTATTGCGCACCTTCAAGGACATGGTTAAAGCCGCACGTCGTGGTGACAGTCAGGTTGAGCTATATGAGCTGGAGACCAAACACTTCGCGAGAAACTGGGTACATCCTGATCACTGGGCGGCAGCGGATAAGGTCCTGGATAAATCAAAGGAAGAGGTATAACCATGCCCACTCAAAAGGAAGACGAAAAGGGTATAAAAACTCCGTCGGGCATTGAAGTTCCTGTCGTCGTTTCACCGGACATGCTGGACGGCAGGACCCTTGGCAAACCGGGTGAAGTGCCATTTACCAGGGGTATCTTCCCCGATGGGTTTCGCGGCCGTATGTGGACCATAAGACAATATTCAGGCTTTGGTTCAGCAGAAGAATCCAATCAGCGTTATCGCTTTCTGCTTGATAAGGGGCAGACTGGACTGTCCGTCGCCCTGGATCTGCCGACCCAGTGTGGCTATGACCCCGATGACCCCATGGCAACGGCCGAAGCCGGCAAGGTTGGTGTTTCCCTGTCCAACCTCGCGGAAATGGAAATCTTGTTTAGTGACATTGATCTTGCAGCGATCTCCACCTCCTTCACCATAAACGGTGCTGCTGCCATGATCTTTGCCATGTATGTCGCTGCAGCAGACAAGGCAGGCATACCGCGTGCCAGCCTGACCGGTACGATCCAGAATGACATACTGAAGGAATACGTTTCGCGGGGTACATGGATTTTCCCGGTCAAACCTTCAATGCGATTGATTGCAGATTCCATTCTGTTTGCCAACAAGGAGACGCCGCGCTTCAATCCCATCTCTATCGCCGGTGCCCATGTTCGCGATGCCGGCTGCACTGCGGTCGAGGAGATCGGTTATACGCTGGTCAACGGACTGGCCTATGTGGACGAGCTATTGCGACGCGGTGGCGAAGTCGATAGTTTCGCCAAACGACTTAGCTTTTTCTTTTACGTGCATATGGATTTGTTTGAGGAAGCGTCGAAATTCCGTGCTGCCCGCCGTATCTGGGCACGCATCATGAGCGAACGTTACGGGGCCAAGGATCCGCGCAGTCTGTTGTTCCGTTTTGGTGTGGTTTGTGGTGGTTCATCACTGACTGCTGCGCAACCCCTTAACAATATCGTTCGAGTTGGAATAGAAAATTTGGCGGCGGTCCTTGGTGGAGCTCAATCGATCTTTACCTGCGCCTATGATGAGGCCTTTCAGATACCAACGGAACAGAGCGCTGAAATTGCTGTACGCACTCAACAGATCATTGCCCACGAAAGCGGAGTGGCAAACACCGTTGACCCGCTTGGGGGAAGCTATTATGTTGAGTATCTGACCGATCGCATGGAAGAGGAAATTCTCGCGGTTATGAATGAGATTGATGATTATGGCGGAGTCATTAAGGCGATCGAGGAAGGTTATATTCAGATGCGCCTCGCGCAACGTGCAAAGGAACGCAAGGAGAAGGTTGATTCCGGCGAACGGGTGGTGGTGGGCGTAAACCGCTACAGTCACGAAGGCGAGGAGGCGCAGTTTGGTGAAGTCTTTCGACTGGATCCCGGAAACCGTCGCCGCATTTTGGAGAAGTATCAGGCGACTCGTGACCGTCGAGATAACGATGCAGCACAGGCGGCCCTTCGACGTCTCGGTATAGCGGCGCTAATGGATGACGAGAACCTGATGCCGTTACTCATTGATTGCTGCCATCAATATGTCACGGTGGGTGAGATGGTTGCGGAACTAAAATCCCATTGGGGTGAATTTAGGGAACCTGCCCTGATCGGATGATCAGGTTGTGAACCAGGAGGAAGAAACATGAGCCTGCAAGGTAAACGAATCCTGATCGCCAAGCCCGGTCTTGACGGTCACGATGTGGGTGCCAAGATCATTACTCTGGCCCTGCGCGATCATGGGGCCGACGTAATCTATACCGGCATTCGGAAGAGCCCGGACTATATAGCCCGAACAGCAGTGGACGAAGACGTTGATGCCGTTGGTTTGAGCGTGCTGTCCGGATCACACCAGGAGATGCTGGTGGCCACCCTGGATCAAATGAAGGCGATGGATGCTGCCGATATCAAGGTTTTCATCGGCGGTACCATTCCGCCCGATGATCACGCGGCCTTGGTTGCGGCTGGCGCTGCTGGTATTTTTACTAGTGAAATGAACCTGGAGGATACCATCGCCCGACTGGAGGTGGCGCTGGCATGACCAGGCAGGAACTCCTGGACCGGCGTGCCCTTGCCCGTCAGCTAAGCCTGGCTGGCCGAGCCAGTGTCGCTGATGTCCTGTCGGAGGCCGACAGTAATTTCAAAACAGAAAAACCAGCTGTGCGCATAGGCGTTACCGGGCCTCCCGGGGCTGGAAAAAGTACCCTGATTGCCCGCCTGGCAGCGTCACGGTTGCAACATGGCGAGCGCGTTGGTGTGCTGGCCATTGATCCAACCTCGCCATTGTCCCAGGGTTCGATCCTTGGCGACCGTATCCGAATGGATGAAATTGCTGATGATCCCAACCTCTATATTCGCTCCATGCCAAGTCGCCATGCCCATGATGGCATGGCTGACAATATAACCGGGATGCTGGCTGTTTTGGAGAGCCACAACTTTGACAACATCTTTCTCGAAACAGTCGGTATTGGCCAGGCAGACTATTCGGTGCGCACCCTGGTGGACACGGTGATCCTGGTGGTAGTACCGGAGTCCGGTGATACGGTACAAGCCATGAAGGCCGGGGTCATGGAAATGGCGGATGTTTATGTGGTCAACAAGGCCGACCGTCCTGGTGCGAAGCGTACTGTTACCGACATTCAATCGGTGCTGGCACTGAAAGAAAATAATCCCGGTGGTTGGCGGCCGCGGGTGCTACAAACCTCCAGCGAAGATGGTGATGTTTTGTTACTTGATCAAGCAATCACCGATCATTTGAATTGGCGCCGGGATAATGTTGACTTGCTTGCCCATAGGCGCGATCAGGCTCGTTATAACGTAGAAATGCTATTGAATCGCCGCGTCGGAGAACTGCTGGCCGATGCCGAACCAGCTCAGTTGGATCGGCCCATCAGTGATATATACGCTGATCTGGTTGGTCGTTTGTAGGAAATAGGGGTGTTCCCATTTGAATGTACTATCAAGATTGTACGGTGCCACCATGCTCTGGGTCTTGTCACTTACTTTCCTGCTCGTGTGGTGGTGGCCACTGGCTATTTACGATGGGTCCTGGGTGCATGGCCTTGGACTAATGGTCATGGAGTTTCTTGTAATTCACTCCAGTGGTCTTTGCCTTGGACGCCCGAAGGAAAAGCGATTCGGACCGCTTCAAATTGATAGTGGGGCTTAGCGTTATCTATGGCACGTTTGGTGTGAGTTGTGCAATTGCGTTTTCCAGTGTGGCGTTGTTTATTGGTTTTCTATTGATTGCTGTTCCGTGAATATTTGATGTTTGGTCAGACGTTGAACTCAAAGCCGATCGCGCTGTTCATTATGGGCCGAGTTTCTCAGCGATTATGTATCTCATACTGATAGGAATGGTCTCAGTGTTGCCTATTCCTGTTGGAGGCCTGACACAGGAAGTCGTTGAGTCTCTGATTTCAGTTCCCAGTGATATTGGATTCGGAAATGAACCCCATCAAATCTTTGCCATGGGAAGCATCTATTTCTTCTTGATGGGAGTATTCGAATCGAATCCAAGGCTTGTTGTAGCGATATTGTGGCACGAAAAAAATCGGGCAATGGCCCCGCTTACTGGCGAACAGATCAATAATCACAGGAACGGTTCACCTGGTTCGAAGTCACAAAAGTCTGATGTTAGGTAATCCCTCCCCCATCCCTGTGGATTTACTTGAGAAGCGGGTCTATTCTGTCAATAGCAAAGAGTTAGGGGTCTGATATGTTTAAGAAAGAAATGAGTAAAGCGGAACTTACCGAGCTTACAGTGGCATACCTTAAGGAACAGGGTGCGTGCGAGGTGGGCGTTGTCACGAAGGAAACGCTGGCTGGAGGACCTCCGTCAACGGACCTTGAATATGTTCTCACCGATGCTGCCTCAGCATTGAGTTTTGCTGTACCCCTGGATGAAGAAAAGGTCAGTAGTTTTCTTAGTAAAAAGGATCACGCAGGCCACCAGGAAGACAATATCCATACAGGTTTTTTTATCACTGGACTTGCAGTCGGACTTGCATCCTATCTGGATCAAATTGGCTACCTATCCCATGGTGTTGATTCAAATATTGTTTACCGTAAGGATACTCCTCGTGGATCACGAGATTTTAAACCGGACATATCCCATCGATACCTGGCGGTCCGTTCCGGCGTAGGTTGGCTAGGCTTTTCCGGGAACATTATTACACCGTCTCATGGTGCCTCTGTGTTGCTCGGGTCAGTCGTTACAACGGCAGAACTGGAACCAACCAACCCTCTGCCCGAAGACAAAAAATACTGTGATGAATGTCGGCTTTGTTTTGCTGCCTGCACTTCCCATCTAATGGATAAGGAAGAGCAGAGTATCGTGACGATGGGAGGAATGGAGTTTAGCTATCAAAAAAGACGTTCCTATCATCGCTGTGACCTGGTTTGTGGTGGTTTCACTGGTTTGTCCGAGAGGGGCAAGTGGTCGACCTGGTCCCCTGGCAGATTTCCAATACCAGACGATGATCATGAGTTTCGTGGTGCACTAGTAGAAGCTACGCAGGCCTGGCTGAAGCGTCCTGCAATTGAAGATGGTGGCTTTCGTCATCCTCAGTCACCCGGTGGTCGAAAGCTTAATTTCACCTGTGGTAACTGCCAGTTGGTTTGCCATCCGGACAAAGAGGAACGAAATCGGCGCTTTAAACTCCTTTCCGGTAGTGGTGTCGTCATACAGCACGCTGACGGCAGCATTGAGGCGGTGAAACCGGACAAGGCAAGAGCGCATCTTGATGCACTCGATGATGAGCAAAGGGCGCTGTACGAGCGGATTTGATGATCGGGGAGTAGTTTCCAGACTAGCTCACATCTATTGCAGCAAGAAATTCCTTCCAGACATCATCCATTTTCCACTCCGGGTTTGATTTCCAGATGCGAGTGATCAATGTTTGTGCATCTTCATTTGACCAGCCTAGAGTCTGCTTGGCGTAGACTGCATAGAATGCCGTAGCCCGATAGTTGGCGGCACAATGAACCAGTATTCTTTTACCCACCGCTTCGCCCATGGCGATTTCGAATGCCTGGTAGTCCTCTACCTTTGGTGCCGTCCATTCAACGGGTATGTGCAAGTAGGTCATTTCAAGTGATCGGCAGGAGTTTTCCTCATCATCCAGTGAGTACTGTGGGTCTATTGTCGCCAGGTTAATGACCAGGTCACAGCCGGCCTTTGCCACATCTGCTAACTGATCTTCACTGGGTTGACCTGCCGTTAATGTATTGTCGTCTATTCGGATAAAGTTGAAAATTTCTTCAATTGCCATGGTGACTACTTACATCTATGTGATATTTAGGGGACACTTGATATTTAGGGGTGCACTAAGAAACCAACGTCTCCAAAAAAAAGGAAGTGTCTAATAGTGGTCCGTCATTTGTCAAACAGCGGTCGGGTAAGAAACCGTTACCATGTCATGGTCAAACCGGGTGGTCCGATCTGTAATTTGGATTGCAGCTACTGTTACTATCTAAGCAAAACTGAGTTGTATCCTGATAAGAATAAATTCCGTATGAGCGAGCGGCTGCTCGAGAAATTTGTTCGCAGCTATATCGCTTCGCACCCGGGCCCGAACGTTGTTTTTCCCTGGCATGGTGGCGAGCCGACAATACTGGGGCTCGACTTTTTTAAACAGGCCGTGGCATTGCAGCAAAAACATCTTCCCTCTGGTTGGAAATGTATCAATGTGCCGCAAACTAACGGCACCCTGCTGGATGAGAAGTGGTGTGAGTTTTTTGCTGAAAACGGTTTCGCCATTGGCATCAGCCTTGATGGTCCGGCTGAATTTCATGATTTGTGCCGCCCGGATAAACGAGGCAAGCCGACGCACGACCGCACGATGGCGGCGCTACGCATGCTGTTGGAATATGACGTACCCACGTCAGTGTTGTGCACCGTCAACAACCAAAATGCAAAAGCCCCTTTGGAGGTTTATCGATTTTTTCGTGAACAGGGCGTGACATCCATGCAATTCCTGCCCATCGTCTGCTCCCTTGAGGACGGTAAGGTCTCAGAGCAGACAGTAGCAGCTGTAGAATATGGACGTTTTTTAACGGCCATTTTCGAGGAGTGGTTAAGTCACGATGTTGGGGTAGTGTGGGTGCAGATTATTGAGGAGTGTCTGGCCAAGCACCGCGGTAATTCAGGATCCTTGTGCCTCTATCAGGAGAAATGTGGCGACTCCATGGCGATGGAACATAATGGTGACCTGTATGCCTGTGATCATTTCGTGATGCCGGAGTGGAAACTAGGCAACCTGAAGGAGCGTACGATGAAATCCATGGTTGAATCGCCCAAGATGAAAGGTTTTGCCCGCGGCAAGAAGACTAGCTTGCCTGCTTTCTGTCTGGCCTGCAATGTAAAATTTATGTGTAATGGTGGATGCCCTAAAGACCGCTTTATTGCGGCTCCCGACGGTGAGCCAGGTTTGAACTATCTTTGTGAAGGATTAGGGCAATTCTTCAGACATACGCAGGGCCGATTGACCACCTTATTGTCCGACTCTCAACAAGAGAGATAAATCGGGGTCCAGATGCACTGGTGAGTTAGGCCCTGCTCCTGATCAACCCTCGACGAAATCCGAGTAAAGATCGCTGAAACAACCAGGACAGATACTATGGGTAATGCTGACATCAGAATGTGCATTGATATATTCGTCTATCTGTTCCCAGTAGCCATTGTCATCACGAACTTTCTTGCAGTTTGCGCACACCGGCAACAAATGCTGCAATGTATCAATACTGCGCATCGCGTTACGTAACTCACTATTGGCACTTTGCTCAGCCTGGAGACTGGTAAACGCGGAGAAATGTGCCTGTTGCATCATGTAATAGACAATCAGCGAAAATATAGAGGCGGCTACCAGGAACAGGATCACTCCGATAATATTTGTTGGTGAGAAGTCAGTCATAGACAGGCTCCAGGAATCGGCGTCAATAAGTGCGAGCACATATACCACCTTAGTCAACATGTTGATCGGTAGTGCCAGGGTGACGATGGTTATGACCTGCAGGTCAGCAAAATAGATGAACCAGTCGTCAGGCACTGATAGTGCTCTTTGCGATCAATAGTACTGTTACAACAAGAAAAGCGAGCAGGTTCACCGAGAAAGACAGCAAGCGGTAGTCCATTATGCGTCGCATATAGGACAGCCCAGCCAGAGACGCAAATAGGAAGAATCCATTTAGGACGACAAACTCCATCTCAGCGTTAACGATATCGATGGCGAGATTGATAGCGGCAAAAACAAAAATGCGTAGAGGATAAGGTTGGTTTGGCGAAACTCTCGGTGCATTGAATATTTTCTGAATGCTGCGACGGTATCGGCAGACATTTGACCGGGAATCGGGTTCCAAAGCGCTTGATCCTGATTCAAGCGTAGTTTATTCAGTAGGTGCTACCAAAATCATCACCACTTGATCATCCTTTCGGTCATTCTGCACCTGTTTGGACGGCACCAGAACGATGGGAATGGGACGAGGAGCCCGGTTATAGTGTCATACATGCAGGTGCTCAACATAGCGGGATTGCATGAAGGTTAGCCTGGCACCCATATTGTTCTCTAGACCACCTGCTTGCCAAAGTATCTTACGCATAGCATGGGCTTGTGATGATTCACCCAAATGGAAGTTGTATTGAGCGGCTAAGTAATATTGTCAGGCAGTGCATAAAGGGTGTAGCGTACTCCGGAATTTGATGTGAACTTGAATTCAGAAAGCTATCCAAGATTAGCTTTACAGTTACCCCCTCTCAATCTCACCCTTGCAGTCGAGGCACATATCAGCTTCGGGGTAGGCCTTAAGGCGTGGATAGGAAATAGGCTCATCACAGGTCGTGCATCTGCCATAGGTATCCTTGTCGGCTCGTGTTAATGCAATAAGGACCTGTTTGAGCCGGTTTCTTGTAAGGTTCCTGTTTGCCACTAGAATACTTTGATTGTGCATTTCGTCCATACGGCTTAGTCGCCCGGTATTGTCTCGAAGCGTTACGGGCTTTGCGCCTGACTCAGTCGTGTCAAGCAGACCTTCAAGATCCAGTTTGAGTTGATGTAAATCTGACTCAAGCTCTTGGATCTGACTGATTGAGAGTTCCTGATCCATGGCCATGGCTAGCCGAAGGCAGGTCGCTCGGTCACCATTTTGTGCCAGCGGACAATATGCTCAGCTGTCAGCAGATCCTGCCCGACTTCCTTGGCAAAGTTAAGGGTTATGGCGAGTGTCATATCGGCAATGGTATATCGATTGCTGGTGAGGTATTCACTGGTCGCCAGATGATCGTTGAAGATTGCCACCGCGTCCCTGGCAACTTGCGCAGAAACTTCGCCCCATTCCAGAACAACCTTCTCCCGGTCCTTGAAGAAGCCAGTAATATTTCGGAAGGCCTGAGCCACTGGCATCATTACGTTTAACTCCACTCGTCGACTCCACATCTCAATAATTGCCTGCTCTTCATCGGTAGTGCCGAAAAAATTTGGATCTGGATGCAGGCCCTCCAAGTAACGGCAGATGGCCTGACTTTCCGAAAGGTAGCTTCCATCGTCGAGTGCGAGTACCGGAACGCGGCCGAAGGGGTTCATCTGGCGGTATTCTTCGGAAAGGTTTTGCCCGGCACGAAGGTTAACCTCCTCCATGGGAAGCTCTATTCCCTTTTCCTTCAGGAATATTGAAACTCGTTGCCCATTTGGTGACAGACTTTGAGTGTATAAGTGCATACTGTGGCCTGGCTGACTGAAAAATACGGACGATCACTGTGCCAGCTAACCCAGTGGAAGGCAACCGGGTGGAATACGATTGGTCTGCGGGAGTAGATCCGTGAATCTGACAAGCCGAACCAGAATGGCAATAAATACAACGCTTTTAAGGTTAGCAATTACTTGCTAACTCATCGGCGGCCCTGCGCATGGTGGAGAGATGCTCATCTGCTTTTAGTTCACCGCCGAGGGTTCGCAGACACAGGTGGGTTAGCCCCGCTTCACGCCAGCCTGAAACCCGATCCTGCCATTCAGATTCCCTCGGCCCGACGACTGCTACACCTGCTTCTGAACCGATAGAAGAGGGGTCACGACCGCTTCTTTCAGCTTCATCCCTGATTCTTTCCATAATCAGCGGATAGTTCTCCGGCGTACATATGACAAACCAGCCGTCTGCCAGCCTGCCCAGGCGCCTTATTACACTGTCTACAGGGCTGCTCGCGGTACCAATCCAGATGGGTATGGGACGTTGAATGGGCAGCGGGTTTATACCAGCCCCGGAAACCTTGTCCCATCCGCCATCGAAATCGACGATTTCCTGGCTCCAGAGCAGTCTTAAAAGTTCAATCTGCTGGCTGCACCTTGTACCGCGGGTTTTGAAATCCTGCCCAAGGGCATGATACTCATCTTTGCTGCTTCCAACGCCCACGCCAAGTCGTACTCTGCCCTCCGCAAGGATGTCGAGTTCCGCTACCTGCTTGGCCACCAGCACGGTTTGCCTGGAGGGGAGAATAATGACTGATGGTACCAGTTCGATGTTTTCAGTTATCGCAGCAATATAGGCCAGCATGGTCAAGGGTTCATGCAGGGAACCGCTCCCCGGTCTAATGACCTGGTCCGGTACGCGCAGATGGGTGAACCCCAGTTCATCCGCGGCTTGGGCAAAAGCCTTTATGGCGCCGAGGTCGTTCTCAAGTTCTCTTACTGGTAAGGATATTCCGATTTTCATGATTTCCCTTCTCTTGGATTGAAACACTTTTTTGATTGGAGCGCTTCTTTGAATGGAGCAGGGTAAGCATGCAACAAATGGCTTCCTTACCGTTAAGTTGCACGCAATTGCCACGCTTATCAAGTATTTGCTGCCTGCATGGAATAAGCTGATCTCAGTATCGGTCTAAACCAGCAAGGGCTCGTCAACAAGTGTTCGTCGGCCGATGCTTGTCTGCATGTGCTTATAAGAATTCCTTTGGGAGGTAGTGAAAATGAAGAACCTGTTTTTGGCAGCGACAATAGCCGCTATGTCTGCATCGTGGGCGTCAGCAGATGAGTTTTCAAAATATCGGCAGATTCTTCCCAGGGGTCAAATTGCCGCAGTGACGAAGCCCCACTATGTCACGGCCAAACAGGCAGTTGTCGCAAGAGATAGCTATGTACTCGGCGTCGTCGTTGAAGGCCAGGCGCGTGCCTATAGCCTCACTCTGTTGAACAACCATGAAGTTGTTAATGACCAGATCGGAGACTTACCCTTTGCAGCGGTCTGGTGACCTCTTGCCAATGCTGGCGTCGTGTACGACAGAAGATATGATGGCAAAGTTCTTACTTTTGAAGCTTCCGGTGGCCTAATAAGGAGTTCGCTGGTACTGCAGGACAGAGAAACTGACAGCTATTGGCCGATCATGAGCGGCCAGAGTATCCAGGGTGAGTTGTCTGGTACTCCGATGAAGAAAATGGCCGTAAATAGAAAGATGACCTGGTCGGATTGGGTCGATATGCACCCGGAAACATTGGTGTTAAGCGTCAACGGTATTGAAGATCAGGCCGATACATATAGCAACTATTTCCAATCCAAAAGAGGGTTTCGAAATACTAAGGCAAAAGATAAACGGCTTAAGACAAAGGCGCCAATTTATGCCTTTAGACTCAAAGGGAAACCCTATGCTGCTTCCTACAACGATATCGTAGGGGGGAAACAGTTCAAACTGGGAGGCCAGGTTGCCTATTTGTACAGGAGTCCGTATTTCGGACTACATGACTCTACGCTAGCCTATATCGCTGATGCAGATGCTGGCTGTCCATTTGATGCATCAAAGGTCAGGCTTGGCGGATGTGGAGAACCCCTGGAGGGGTTTGACACATTTTGGTACAACTGGAGCCTCAACAACCCCAAATTAGAGTTGTTGAAGTAGGTACGAATATCAAGATGAACCCAATTAGTATCGGCCTGGAAGAACAAAGCGAGGGTTAATTCGAGAATACACCCTCAGCATCCGGGGCAAACTTCTCGACCAGGAAGCGCTCCTGTGGTTTTTCTGAGGCGGTTTTTGGGATCTCACTCACTACCTGCAGATAACTGGGAATAAAATTGGCTTCCAGCTCCTTTTTGCATAGATTGAAAACAGACTCTGCATTGAAATCAGCAGTAGTAACAATTGCCGCTACCACGTCCTTTTCTCCCGGTGCACCAGACGCCGCGGGAACGCCATAGACGTACACGTCATTGATGCTCGGGTGTTCGGCCATTGCGCGTTCTACGAATCCCGGGTTGATAAAATCACCGTTGTGCCTGATGCCACCACCTTTGCGGTAGTCAAAATAGAACCAGCCATCTGCATCCCTGTGGCAAACATCGCCGGTTCGAACCCAGCCGCCGGCTGTTTTCTTCTTTGAGGCTTCTTTGTTCTTGTAGTATTCAACTTCAACTTCACCTTCCAGCGGCCGACCAATCAGCTCGCCCATCTCACCGTGAGGAACTTCGTTGCCCTCATCATCGACAATCTGAAATTCTGATTCGGGTGGCATTTGACCGAAGCTCCCGACAGGTCCATCACCGGTATTCATAAAGAGGCCATAGCCATCGACCGCTGCATACAGCTCGACAATCTTGACACCGAATCGCTCTTTAAATTTATTCCAGATTACGGCAGGCATACCCGCCGACAGCACCATACGAACAGGGTTATCGCCATCATTGGGTTGTAGAGGTTCACTATAAATGGCCGTCGTCATTCCGCCTAGTAAATTGAACACGGTGCAGTTGTACTTTCTGGTGATATCCCATAGACGTGACTTGGTAAATTTACGGCTGAATACAACCGGCAGATCCATCCCGATAGCGGGAAAAAGCGTCAGACTTTGTGCGTTTCCGTGCGTCAGTGACAGCCCTGTGTAGGGCTTGTCTCCTGGAATAAGCTGAAGCAAGGGGCCCAGCATTGCACCGCCCGCAAGTCTGGCATTTGGAATGGAGACGCCCTTTGGGTCACCCGTTGTACCGGAAGTATAGATGATCTGGATTGGCTGGTTTGGGTCAGTAACCCTGCGGTCTACGGTGGTGACATGGCCTGCCATTATTTCAGCCATCTGCTGGTATTCACTATTATCTACGGTCTTCGCATCAGCTTCACCAGTACTATCAAGGCTGATAATCCACTCCAGACCCGGCACCTTGTCTCTGATTTCTATCACCTGCTCGATGCAGTAGTCAGCACAGATAATGCCTTTGCTCTCAGAGTTATTTAGGGTGTAGGCAAGTTTTTCGCCTCGCGTCCTTGGGTCAATTGGTACGAAGGCCGCTCCCAGCGTGGACGCGGCAGCCATTGCTTCAACGAACTCAGGATGATTACGGAGCATGACTGCAAAGCTATCACCTAGCGCTATTCCTTGTTCCTCCAGGGCTGATGAGAGCTTCTGAGAGTTCTCCCAGATCTGTGCAAAGGTTCTGGTCTCATCTTCACGATCATCTGAAGTCGTGAAGGTCAGCACTTCAAAGTCTGGATTGGTCTCGGCTTTGCCGAGGAAAAAGTCAGCAAGAATTAGGGGGTTCAAATCAGTCATCATCTATCCTCAAACAGGTTGCAGAAAAAGTGCTATAAGCACTTTTTCTTAGATCGCGGGCCCTGGTTCACTTGCGACAGATCAACAGCTTACGCCGTTGATTAGCGGCCAATACCTACAAGTATCTGTCTAGCAGTCTGCTTTTTTAGCAGCCCGTTAAACCTACAGGACCGCAGGTTCTTTTAAATCCAGCGCCTTCGTCATCATCGCCAGTTCTTCTTCCCGCTCTGGTAGAGGTGCTGGTCGGGTAAACATACCGTCTTCCTTCAGCTCGTCCACTATCGCTTCACTTCTCGGAAACTCATTGCCAAACTCGTTCATGTGAAACAGGTCATTGAACGGCAGGCGCGGTCTTTGTCCACCCGCTTCCCAGTGTTCAAGAGGGTAGCCAACGGTCTGTAATAGCAGGAGACGAGCGCCTTCTGGTGCGCCCATGGCCTCCATGAGCTTCGGTCCGCCTGGTCCTGCACCAAGGCAACAGGTACCGAGACCCAATTCATAGGCTGCGAGGGTCGCCTGCGCTATTCCCTGGCCACAATCCACCTCACTGATTCCTGGTGCTTTCAATACGTCCCCCAGGCCTGAAAAAATCGGTATCAAAGTGTTCTGAACACCATCAACCCTTACCTCTTTGGAGCCAACACCCAGAGCGCCGACTTCTGCCAGTTTGAGCAGGCTATCGCTTTGACCGTCGACAGCGCTTGGATCCAGGTACCAGACGATGACACAAGGCGCTAGCTTGATCTGCCAACCTAGGATAATACCTTCAAGGTTATCCAGAACTTCCTTGGTTGCCGAGTCCTTGAATATGGCGACGCCACGCAGGGACTGAACATTCCCCCAGTGGGAGGCAATGCGTGCTGCTTCAAACATGACCTGTATTTTCTCAGGCTCTACAGCTTTGTAGGGCTTTAAAAACCTGATTGATCGTCTTCTACCGATAGCCTCTCGTAGTTCCATTGTCTTATCCTTCTTTGTGACTGATAGGGTTTGGTTGTTCTTATTGTAAGGTTCTTCTAACGTTTCATAATCGTAACTGACAGGGCGCCTTCACCTGCCGGTGTTGAACCACCAGCGTTCTGTGCCAGGCCAACTTTTGCACCCTCGACCTGGCGTTTTCCGGCTTTATCGGACAGATGCCAATAGACTTCAACGACCTGGCGAATGCCGGTTGCACCGATAGGATGACCCTGGCATTCCAGACCACCAGAAACATTGATGGGAAGCTTGCCGCCCAGTTTACTGTAGCCTGCTTCTGCAAAGGCACCACCTTCACCCAGACCGCACAGCATTAAACCTTCACTTGAGCTGATTTCTCCCATGGCTGTGGCGTCATGGACCTCGGCAAGATCGATATCTTCTGGTCCGACACCAGCCTGGTTGTATGCCTTCTCTGCCAGCAAGGTGAGATTGCTTTTACTGCGATCTCCAGTTACCCGGGCACTACCCAGAACGCATGTGGAGATTTCAACCTGTGTTGCGGCACCCCTTTTCTTCGCAAATTCCGGGCTGCAGACAATTGCAGCGGCGACACCATCACCTATGGGTGAACACATCAGGCGTGTTAGGGGATAGGACACATCCGGTGAAGCTAGGACTTCTTCGACAGAGTATTCCTGCTGATACTGCGCCAGGGGATTCATGGATGAATGGAAGTGATTTTTCGACGCTATCGCAGCAAGCTGCCTCTGGGTTGTGCCGTATTGCTCCATGTGGGCGCGTGCTGCCATGCCATACAGGTCCATGAAAACAGTTTTTTGACCTGACTTTTCCTTCTTCGGCTCATTGTCCCCAGCTTCAGCTTCCGCCCGGGCCTTTTTCTCAGATTCCTTCATGCGCCTTACGCTTTCTGCCGCCACTTCAACATCCATCGAGCCGGTGAAAGCCCTTTGAACTATTGCCCTGTCTTCGAAGTACATCTTTTCCATACCGAGCACCAGTGCACATTCAATTTCACCGGCATTGATCATCGCCATGGCACCATTTAGGGCCGTTGCAGAGGAAGCACAGGCATTCTCGAGATTGACAATCGGAATGCCTCCGATTCCCATGGCATGTAGCACCACTTGCCCGCGGACACTTTCCTGGCCCTGTAAGACACCCTGGGAAGCATTACCGACGTAGGCGGCATCAATTTCATCCTTTTCCAGCCCAGCATCCTTGAGCGCGAGCGTTACAGCTTCCTCCACCATGGACTTCAGGTTACGGTCGATGTGTTTGCCGAAGGCAGTCATGCCTCCACCGATCATAGTAGCTTTCATTCTCGTTTCTCCTCAGGTTAGATATTCGTCGGATATTTATGTAGAACAAGTTCCAAATTGAATCCGACCTATATGATGGATACAGCTGTGTTGCGGAAGTGTTCGCGTCCCATCATACCGCTACCAATGATGTTGATGCGAATTTGATATGGAATCACTAAATAGTGCCTTATCTTGATACGGAAAAACAGCCCATTGAAAAAAGGTAGAATTCAAGGGATCCTTCCGGACTAGTGTTGTCAAAGAAGGCTGGCCAGTGACTTAAGGCACCAAGGAGTAGCGACATGCGAATCGGCTATCTGATCGACACAAACAAAGGAGATTACGATCAACCACTGCCCGGGCGGGAGGATGCATCCTCAGCCCTTGATGCCATGATCGAGGAGGGGATCCTTGCTGAACAGGCAGGGTTCCATTCAATCCAGGTACCAGACAGGCATGGCCGCACTGAATCATACTTCGGGACGCCATTGAACCTGTTGCTTCTCCTGGCGCGTGAAACCGAAAAGGTCGCCCTCGGTGCCTATTGCCTGGTCAACACCCTGTACCATCCAATGCACATAGCCGAACAGTGCGCCATCATCGACAACATTTCCAAAGGTCGCCTCTACATGACCTGGGGTCGTGGTTACCATGCTGGCTACTGGGGCCAGTTTGGTGTCCCGGAGGAGCGTCTGCTGGGTCGCTTTCTGGACAATATAAAACTGATAGACAAGGCGACCAGGAGCAAGGGAGTACGATTCGATTGGGATAGTGATTTCTACCAGATCAGGAATGGTTTGCTTTCACCTGATTGCTATCAGCAACCTCGCTTCCCCTTCTGGGGTGGTGGGCAACTCCCCGCAGCGATAGAACGCTGTGGTACCTATGCGGAAGCATGGACCTGTGATCAATTCCCCATATTGCCCGAGGTATGGCATGAGCAGGCAGGGGCATATCGGACCAAGGCTGAAGAGCATGGTAAAAAGCCCTTTATTGTACTCATGCGAGATGGTTGGACTGCTGACAGTTTCGATGAGGCGGCAAAGGAATTTGGCAGCCATTACGTTTCTGAAATGCGCTTCTATTGCGAGCAAGGAATTCTCGCACATCATCCAGATCTTGACTCGCCTGAAAAGATTACAGCGGAAACTGCGCGTGAACATGTCGTCATGGGTTCGCCCGCGCAGTGCCGGGAGCGATTGGAATGGTTCCATGAAGAGCTGGGCGTTGAGTATTTCACTATCCGTTTTCGTATGGTTACCGGACCCTCGTTCGAGGCAACTCGTGATCAGATTCTTCGTTTTGGTGAAGAGGTTGTGCAACCCCTGCACAAAAAGTACCCAGCCATAAATCACCCGGCCATACCCGAGCCCTGTCGCTGGTAGAAATCCTCAGTCCAGGTTCAGACTCGGTATGGTTGAAGCGTCCTGTGTCTCGTTTACTCTGGTAAATTCACTGGTCAGAACTGCCTTGGTCAGCTTAATAAGGCTCAGGTAAAGGGGCTCCTGGGCGTAATCTTCCACGGATTCTTCAAGCGAGTCTATCCAGTGCAACACATGACGTGAAATAAAATCGCGCTGTGCTTTTTGTAGTGAGAGAACGGGTTGATCATTTTCAATTGCGTAGGCTTCCTGGGTGGAAAGAAAGCGGAGAAATTCTAGTTCGGTGCTCAGATGATCAGGTAATTCCTCTATGGTTTCTGGCATGTGCAGGTCGAAGAAATTGTAGAACCTGATGTGTTCTTCCATCACCTGCATACGATCACCATAGTGAAGCCCAGCAAACAGATTGCAGATAGCACCCTGTGGAGTCGTCACTTCAAACAACTGGCAGTATTCAGATTTCAGTGTTTCGAAGGTTATCTTTGCCGACAATCCTGCTGCCTCATCTTCAGTCAGTGCGAGGTCCTTTTCAAAATCAAAAATACTTTTCAGTCCTTTCAGCAATGTGCCGGAATTGATGGACTCGATGAGAATCTCATCAGGATACTGGAGACAGGCAGCCAGGGTGCCGTAAACGAAGCTTCGTTCTGCGACAAGGCTGGCCGGTCTTGTGGCACTGAATTCCAGATCAAGCACTTTCTCTATTCCTGCCATTAACTTTTGGTCCTCCAGTACAACTTTATGAAACTGGTTCTACTTCGACCCTCGTATCCCGGTCAAAATGGCTGGGTGCTGCCATTATGTTGGTGGGTCGCAAGTGAAATTGTCCACCAGCCAACTCTACTGGGTTCAGTGGTGCCGGCATCAGATTTTGAAACCCCCGGCCATTTTTGAATTGAAAATTTTCCCATGCGTGATAAATGATAGTCTGGTTTGGCTTTATGCCAGGAGATACCTTGGCCATGATCTGAAATTCATCCAGGTCATTAAAAACCCGCACCTGGTCGCCGTCCTTGATACCGCGCTGTTTGGCATCATCGGTATTCATATGGATCAGCGGTTCCCCGCGCTGCTGCCTGAGCATCAGGCGCGAATCACGCCAGGCCGAGTGAATGCTCCAGCGGGCATGTCCACCGGTAATCTGTAAGGGATAGTTGCCACCAACCTTTGGCGAATCCTTGTGCGTGGGCAACTGCTCATCAAACTCCAGGTAGAGCTCCTGGTCTATATAGAATTGCATGCGTCGCGTTAGTGTTGGATATGGAACTTTCTTGAATACATGATTGGTGAGTGGGGTAATGGTCTCACCCTTCTTGAATTCCGTTTGATTACCAATTGACAGGGCGCCGTCGCCAGTCCCGCTGAAAGGAATAAATCCCTTCTTCTTGATGTCTTCCCAGTTACCCTCAAGGTTGTCACTCTTGGCAATGATATCCGCTGCCAGCTTGGCATCACCATCGTGGGGATATTTGCCAAAACCGCTCATTACTGTATAGATACCTTCAAAGGGTCTTTCACGACCTGCCCTGTCCTTGAAGGTGGTGTAACCCTTGGCTTTTGCCTCCTTTTCAATGGCTTCAACCAGACGGGACATGATCTCCCAGTCTGATTTCGATTCGTAGTAGGTTGTTGCTTTTTCCCCGCCATGCATATGGGGCATCAGGGGCGTGACCCACTTCACCTCATCCCGTTCATACCAGGCAGAAACAGGCAGCACATAATCGGACATCATGCCCGTTGAGGTCAGCCTTGAATCAAGATCAACGATAGTGCGCAGCTTAGGCCACAGGTGTTTCAGTAATTTTGGGTAAGAGCGTATTCGTCGCAGTGGATTGCTGCCGATACTGATCATCAACCGTGGATCATTGCCGGGTTTCGGCCATACATGCTGCCAGCCCTCCTTCAGGGATTGTTCGAATACTTCCTTAACAGGCCTGTTGAGGTGCGGGTCCCATTCATGCATCCTTTCATTACTTTCCAGCAGGCCACCATGGGCGTACCAGAACATGCTGCCATGAACTTGTGTTGCGGTGCCGCTTTCATCCCGTATGCGGGTCATCTCATAGGCAATCATTTCTTTGGTAAAACCCGCAGCCGTGAGTTGTTGCACACCTGCTGCCATTTGCTGTCGAAGCTGTCCGGTGGGATCTATGGATGACATGACGACATTGGACGCACCTTCAAAATTCAGGAAAGGAAAGGCAACGAAGCCGCTGCCTTTCTTTCCGTATTGACCACACAGGGCAAAGACCAGAGCCTGGGCTCGTTCCATCAAGTTGCCATGGTAGTACTTGCCAATATTGCTGGTGGTCGTCATACAGGCTGATTTTGCAGAGGCCATGAGCCTTGCCAGATCAATGATCTGGTTGGCAGGTGTACCACAAATTTCGGAGGCCTTGTCCGGCGCATACTCACTGACCTTGTTCTGCAGGAGCGTAAATACGGTTTGAACCTGCACACTTGTGCCATCTTTCAGTTGAATCTGTTTGCTGGCTTTTATATCCGGCTTGAGTTCTCCCAGTGCAAGTGAGGTCTTCGGCACTTTGGCCAGCTCTCCGTGCTGATCGACAACATAAAATTCATCAAAGGCGCCCGACTTTACTTCTATCGCACCGTCTTCAAGGTCCTTTGATCTGAGGAATTGTGCGTTGTCCTCGCGCACCAGCAGTGGCATGTCAGTTTGCTCAAGCAGAAATGCTTCGTCGTAGAGGGACTCGTTAATAATCACATGAGCCATGCCCAGTGCAAGTGCCGCATCGGAGCCTGGGTTAATCCTGGCGAAGATATCCCCCTTGATGGCGGATGGGCTATAGTCTGGTGCTATCACAACGATAGTAGCCCCGTTGTACTTTGCTTCCAGTATGAAATGGATGTTGGGTATCTGGGTATAAACCGGGTTGCCCCCCCAGATGAAGATGAGATCGGAATGAAAGTAGTCATCGGCAGACCGTTCGAAAACGATCTTGCCGAAGGTTTCCAGCGCACCACGGTGGCCGTCACCAATCTCTGTGTTCATGTCCAGTGACGTGGCATCAGTGAGGGCAGACAGTTGGCCAGTAGCGGCAGCCATAGTGCCCATGGTGAAGAGTGGTCCCAGCTCTAGGATATTACGATCAGTGCCTTCATTGATCATGATATCCACATAGGATTCGGCTATCTCAGTGAGCGCCTCATCCCATGATATGCGCTGCCACCGCCCTGATCCCCTTTCACCGACCCGCTTTAGTGGGTACTTGAGCCGTGATGGGTCATACATTTTCTCACTGTAACAAGCGCCCTTCTGGCAGCCCCGCGGGTTGGCATCCGGTACATCCGGGTTGGTCGCTTCGTAGGTGCCTACCTGCTCTTCCCGCCACACCAGGCCATCCTTGACGTACACATTCCAGGCACAGTGGGCCTGATACCAACAGTTAACAAAGTGACTGGATTTAACCACTTTATCCCAGCGCCACCGTTCCTGGTATATGTCACGCCAGTCACCATAGGCGGCAATGGAAGTCGCGAATCCATTTTCGGCAGCAGCGGCCAGTGATTCACTCATGGTGAGAATATTCAGACCGACAGGCAGCTGTAGCGCTGCGCTACCCATGCCTGAGAACTGCAGGAATTTTCGACGACTTACTCCGCTTTCTTTTTTACTCATTGTGCTTCTCCCTGCCGGTTTACACCGGATCCTTGACCCACTCGATGGTTTCAGGATCACGATCGAATCCTCCGAACATGTCTTTCCAGTTGTAGGCAATCAGTAGATCCATCAACTCGGACTCACCTGTATCCTTGCGCTTGTCCCTTTCACTTTTCAGGGTTTTCAGGGCGACTAGGACATCGGGTCCGAAGAGCGACACCAGGTAGTCGTCAGGGATACGAGATTTCTTCGCATCGGGGTTGCCATCTTTGTTCAGCAGCGCCGGGGCCAGCGGAGGCACATAAAAAACATTTGGGCTGGTGCCATATTCTGGGTGCAGTGGTAGTGCTACTTTCC